>Ga0097621_100001621_pt1 | contig 15433 bp, 20 predicted proteins | sample KBSMisM72_FD_73165 | JGI IMG/M metagenome (GOLD analysis project Ga0097621, IMG submission 73165) | Miscanthus rhizosphere microbial communities from Kellogg Biological Station, Michigan, USA - KBS Miscanthus M7-2 (version 2) (version 2) | ecosystem: Host-associated > Plants > Roots >... | reverse complement strand
CCATCGAATGAACCTTGGTGAGCGGAAGCTGCGGATCGATGGACAGAACCGTCGCGCGCAGCGATTCGATCATACTGTCGGGCGGCAGCGCCGTGCGCAGTACGATACTTCCAGCCTGCGCGTTAAGCAAGCCGGGTGGCACCAGCTTTCCGTAGGAGGCCATCAGCTGGCTGGAGGGCTGGTAGATCTCGTACTGCGTCGGAGCGTCCACGGCCATCTGCTTGATATTGCCCATCACGCCCACTACCGTCATCCAGGGCGTGGGCGTCTTGGGGTACCCCCAGCGCAGGCGCTTGCCAATCGGGTCCTGTCCGGGCCAGAAATGCTCGGCGAGCATGTGGTTCACTATGCAGACCAGCGGCGCCTTCACGTTGTCAGCCCCGCTGAACAAACGGCCGCTCAGCAGCGGAATCCCCGCCGCCCGGAAGTAATCGCCCATTACTGAAGATGGCCAGGCAATATCTACTTCAGTGCCCTCGGTCGGAACGTAACCATCCGCGACGAATGTGCTGTTGCGGACCATTCCTGAAGCGGGCAGGTACGACGTAATTCCCACGGCCTCGATGCCCGGCAAACGTTCGAGCCTGCGGAGCAAGGTGCTATTGAATGTGTCGATCGCGACCTGCCTCGAGTATTGCGTTTGCGGCAGCCTGTAGTTCGCGGTCAGCAGGTGATCGGTGCGAAATCCCGGATCCACGTCGCGCAGCTTCTCAAAGCTCCGCAGCAACAGGCCTGAGGCAATCAGCAGCACCAGAGCCACGGCAATCTCCGCGACTACCAATGCAGAGCGCAGGCGCGCCTGCGCCCCACTCGCCGATCCCGTGAGTCCGCCGTCTTTGAGCGTCTCGTTCACGCCGGTGCGCGCCGCCGCCAGCGCCGGCGCCAGCCCACACAGCAAACCGGTTAACAATGCCGTGCCCATCGCAAACAGGACCACGTGCCAGTCGAGCCGAATAGATTCGACACGCGGCAGCGACTCCGGCAAAAAGCTGATGCCAACCCGTACGGTCAGCGCCGCCAAGCCCAGTCCGATCAAGCCTCCCGCAAAGCTCAACGCGAGTGTTTCCACGAGGCTCTGGCGCAGCAATGCCGCGCCGCTCGCGCCCAGCGCCCGCCGCACCGCAATCTCCCTCCGCCGCCGGATCACGCGCACCAGCAGCAGTCCGGCGAGATTGGCGCAGGCGATAAACAGCACCACGGCAACGGCTAGAAACAATATGCGCAGCAAGGGTCGCGCCTGCGCCACCGTGTCTTCGGCCAGCGGGCGAACCTTGGCGCCGATACGCTGGCTGCTCATGTAGGCGGGAAAGTTGCGCGTGATCTGCTGCGCCACGCGCCCGGCGTCCTGCTGGGCCTGCGCAGACGTCACGCCGGGCTCGAGGCGCCCCACCATTCCGCAGCACCAAGCAGCTGCCTCTTGCAACTCATCGGGCGTTGGACTCAAGGGCACCCACAACCGGCTCTGATCACTCTGGCCGGGGATGAGCGGGAACTCGAAGCCGCGCGGCATCACGCCGATGATCTCGTAAGTCTTGCGGTTGAGTTCGATCTTGCGGCCCAGGATCTGCGGATCGGCGTGAAAGCGGCTGTGCCACATCGCGTAGCTGATCACGGTTACCTGCTGGCTGCGGTCGTCTTCCTGCTGTGTGAAGGTGCGGCCCATCAAGGGCGCAACGCCCAGCAGAGGAAAGATGCTCGCCGTGACTCGCGCCGCACTGATCTCGGCGGGCGCGCCAGCACCGGAGAATTCGTAGCCGGCCTGCTCAAACCCGCCCAGGGCGGCGAAGCCCCGCGTCTCGCGCTCGTAGGTAAGAATCTGCGGCATGGTTACGCCGATATGGCCGTTGCTGCCCATACTTATACCCGGCACAGTATCTCCCAGCACCACCAGCCGCCCCGGATCGGCGAACGGTAACGGGCGCAACAACACGCCCTCCACGATCGAAAAGATCGCCGTTGTGGCGCCGATGCCGAAAGCCAGCGTGAGGATAGCCGTCGCCGCAAACCCGGGCGACTTTCTCAGTTGACGCGCTGTAACGCGCAACTCTCGCAAAAACGAATCGACCGCCGATTCCCAGCCAGCCGACCATATGTTATGCCGCACCATCTCGCGGCTGCCTATTTCTGCACGGGCCTCGCGCTCGGCATTCTCCTGGCTCATACCGAGTCGCAGTTTATCCTCCACCGAGGCCGCGAAGAAGGTCCTGAGTTCCTCTTCGATCTGGGCGTTGCGCTCGGACGGGCGAATCAATGCCCGTAACCCAGCCATGAGACTTCGCAGCATGTCTCTCCTCTCTTAGGCTTCAAGAATCCGTTCGATAGCCGCGATCTGGCGGCCCCACTGGCGGCATTCCTGCTCAAGTGCTTTACGCCCGGCCGCAGTCAGCGTGTAGTATTTCGCCCGGCGGTTGTTTTCAGTCGAGCGCCATTCCCCACGAATTCGTCCCGCCCGCTCCATGCGGCTCAGTGCGGGAAGCAGCGATCCCGCATTCACCCGGAACACACCGTCGCTCACCTGCTCGATGCGAAGCGCTATTCCGTACCCGTGCATCGATTCGAGAGCCAGTGTCTTGAGCACCAGCATTTCCAGCGTTCCTTGAACCAGTTCGCGATTGCCCACGCCCACAACCACTCCACTAGATAATCTGGAGGTATACGGCTGTCTCCTCTAGTTTGTCAAGATGTGAAAAGAGGACAAAGCGGATTTAGTTGCCGACACTACGCTCGGGGTTGTCACCTGATAGGCTTCTCGAGATAGACGCTGCTGATTGATGCTCGCCTACACTTTTACGCGCAGAGGAGTGAAATCATGTCTCGACTGTCCGTTGCGGTGTTTCTTTTGTTCGCGGTGAGCTTGCGTGGAACAGCGCTCTCTGCTCTGGCCGCCGAAGGGAACACACCCTCAAACAAGCAGGGATCATTCGTAAACGTCGAGGGCGGCACTCTTTATTACCAGGAGTGCGGAAGCGGACCATTCGCAGTGATTCTTATTCACGACGGTATTGCCGACTCAGCGGTGTGGGATGAGGCATGGCCGGAGTTCTGCAGGCACTTTCACACGGTGCGGTACGATCGACGCGGCTATGGGAAATCACCCGCCGCGAAAACTTGGTACTACGAGACAGATGACCTTGTAGCGCTGTTGCATCAGCTCAAGATTCGTGGAACAGTCCTAGTCGGAAGTTCTCATGGCGGCGGTCTCTCGATCGATTTCGCGTTGGCGCATCCAGAACTCGTTAAGCAATTGGTGTTGGTGGGTGCCGTAGTGAGTGGGCTCCCGTACTCGGACTACTTTCTTAATCGTGGGATACAGAACTCCAAAGCATTCAAGGAAGAGGGCACGCAAGCCGGACTGGAAAGTTGGTCAAAGGATCGCTACTTGCTCAACCCCGCCCATATTGACGCGCAAAAGCGATTACTCGCCATTTTGAAGGCGAGTCCACAAGATCTGACTCACAATGACTTTCCACGGCCCACACAGCCTGCTTTGTCGCGATTGCATGAGATTCGCGTTCCTACCTTAATCCTTACAGGTGATGCCGACATTCCTGATGTGCACGCGCACGCAGGCGCAATCGAAGCGGGAATTCCAGATTCACGGTTGGTGGTGGTACCGGAGGTTGGTCACTTAATGTATCTGGAGAAACCAGATGAGTTCAATAAGATTGTTATTCCTTTCATCGAATCCCAAGTGCCCGGAACGCCCTAGGGATCTCGGTTTATTCCAAATCGCCGAGCCACTCATCGATCTGTTATTCTTGGCTGGAATTCCGGGTTCCGAATGTGTCACCGCCGCGCGCAAAAAATGCACTCTATTTTCTGGATGAATTGAATCTATCTACTCATGATGCGCGTCGGGTTCGGCCTTGGCACTCGCTCGTAAGTCTTCAGCAGGGGCCTTCAACGAACCAGGCAAGGTCCATGACATCGGAAAGTAGTCCGCTGCTTGGCATGTTGATCGGACTCATTCTGACCCAAATCGTTCGGCTCGCTGCCTGCCCGTCAGTTCTAAAAAACACTTGTATTGGGAGCTGCTTCGTTTCTCCGTTCCAATATGGACTGGCGTTATACCAGCGCTGGACGACCTTGGGTTCCAGCTCCGCGACAAAGACTTTGGGGGCGGTCCTTATACACTGGGCGACTCGTGCCCCTTTGTCCAATTGGTTGGCCAACTCAATTTGAAGCAAGGTGACGGCTGGGTCGTCGAGTGTGAAGTGCAAATGCAGAGGCTCGCTCATTCTGCCCCGCGCAGCCACAATCATGGACAGTCGTAAGGGTTGAACCGGAAGCAATTCTTCGTCTGCCGTGGGAAGGTTGCCTCTGGCTCGGCTGACTGCCTCCATCACGACAGTTACACCTACTACGATCGCAACTGCACCGATGATGCTGACGAGTCCGAGTAATACGGCTGGGTCGAGACTGAAATGCATGAGCGCCACCCAACGCAATCGTGCGCTCCAGTGCGATATCAATGATAGCGCCGGATTGCCCCCTCGGTGCTCCTTAAGGCAGGTCGAGGCGTCGAAGTTTCGGTCAGGGTTGGCGGGAGGCGTGGAGCATGTACTAGTTCCTATCTAGTCGGGTTGTATCTATGGCTCTTTCGGGGGCTAACAGGGGCCGTCGAGGAGCCAGGTAAAGTTTTCGACGTCGGTCGGGCCTGAGCCTGCCGGGGCGCCAGGGCTCATCATCACCCAAATCGTCCGGCACGCTGCGTGCCCGCCATCGCCCATAAACACACGGATGGGAAGCCGCTTCGTCTCTCCGTTCCAATATGGATTGGCGTTATACCAGCGCTGAACGACTTTGGGTTCCGCCGCTGCGACGAAAATCTGGGGATCTATTTTTAAACATTGGATGGGTCCCACCGTTTGATCCAATTGGTTGTCCAACTGTACTCGAAACAATGTGATGGCCGGGTCGGACACCTTGAAAACCAAGATCAAGTGTTCGTTCATCTTGTTCTGCGCATGGACGGTCATGGACGGGTGCGCGGCGAGAACGGAATGGGCACCTTTGCCGGCCCTGGCAGGCCGAACATTGGCGCGTCGAGTGACATGAGCCGCAATGGAACCGGCGACGATTGCAAGTGTGCCCACCGTACCGACAAGCAGCGCGCTCAGCGTGTTTGGGTCGGTGATCTCCTGCATAAGTCCAACCAACTTCCTTTTCGGGGCGGGGGCCGTTGCATGACGATTCGGTCAACGAGAGGAATTGCGTCAGGTGTGGGATTAGAGTAGATTGCGGCGGCTCAAGATGCTTGCGAGTGAAAGAGGGGTTGGGGTGCGCACGGGGCATCCCCGGAGAGCCCCGTCAGTGCCTATTGCGCACATTCACGGTACTGCTCGGAACGGGTTCGTCTATCCGGTTTGGCTACAGCTGTTTGTTGTCGGCTGGCTTGTCTGAGCGCTGCTCGAGGGCTGCAGCTGCCGCGAGTTCGGCGGCTAGATGTTGGCTGACGGGTTTGGACAAGCCGGGCTCGTCTACGGTTGCCGATTCGAGGTCGGCGAGACGTAGCAGAGGGATCCTCTGTAGGTCGGAGCGCGAATCCTCATGGAGTTTGGTGTTCTTCTCGAGGTCTCGGAGGGTTAGACGAATACTCTCGATTAACTTTTTGGCTGTGCGGGGTCCCATCGGTTGTCCTACGATGCAGCGGCACACATCAAAGGATGTTTAGGCGGTCGAGGATTTCGATCTCGTCGAAGTGCTTGAGATCTTCGCGAAGCTTGGCGAGGAAATCGGCCGCGGCCCTGCTGCTGCTCACGCACGAGCATTCCGACACAGACACTGGCTGATTTTCTATTCTGCTCTGTGATCGTTGCAGAGCCTGTCGAGGATCAGCTGTGGATGGACCGGCTTTGCGAGCACTTCGAAATCATGACCGAGAGCGCTGGCCTCCCGCATTAAATGGCTCGTATCGTTGTTTCCGGACATCAGCAGGATCTTGCACTCGGGATATAGGCGTCGAAATGCTATTGCGAGCTCAATTCCATTCATGGGGTGCATGATTACGTCGCTGAGCAAATGATCGAAGGGTTGGATGGCCGCAAGTTGAATTGCTCCCTGGGCGCTGTAGGTAGCGACGGCCGGTAAGCCATGGATGATCAAAATCTGCGCGAGGGTGTCGGCAATTACTTTGTCGTCGTCGACCACGAGTACTTGCGGTTTGCTTTCGGGGTCCATCACTCCTCGGCTTCGCTTTCTCCTTGATTGATGGTAACGTGGCTCGCGAGTCGGGAAATAACACAAGTGTGTGATCTTCCGGCAACGCTCACTAGGACACCACCGACCGCTTAACGCACCACGGCTAACCCCTATTGTGTTCTTCTTTGGCCTTGCTTCTGATCTCTACTATTAGTGATCTGAGACGCCTTGGTGAAAAACTGGCATTAAGAAAGCGTAGCCCACAACCCAGCAACAACCGCATTTAGAGAACGTAGAGTGTTGTGAGTGAACTCTTGCACGGCCACAATTCTTAGTCTGCTTGCTTCGTTAGTCGTTGACGGACGGCACGACATCTTGAGGGAAGACGATGCCGAGTCTGGCTGCCGCTTCATGGTTCAGCACAACTTTCTTTTCGGCGACCTCCTGGAATGGGATCGTGGAAGGGTCCTCACCTCGCAGCAGACGGGCAGCCAGCAGCCCGCCGGCTTTTCCAGCCGGATACCAGCCAAGTCCAACACAGGCCAGAGCTCCTCGACTGGTGAACTCCGGATCGTTAATGAACAGCGGAAGCTTGGCATCAGTGGTGGTTTTGACGATGGCATCGAAACTCTGCAGCGCGGTATTGTCGCCCGTGATCCACATGGCCTGAACATTGCGATGGCATGCGACCTGCGCCGACTGGAAGACTTCATTGGTGTTCATTGCGGTCACTTCTTGAAGAGAGATTCCGCGCTTCTGAAAGATCTCGCGAGCCACGCTAATCACTTTGACCGAATTGGCTTCCGAACTGCTGTAGACCGTCCCCACAGACTTCACTCCCGGCACGAGCTTCTGAATCAGATTGACGGTCGCTTCGACCGGTGGAAAGGAACCGACTCCGGTCACATTGGGAAGATGCTCGCTGAACGACTTGCCTGCCCCCGCAGCGACCGGATCATAGCAGTATGTGAAGGCGATATGGGTATTGCGAGCGACAGTGCACGCCGCAGTAAGACAAGGCGTCGTGAGAGTGACGATCAGGTCTACGCCCTGCGTCATAAAGTTCTGCACGAGCATGGGGATGTTCGAAATCTCCCCTTGCGCATGAGAACTGATGACGTCAAGGTTGCCGTCCTTGCTGAATCCTCCCTGCGCGAGGCCATCGAAGAGGCCTTTCATGCAGAGTTCGGCGCCGGCTTCTGGCGCGAAGTAGAGCAGACCGACACGGGATCGGCCGGAGCCGCGAGAAGAACGGCCGCGGCACCCTGCGAGGGCGAGCGCTGCGCCTGCGGATTGGATCAGCATGCGGCGACGGCTGAGGGTCGATACGGACATGTCGGTAATCCTCCGGAAGTGGGCTACACATAATTTGCAGCGAGCATTTCAGCAACCTCACCATCAAGCTGCTCACGGCGGCGGACGTCTTCAAAACGACGGAGCAGGTCCTCAGGACGGACTCGAGCACGGTCACTACCCTGAAGATCATGCAAAATTCGCCCCTTGTGCATCATCACAATTCGTTCGCCAAGATGGACCGCCTGCTGCATCGAATGAGTGACCATGAGGGTCGTGAGCTTGTCCCGTTCAATAACGTCGTGGGTCAGGCGGATGACCTGGTCGGCAGTCTTCGGATCAAGAGCCGCGGTATGCTCATCGAGAAGCAGCAATTCTGGTTTCAGCCATGACGCCATCAACAGCGTGAGTGCCTGGCGCTGGCCTCCTGAGAGGCTTCCGATCGGATTGTGCAAACGATTCTCAAGGCCCATGTTCAGCGGGCGAATGCGATCGCGGAGTTCGCTGAGCGAACGCCGGGTGACCGCAAGTGCCAACCCACGCCGAAGTCCCCGTTGTGAAGCCAGGACAAGATTTTCGGCGATGGACATGGTGGGAGCAGTTCCGCGAAAGGGATCCTGAAAGACACGCCCGATGAGCCGGGCACGTCGATGCTCCGGCCAATTCGTAATCTCCTTGCCAGAGACGATAATTTTACCCGCGTCGACTTTGAACGTACCCGCGACGGCGTTGAGCAATGTAGATTTCCCGGAACCGTTCGTGCCAAGCACGATGAGGAATGTCCCCGTTTGCATCGTCAATGAGACATTGCGGAGAGCTCGCACTTCATTTGGCGTTCCGGGATTGAACGTCTTCGAGACTTGATCAATCTGCAGCATAGGAGTCAACGGTTTCAGCAATTGATGGCCGGCGGAATCTGATCCTCCGGGCAAAGTTGGGCGTTACCAACGCAGCAAAGACGAAGACCGCAGTAATCAGCTTGAGATTATTTGGATTCAGCCCCCATCGCAGCGCGATGGCCACTAGGAGCCGGAACAGAACCGATCCCATCACCGTTCCTGCGATCAACAGGCCTAAGGAGCTTGTTCCGACGAGAGATTCACCGATGATGACGCTGGCGATTCCCAGCACGACCATACCGACGCCCATCTGCACGTCAGCGAATCCTTGGTATTGCGCAACCAGCGCGCCACATAAAGCGACCAAGCCATTCGACAGGGCAAGGCCAAAAATCGTCGCGCCATCCACGCTTACGCCAAGAGCACAGATCATGTGCGGGTTATCGCCGGTGGCCCGCATTGCGGTGCCAAGGTCGGTCCGGAAAAAGAAGTACAGCAGCAGGCAGATAACGGTCGTAAGTAGCAGGATGCCGATGAGGATTGAAGCATCACGAACACTTACGGCCCATCCGGCGACATTGAGATTGGCCGCGCTGCCGAAGATGTGTGCGCCGAAATGCTCGGCGTAAGTGGAAAGCGTCGTGGTCTCGAGCAGAGGAACATTGCTCTTGCCCATGATGTAGAGATTGACGCTGTACAGTCCGGTCATTACCAGAATTCCACTTAGCAGCGCGTTGATTCTGCACTTGGTGGCGAGGAGGCCGGTTATGGAACCGGCTGCAGTCCCCGCAAGAGCAGCAACGATGGTGGCAAGAACAGGATTGTAGTCATTGACCATCATGACGGCGGCCACCGATGCACCCAGGGTGACAGTACCCTCTGCCGTCATGTCCGGAATATTGAAGATGCGAAAACTCAGGTAAACGCCAAGCGCAAGGAGAGCAAGTATAAATCCCATGGTCAGTGCGCCAATCAAGAGAGTCATCTGGGTTTCATCCTTGTTTGAAATTCTTGATCGAGCCCATCCAACATGCGCCCCGAGCCAAGTCTGTTTCGCCGACGCCTTCATATGGCCGTGCGTCGGCCATGAGGTGCAGGAGAGCGTTGGGATTGGAGGATGCGATGACCTTGGACACCATCCCCGAGAACGGCAGCTCACCGCGCTGCACAGGTTGGTAGTTGAAGACAGCGGCGTGGATGTGGGCTCGAATTGGGGCCTGAGGACAGAGGGGACGCAGAAAAGGCTCGACACCTTCCGGAACGTGCCGCCCGGCTATGCCCATCAATAAGGCCAAGCTCTTCTTGCTCGCGCGCTCGGTCGTAAACGAGAGCCATTCGCGCATCGCAGGCACCTTATTCGGCAATGGGCCAAGCGCGGGAGATTTCAAAAGGCTCGTGCCGATCACGCAGGTGGTTTCGGCCAACGCTGCGAAAGCTATGGCGGGAGTCGAAGAGAGATCGAGCAGCGATGTGACCAGTTCTGACAGTCCAATCTTTCCTGGCCCTTCGGCGATGGCATCGAAGCGCACCATCGTGGAAAAATCGCCGCCGCCGGTAATTGCATAGAGCGTCTCAATCTGCGGAACAAGCTTCCCTGTCTGGATGACGTAGTCGGGAACAGCATCGGACCCACTTGTCGGTAGAGCCAGCGCGCATCCGCCTAAAGCTAGAAACTCGCCAAACCTGCCGCTGCAATCCTGAAACCCCGTTCCGAATGCGCCGAGACCGAGCCCGAAGGTTCCGAAGGGAAACTCCACTGTACGGCAATCAGCTTCGCTGAAGCCCGTAGCAAGTTTGCCCGGCTCGCCGATCAACGTGCATGACATCGGTTGAGCGACAGGCTGCGGGAAGACCTCGTAGGTGGCCCCGCCACGTATTTCTCGCAAAGTCGGCGCCGGTCCGGCAGGTACTCCGTTGGTTGCGCCTTCGAGAAGAATTCCTGCCAGCCCGACCGTCTTTAATATCTCGCGAACGAACTTGCTCGGATTTGTGACGATAAGGCTGCCGTTGACGGACTGAAGTAGCTTGTATTGCGTAACAATCACGCCGATGCCCAGCGAACTGATGTAGTCGACCCCACTGCAATTCAGTGCAACGCGGTGAGAGCCCGCGCGAACCGCCTCTTCAATGGTGGCGCTCAAGTGTTCGCCCCAGGTTGCATCGATCCGACCTGCTAGGCGCAATTCAAGTAATTCGTCGCTTCTGTGCTGCGTAATCTGCATCAGCGATTCTCTTCCTCGCAGAAAACCATCTCTGGGTCCATCACCGTTTCATCCTCTTCTAATGCGCCCCTCGCGATGACCTCTGTTTTCAGCGTGTCTCGGCCATCGCCTGCTTTTGATGAATGCCGCTCTCATCAACGACAACAGTTGCTCTCTCGACCATGTCGGCTGAAACTCTCCAATTTTCGCGAAGCCCCTTCACCGCTCGCTTATTGACCTTCAGCGTGACGGGAACGACGTTCTCCACTGGAATTCCACGAGGATCCCGCCCATCCAGCACGTCTGCAGCAAGATTGCCAGCTACCCTGCCGATTGCCAGGTAGTCAGCTCCAAGTTCGAATAGTGCCCCTGAAACACCGCTGGACGGTACGGACGAGAAAACCGGAATTCTGGCCGACCTGGCCTTGCTGACGATCAGTTGGAGCCCATGCGATGCGATCAGATCGGGACTCACCCAAATTGCCTGAACGTCGCGGCTCATCAACGAGGCGGTGGCATCGCCGATTGCGGTGGAGTTTTCGGCGGTCGCTTCAATCAGCGCAATGCCCATCGACGAACAAATGTTGCGAGCCAGAGTGGTCGTGACAACCGAGTTGGCTTCCGAGGGATCCCAGACCAGGCCGACGCGCTTGAGGGATGGCAGCATCCGGCGTGCAAGATCGAATGCATCTTGTACCGGAGCCAGGCTACCCACGCCGGTCATATACGCGGGGTGGTTCATGTGATTTTCCCGGCTCACTCCAACTCCCACCGCATAAGGATCGCTTACCAAAGCGAAGACATGGCGCCGCGGTGGAGTGGCAAATCGGTTTGCGTTGGCGATCGTTTGCAGGCTGACAGTTGAAAATGAAACGATCAGGTCGAAATTGCTGTTAGTCACCTCTTTCGCAATCGCATTGCCAGTACTGATATCGCCCTGAGCGTTGTATTTGCTGAGAACTATGCGGCTGCCATCGGAATAGCCACGGTCTTTCAATGCGCTGATGGCACCGGCCAGCCCATCATCCAGTGCGGGAACCGATATCTGCTGCACCATCGCCACCCGCACGACACGGCCTTGGCTATGGACCTCTCCGCGTCTTGAATCGAGATCGGAGTAAAGTAAAACCGCAGCTGCTCCCGCGATCAGACAAAGACCGAGGGTCAACTGCTTCAAAGCTGCAATCATTTGGGGAAGCCTAATCAAAGCCGACGTGAGCTTGATTGCCTACGATATATGTACCTTTCATGCAAGGCAAGAACTTCCTTAGAGGCTCTAATCGTCGTTGCGGCTTTACATCTGGAACTGGGGATTTCACCATGTATGCGCTTCACTTTAAACAATCACAACGACGGTCGAACCAGTTCGATTCTCGATGGTTGCAGAATCGGTGTTGCACTGATCGGAACTCGAGCCAAGCGGCTATAAGCGATGCGTGCGGATTCTGACCGATCTGACTTGCCGGAAAACGCCGCGCCGGCTCGGAGAATCGCTGGCACCCTTACACGGCAGGCGACGTCGCATGAAGCGGCTTCCTGCGATCTCGAATGGCAGGCGGTTGTGTTGCTGCGGTATATTAGCGTCTACCCCAATTCAAGCCGCTTGCCGTCGGGGTTGCTCACATCTCTATCGGTATTTTTAACAATGGAAACCACTCTAAACCTTTATGGTGATCGTCCTATCTCAACCACGGGGGCGCATGGTATCGACGTAGCTTCCCAGCGTTTGGATGCTCTAGATAAAGAAGCATTGGAGCAAGTTCTTCAATCCGGCGAGCGCTTGAGTTGTATCGATCTCGGCTGCGGGTTCGGCTGGCAGGGAGTGCGATTTGCCTTCTTGGGAGCGATCACTCATCTATTCGATCTGATGCCGGAAAGCGAATTGGTGAAATCTGTCCGGAATTTCGCAGATTTGCCGATTTCGCATCTACAATGCGACCTGCGTAGCATCCCTCAAAATACCTTGCCGGAATGCATCGACTTGGCGTTTTCACAGAGGTTTATTCATTACCTCACGTATTCCGAAGCCAGTAAGCTGATCGGAATCGTCTATAGCCACTTGTCCCCGGGAGCCAAATTCTACATCTCGGCGTCAGGATTGGATAGCGAATTGGGCAAAGGCTATCTTGGCGAAAAAGAAAAGATAGAAGAGCGTTTTTCGCCATTGAGTCCAGCCATTCAATCAAAACACAACATCTTCGAGCCGGTATGTCTTTATCGTGAAGGTGAGCTTGCAGACCTTTTCATTTCGCATAGATATGTAGAGCGTCAGGTATGGAAATCTCCTTTCGGGAATATAAAGGGTGTTTTTCAAAAAGAGGTCTAACTCTCATCCATGATTATGTGTGGTTGTAGGTACGATCAGGGGATCGTTGACACGTCGATGCGCCGCACGTCGGAGCACGCGGGCAACTAACTGTAGGGAACTTTGATCTTGGCGAAGACGTTCTCGTAAGGCGTGCCATAGTTGTTCCACCACGGTCGCACAAATGGCCGACGGCGCTGAACGACGTCTTCTTGCTCTCTCGAAGCATCTGGCCTTTTCCGTTGAACCAATCCGATGCGGTCTTGGTTTCTCTGTTTATGATGATCGTGTATGCGCCATACATGGCGGCAGTGAAATCCATAGGCTCAGTGCCGAAGCCCTGAAAGACCGGATCGATGTTGTCGTAGATTAGAAGAATCGCGGGAACTCCTTGCTCGGCCCCAAATTCAATCTGCTTCTTTGCCGACACCATGGTGGCGAACGAATCCGCAGGAACCGTCTGAGGTACACTTCTGCCGACAAACTGATGGAGGTTGCGATCTGGATTGTAGCTGAATCGCCAAGGCACTCACCGACGCCGATTACTTCCCGAAAGTCGGCTTCTCGGCTGCAGGCGGTTGCGTTTCATCTTTGCGTAAATGATGAGGCCCACGCCCTCGGAAAGTGCGATGTCAACTCCTCGCACCTCGAAGACTTCCCTGCCCTCTCTCCAAGCAACTTCAGTGGAGCAGGCGACGACGAGCACGAAATCAGAACCCTCGACATCCGCCTATAGACCTCTGCCCGATGCGAACTTGGATCAATGAGAGCAAAAGCCCGTTGACAGCACTTGAGCCACATGGCCGAATTGTTTGAATGTAAGTCAGCGAGGAGCACGAGGTGTTACAAAAAGCTGAACTCAGCGGACGCTGATTCAGAGAACACCAGGGAGGCTCCTCGAAGACGATATGTCCTACATCGGACTTGACGTTCACAAGAAAACGATCAGCTTTTGCGTGACGGATGCAGCTGGTCATGTCCACCAGGAAGGCAAGATCGGATCAACGCGACGCGAACTGGATGTCTGGATACAGACGTTGCCGCAACCCCGGATGATGGCCATGGAAGCGACGATCTTCACAGGATGGATCTACGATCATCTGCTTCCACATGCGGACAAGGTGAAGGTTGCCCACCCTGTGATGCTTCGAGCAATCTCAGCGGCGAAGAAGAAAAACGACAAGATGGAAGATTGCTGACTGCCTGCGCTGCAGGCTTCCTTCCCGAGTGCCACATGGCTTCAACCCAGATCCGGGACCGGCGCCGCACTCTGCGCTACCGGAACCTGGTGATCAGGCAGACAGTGCAGCTGAAGAACCGGGTATCGGGACTGCTGATGGAAACCGGGGTGGATTACAACAAGCACCGGCTTCACAAGGTGGGCTACTTCCAAGATCTGATGTCGACCAACAAGAGGTCGACCAGAGTATCCGACCGTTACTGAAACTGAGCCGGGAGATGATGGAGCGTGGGCAGAAGCTGGACTACGCTCTTGTGAGTTCGCTGGAACGGGACCCGCTGTGGGGGAGAGACTGAAGCGGCTGAGAACTGTTCCGGGCGTGGGCCCGATCACCTCGCTTACCTGGGCGCTGGAGATCGGAGACTATACTCGCTTTCAATCGATCAAAGAAGCTATCAGCTATTGCGGACTCTGTGGAGACGAGAAAAGCTCTGCCGACAAGGGGCTGCGTATGCCCCTTTCCAAACAGAGGAACAAACACATTCAACGCACGCTGATTGAAGCGGGCAAGTTTGCGATCCGTTTTAACCATGAGTTAGCTGAGATCTACGAGAAGGAACGAGATCGAGGGAATGCGAATCGGGCCACACTTGCCGTAGCCAGGAAACTGGTCGCTCACCTTCTCGCAGTAGACAGAAGGAGGCAGAGTTTCGTGCCTGCCGAGGACTTCAGAGCCACCCGGCAGCTTGAAGAACCTTTCCTAAGAAGGGAAAAAACACCAGGATTATTCCGCTGCGCAGGCTGCCAGGTCGTGCCGTTGGCGACTGAGCGAAGGAGATCAAACTCCAGAGGCTCTCTTCGAATTGTTTCGGGACTGGCAGAGGACACAAACTCAATCTTCTGTGCGGACTCTTCGGAGTCTTAGACAGCAAATGGATGTCCGGTCCTGCGAGATGCAGGGACCACCAGCCGAGAGGCAACTGCTGCGTGTCAGGAAGACCCCTGATGGATAAAGGGGTGAGAATTGCCACAACGAATCGGCGCGAAGGCAGTGCATGTGTTGCACCTCCGCCTCCGCTCCGCTCAGCAAGGCTTCGCTCCGACTCCGGTCAAACACACCGGACAACAGCGCGTACAAGGCGTCGACAAGAGCATTCTCCTCTACATCAAAGAGGCGCTAGTATCCTTCCGTGCTGGAGCTTATCTGACCATTCGCTTGGCGCAGGCGAATGCTTCAGACATCTGGTGAGGGGATTCGAATGGGAATCCCCACACTCCCATGACGGCGTCACCGATAAACTTGTCCACAAAGGCGTGATGCTCGTGCAGAATGGAGACCATCTCGTCGAGGTAATCGCCGAACTGCTGCGCGAGCACCATCGGCGAAAGCCCGAGACTAGTCTCTGTATACCCACGAACGTCGGCGAACAGCCCCAACGCCGTTGATTAGGCGCGGCCTGCATAATCCGAATCT
>Ga0097621_100001619_pt1 | contig 15441 bp, 9 predicted proteins | sample KBSMisM72_FD_73165 | JGI IMG/M metagenome (GOLD analysis project Ga0097621, IMG submission 73165) | Miscanthus rhizosphere microbial communities from Kellogg Biological Station, Michigan, USA - KBS Miscanthus M7-2 (version 2) (version 2) | ecosystem: Host-associated > Plants > Roots >... | reverse complement strand
ACCCCACGTCACCTCTGCCTACCGCAGCTGAAGGTATGCTTATTGGGGCGATCGGCAATGATGCCAATTCTCCGATCCTTGAGCTGGGTGCAGCGCGCGAATTTGTCGCCGACAAGGATGGGCGGCTGTTTTTAACTTCAAATCGCGGGTCTTACACAGACGTGCGCGGATCATTCACAGTACAAATCAAACGCGAGCGCGATCTAACAGCACTGAACGAGTCCAGCGATGCCTTTCCCGCGCGCCGCAACGATCCCAATGCGCGTACTCGCCCTCGACAAGGAGATGTTCCGCAGAAGCGCACGCCTCAGGAATCGACCGTGGATGTAGCAGGCACTTCACGCGGTATGGATACCACAATCGATGTGCGCATGGGCGACCAGATTACGATCACAGCGACTGGAAAAGTCATAGCGGGCCGGCGGCTCGGCGAGGTTGGACCAGAAGGCGGCCGTGTGGGAGGCTTTGGTTCGATTGTCGGCACCAGACCTGTTACTACTGCAGGTCCCGGAGCGCTGATTGGTTACATTCGATCGACAACAGGCCAGATGAGTCAACCATTTTTCATCGGCAGCCAGGCGACGATAAACGCACCGGCCGATGGGCGTTTGTATCTCGCCATCAATGACGACGATTACAGTGATAATGGTGGGGCCTTCAAAGTAACAATCAGGTACTAGAAGAAACTTAACCGCGGATGACCCGGATAAAAATCCGGATTTTATCCGTGTCATCGGTGGTTATTTTAAAGTTATGCCGTGGGCGCGCGGAATAACTTTCACGGGATGTCGGAGGGCGGATTCGATTCCTTTGAGAACTTCAGGTGAGCTGTGGTCTAATCTACCAGCATCTCCCTTTCTTAGCCGTTTGGGTGAGGCGGACTGAAGGCTCGCGTTCAATGCGGGCCTTTGGTTCTTTACCTCATCAATTCTTGGAGCGCAGATCTTTGATTGTGTCACGTATCCGCGCGCGATCGGGTGCGTTGGGATCCAGCGCGATATACCTCTCCAGTTCATCGGCTGCGCGCTTGTACTGCTTGTTCCGCCAATAAATTCCACCCAGATACTTATGTGCCTGTGCTATCTGATCATTGCTACTCTTGACGGAGACTTCAAACTGCGACTCCGCCGTCTCAAACTCATGCTGGTTCAGCAAAGCTAAGGCGAGATAGTAATGTGCCGTAGCTGCTGCCTCATTGATCTGAAGAGCTTGCCGCACTTGCTTCTCAGCTTCACCGAATCGCTTTAGATTCAAGAGTGCTATTCCGTAATTGAGACGAGCCGCAAAATCTTCCGGGATAAGTTTTACCGCTTCGGCTAGTGCTGCGGCCGCTTTGTTCGCTTGTCCCAGCTTTAGATACTGAACACCTAACTCGTTGTAAGCCAATGCGAAACTCGGAGCCTGCGAGATCGCCTCTTTAAACTGCTCGATGGCTTTTGCCGTCTCTCCCAGGCGGGCTGACTCAACGCCCTGACTGAAAGAGTCTCGTGCAGTCCTGGGAACACTCGCAAGTGCGGCACGCGTCGCTTCACTCGTGTAATCCGCTGCATACGCCTTCTTCGGCTGTAGATAAATGTGAACCTGGTAAGTTACCGGAATGGCATATTGCGACGGATTTCCCTGTGCCGGCACGGGTCCTGGTGAGCCGATGGCGACAGTCTCGCTGGCGTTCTCGTATTCGTTGCCGCCGTCCACAACGATCGTGTAGGAATCCGGTCTCAAGTGCGTAAAGCTGAAGTTCCCGTCGGCGTCCGCAACTGTCTTCAGCTCGCTTGAACTAATGCTCTGGAGTTTTACGACCGGTCGCATCACCGAAGGGTATTTAGCGGGGAAGTAGATGCGTCCCTGTATGACTTCATTTCCGGCAGTGCCTGGCGTATTTACCTGCGCGTATGTGACCGCGTACAGGAAGAAAACGGTTGCGAGCGTCATCGATCGCCATAAAAAGTTACGATTGAGTGCAAACATATCGCGCATTAAATCACATCTCGATATCTCTTATTTAGTTTGAATCCTTGTTAATAACGAGGCTGCGGAGTCGTTTATGAGTTGAAGCCTGGAGATCTGTTTTCCCGATAACGGAAATAACGATTAGTGCATCAGTTTGAATCGGGATCAACGCCGAAGGCGTTCGCTAGCCTCACTTGGAGGGACAACGCCGAGGGCGTTCGCTAACCTCAGCCTGGGGGGATCAACGCCGAAGGCGTTCGCTAACCTCAGCCTGGGGTTGGAGGCTTAGCGACAACCCTAGGATCACAACCTCCGAAAACCGTACAACCCTGAAAGGGTTCGCCGCGAGAGGAACCCTTTCAGGGTTGAACGCTTCACTTAAATTAGTTCCCAGGGTTCTCGCGATGCTCGAACCCTGGGCTAGGGTTAGCAACGCCTTCGGCGTATTTATCGAAGAACGCCTTCGGTGTATTTATCGAAGAACGCCTTCGGTGTATTTATCGAAGAACGCCTTCGGTGTATTTATCGAAGAACGCCTTCGGTGTATTTATCGAAGAACGCCTTCGGCGTATTTATCGAATTCAAAGTTAGGCAGTACGAATTACCGTCCCCCAAGACACACATATGCTTAGAGATTTACGATACAGCCTTCGAAGTTTATTGAAGCGACCGGGTTTTAGCCTCGTCGTCGTCGCGACGCTCGCGCTTGGGATTGGTGTGAACGCTGCGATCTTCACCGTGTTCAACCTCTTGCTCCGCCCGCTGCCGGTCAAGGAGCCGGAGTCGATTGTGCGCCTCACGTTCGAAGATAGCTCAAGACGATCAGACCGGTTTTCATTTCCCGACTACTCCTATATTCGCGATCACAATCAATCGTTCTCCGACGTCTTAGCCGTTTTCGAGGAAGAGCGTTTTCTTCTCGGAGAGAACAGACCCAACAGCGACCCTGAAGAGATTCTCGGAAACTTCGTTTCAGAAAACTACTTCGCGATGCTTGGCGGTGGCACGCATCTCGGACGCGTTTTCACAACCGAAGAAAATAGTGTTCCAGGTCGCGATGCAGTCGTTGTCTTGAGCAATGGTTTCTGGCAGCGGCGCTTCGGGAGTGATGCAGGGCTGGTCGGTCGCAACATAAAGTTAAATGGAAAAGAGTTCACCGTCATCGGGATAACTGATCCCGCGTTCGTTGGCCTCAGACAGGAGATGCCTGACATCTGGCTGCCACTCGCGATGCGTAGTGCGATGGCGACAGACCGTTACGAAGACATTCCACCGGAAAAAAGGGACTGGTTCGCCGGACGCGACTTCCCATGGCTAAGCATATTCGCGCGTCTCAAACCGGGCACGACGGTGCCTGAAGCGCGCACCGAGATGAACGTTCTGTTGGGCCAACTCGATACTCAATCGAGCACTGACCCGAAGAAAACAATCGCCGTCGATCCGATCAACGAATTGAAGGTCCCAATCGAGGGGTGGATGTTTATCGGAATGGTCCTCGGAGCGACTGGCCTCATCCTGCTGATCGCCTGCCTCAATATCGCAAACATGCAACTCGCGCGAGCGATCGGGCGGCAGAAAGAAATCGGTGTTCGACTGTGCCTGGGCGCAAGTCGATGGCGATTGATTCGACAGCTATTGATCGAGAGTCTGGTGTTGAGCGTCGTGGGCGGTGTCGCTGGAGTGCTGCTCGCCTGGTGGAGTCTCAACCTGTTTCTGTCCGTGGTTTTCGTGCGCTATGGCGGCGCAGACATGCTGCGAGTCGTTGTCGATCTCTCACCGGACTGGCGCGTGCTGACTTATTCGTTTGGGCTTGCGTTATTGAGTGGCGCCGCGTTTGGACTCGTTCCAGCGTTGCATGCGACGCGCCCCGATTTGATTGGAGTGGTCAAGTCGGAAGGCGCAACCGCGACTGGGCGCTCAGCGCGATCCCGACTCAGCAGTGTGCTGGTTGTGGCTCAAGTGGCGATCTGTTTTGTACTGCTGATTTCAGCCGGACTGTTACTCCGTAGCGTCCAACTCAATTTGTCGACCGATCCGGGGTATGAAGCAAAGAACCTTCTCTCCGTCGGTTATAGCTTGGAGCTAAGTGGTTATGACGCGGAACGTGCAAAGGTCTTTCAGCAGCAATTGACGACGCGGCTCGCAGCACTGCCGGGCGTGAAGAGTGTCAGCCTCGACCGCGTGTCTATGGGTAGCGGCATCATCACGTTGTTGGACCAGGGCGAGTCTGGTTCAAAGCAGTATTCAAACGTATCGATTGAAGAAATTCCTTCCACATTTCTCGATACGATTGGCACTCCTCTTGTCCTGGGACGTGGATTCACAGCGGATGAGGTAAACGCAAAGACGCCGGTACTTGTCGTCAGTGAATCGACTGCGAGAAGTCTCTGGCCTGGCGAGAGGGCGCTCGGCAAGTTGTTGCGTATCGAACAGCCGCGGCGTGACGACGGGACCAAAACCCTCTTTTCTTCGGCCCAGGTGGTCGGCATTGCGCGTGACAATCAGATCTATCAATCCGGAGAAACACCGCCGCTCCTAGTCTATCTTCCCGGTGTTGCGCCCGGTGAAATGGATACGATGTTGCTGGTGCGCACCACGACTGATGCCGCTACTCTAAAAGATCTTGCGCGACGTGAGGCTTATGCTGTCGAGCCTGTGCTGCGGCTGTTTGTGAGAACGTTCGAAGAGAAAATCGCTCGGGAACAGGCCATCATGTCTGCCGCGTCACACGGAGCAACTGCGCTCGGCGTCCTGGCTCTAATGCTGGCAGTCATCGGACTCTATGGCGTGATGGCGTGGTCGGTAGTGCAACGCACACGCGAGATCGGAATTCGCATGGCGCTTGGAGCACAGGCACACAACGTTCTGGTTCTCGTACTGAAACAGGGCATGAAGCTGGTTCTGCTCGGCGTCGTTATAGGTATTCCCGCGTCACTTGCCGCGGCCCGGCTGTTATCGAGTTTGTTGATTGGATTGACGACAAATGATGCGCTCACGATCGGACTCGTTTCAGCGCTACTGGTTGGAGTAACTCTGCTGGCATGTTACTTACCAGCGCGACGCGCAACGAGAGTCGATCCGCTGGAGACGCTCAGATACGAGTAGATCAAGCTCGGCGATTAGCTGGTGGGCGCGGAAGCATCTGTTCGTTCCATTTATCGAATTCTCTCATGAGGCGCTGCAGCACCTCGGGATGCTCGTTACTAAAATCTGCTTGCTCGTGCTGATCGAGAGACAAATCGAAAAGCTTGCGAACCTCGCCATCGCGAACATATTTCCATTTGCCGTCTCGCACTGCATCCTTTGCATAGATCCGCCAGAAGAAAGTGCGATCGATTACTCGGCTACCACCTTTCAGTAGCGGCAGTAGATCAATTCCATCAAACGAAGGACCAGCAGAGGTATCGGCTTTAGCTGCCGCAAGAATCGTGGCGGTCCAATCCATCGTTATTGCCATCTGCTGTGTGACGCGATTAGCGGGCACCACGCCGGGCCAGCGAACCATGGCCGGCACACGAATCCCACCCTCGAACAGATCGCCTTTCTTTCCCGTAAATGGCCATAGATATGAGAACCGCTCACCACCGTTGTCACTGGTGAAGATAACCAGAGTGTTTTTATCAAGGCCGGCAGCTTTGATCGACTGCATTACGCGACCGACACCATCATCCAGACTTTCCATCATTTGCGCATACAACTTCAGTGAACCGCCTGCGGCCATTATTGCGGGCTCAGGTGCTTTATCGGAGAAGTGGACCACATCGCCACCTTTTCGTCCCTGCCAGGGCCAGTGCGGAGCTGTGTAATGCAGGCTCAGAAAAAACGGAGCGCTGCGTGGTTTCTTCACGTAGTTGACTGCACGTTCTGTCAGTAGATCGGTGAGATAACCATTGCGCTCCACGGGAGTCAGATTCTCGTACAAGTCGGGGTGGCCGAGTCCGTTCTTGTGTAGGAAGTAGTCGCCTGCGCCGGCCAGGATGCCGAAGAATTCGTCGAATCCATGCGCGTTTGGACCCCACTCGGGACGGAAGCCAAGATGCCACTTGCCGAATAATGCTGTCTCGTAACCACTCTGCTTGAGTAATGAGGCAATTGTCTTTCGGTTTGGCTCCAAACCAACATTAGAGTTGGTGGCAGCTAGTGGTTCTTCCAAACCGATTTTGAATCGCGCCGGATATTGGCCCGTGATGTAAGCGCAACGCGTCGGCGTGCAAACCGCGGACGCGGAATATGCATCGGTGAATTTCGTGCCCTGCAGAGCAAGCAGATCGATATTGGGGGTGCGGTAGTCTGGTCGACCATAACCAGTGAGATCGCCCCAACCTAAGTCGTCCGCGAGAATAAAGATAATGTTGGGCCGCGATTCCTCAGCGGCGGACGAGCGTTGAGCGGAATTCTCAATTGCGGTCGAGCGGACTCCGCCGCTTAGGAGTGTTGTACCGATTGCGAGGCGTTGGACGAACTTCCGGCGTGTAAGTTTCATGACGGAATATTACAATGCGTCCGCCAATTTGTGTGCAAGAAATCCTTCCGGCAAAACGATAGACTCACCAGGTCGCCGCTTCCTACTGACCCGACCAAGTGCGATTCTTTAACATCCATGAAACATTCTTGGACACAGTCAGAACCACCACGCGGTAGCGGGTGGGTACGCCGTAGGCTCCAATCGAATCAGGCTTCGCACCCGCCCGCTACCGCGAGGTGGTTGTGACTGTGTCCAAGTGCCGTACTCGAATTCGTACAGCAAACTACTAGTTAGACCACGCTTACTCTGAGAACCCCGCTCGCGCACCTGAACTCATTCTTGGACCGGGTCAGTACAGGGAGCGGTAGCGACCTGGTCAGTGATCAGCGTGCGATATATTCTGATGATCTTTGACTCCATCGTCGACCAGGTCGCTACCGCTCCCTGTACTGACCCGATCCAAGAATGATTTCAAGTGTCGGATGAGCGCTGCGGTGAGTTAAAGACGTAGCCCGTCTTTATTTGCAGGCTGCGTTGGCTTGCTGATTGCTTTAATCCTCTTTTTCGAATCAAGAAAGAGGTAGAGAAATTGAAACTATTTTGGAGCGCGTTGATCACTGCCGCGCTTTTTGTCGATTGCCTGGCCTTTAATCTAAAGCCGCATACCAACTATCAGCAACTTAATGACGTTGATTCACAAGCAGCCCAGCAGGTTGCGATTGAATTCACCAGGGACTTTGTACGAACAGCAGACCTTGCGCCACTTATTAAAACGCATTTCGCACCGGATTTTATTCAGCGTTATACGAAAGGTAAGTTGGGCGATGCTAATTCACCTCACGAGTATTTCGTGCCCGGCCTTGAGTACAACTCTCGTCTTCTATCAGAAGCCAGCCCAGAGGATTGGTCAAGGTTCTATACGGCAGCAAATAACTTTATTTTTTTTGGAACGATGTCCGGACTCAAGAACTATCGCGAAGGCGCCGACATTAACGCGACGGATTTGTACCCCGCAGCCGTAATCAACCTACTCAACACGAACGCGACGCTGTCGAATATGATAGTCCGAAAGGGACGTTCGAAACCTGTTGATTCAGTCGCGGCGATGCAGAAAGCTACTGCCACCCTCGAACAGGCTCTGTCTCTCATGCGCCAGCAGTCAAAGGGTCAAACTCCCTTCAAAATCAACGAACAAGAATTGATCAAAACCATCCAGGAAGACGAGGCTTTTAGGCCGACGGTTCAGACCGCCGGCGACAAATTCTTCGGCTTGCCTCCAGGAACGCAAGTAGTTTTCATCGCCACGCCGATTCTTTTTCAGCTGATGCTGGTCAAGGATAACAACAGCTGGAAAATACTATGGGCCGAGCCGTACACCGGCGGTTGATCGTTTCTGTCACTGGCAATTCTGACAGTACTGCCTGGAATTGGTAGCAGTTAAGCTGGTTTAGGCATCTTTTAGCGACCCTCGGAGGATAGGTGCATGATACCTGGGCCAGGCTTTACTCTAATCCAAAGCGTGTTGCATCCGACTGATTTTTCAGAAGGCAGCCTGGTCGCTTTCAACCACGCACTAAAAGCAGCGATGTTGTCTAAGTGCAAGCTGACGCTGCTACACGTTTCAACTGACGGCACCTCCGAGTGGTCCCACTTTCCCGGGGTACGCGAAACTCTGGAACGTTGGGGAGAGCTACCGAAGGGAAGTCCTAAAGCTGCGGTAGGTAAGCTCGGCATCGACGCTTGCAAAGTCATGTTGAACAAGGGTGAGCCAGTTGACCTCGTGGTTAATTATTTGGAAGACAATCCTAACGATTTGATCGTTCTATCTACGAGCAAACGCGATGGTCGCATTCCGTGGCTCGGCAAATCTGTGGCAGAGCCGGTTACGCGCAAAGCAGGGGAGATGACGTTGTTGATCCCCGGAGATGTTGAAGGTTTCGTGTCTCACGAAGATGGTTCGGTTAACTTAAAGCAGATACTCATTCCCATTGCGCGCACACCCCGACCTGAACCGGCGTTAACTGCCGCCGCCAGACTGGTCGAGAAATGGAAATGTTCAGAGGGAACTTTCGTTATCCTGCATGTTGGCAATTCAAATACGATGCCGGCGGTGCGATTGCCGGAAGTACCGGGCTGGACGTGGAAGAAAGAATTGCAAACCGGTGACGTTATCGAAGGCATAGTCAAATCGGCGCAGGAGCACAAAGCCGACTTGATTTTACTGGCCACCGACGGGCGCAATGGCTTCCTCGATGCGTTGCGTGGTAGTCACAGTGAAAGAATACTGCGTCATGGCGTGGCGCCCTTACTCACCATCCCAGTCGGCTCACGCGTCTCACGTTTTCTCAGTTAAACCACGGGGCAATTGCTGCAGCGTTCGTACATTTCTCTCAACAATCCGTCGAACCGATTTCTGTAGTACCGATCTGGCCCGCCAGTTGCTGCCACAACAACCCTGACTAGGAGGGGATGTGAGCACAGAAAAAGTGACAGTTGGGCGAACGGGAGTATCGAGTAAGACAATTAGGAAAAGACCGAGCGGCGCGCTGAAGAGTCGACGCAAGTTTCTTTACTACTTTCCCGGTGGGTTTCACGATGAGACTTACATGGATTGGGAACGAAACTACAAATGGAAAGCGCATCAGCAATGGGAAGAACTTCTAAATCGAAACGAATTGAGACGTCTGTTAAAGCAGAAGGAGTACAGTGAAATTGCCGCGCGCGCGATTCGAATCGAGTCGCGAACCAATTTGCTGTTTTCATTTGAGAAGATGGCGTTGCGGGATGCGGTCAAGTCAAGCGATGGAGCACGATTGTTTTCAGAAGGTATTTACGATTTTCTTCATGGTTCTCTAAATTTGAATGAACGGTTTGCAGGCTGGGTCGAAACGATTGCTTTGCTTCCTCGAAAACAAACACGCGTTCTCACCTGGCCCCTGGTAACAGTCTTCGGCTTCATCGCACAGCCACAGACGCATATTTTTCTGAAACCGAATGTGACACGGATTGCAGCGCAGAAATTTGGGTTTGACTTCCACTATAAGTCACGTCCCTCATGGGAAACCTATTCAGAGTTTTTACAGTTCGGAGAAACGGTACGCACTGAAGTGACGGATTTACGCCCGCGTGACATGATAGACATTCAGTCGTTCATCTGGGTGCTCGGCTCTGATGAGTATGACGACTAGCTTGAGAAGAACCTGTTATTCATTCGTATGCATCCACTGGCTATTATCGTCTTAACCGGCGCGTCGGGAGCCGGAAAAACCACTCTCGCACTTAAGTTAAACGACCTTGGAAGTTTTGAGTCAGGCTAACTCCGTCGGCACCCGAGGTTAATCATTTGGATCATCCATGTTTTCTTTCTTGTTGACGATCACAGACCGCAGCAGAAGCGAGTTTAGATTGTGTCGTTCCTTCTTGTAAGGACGCACTTTGCTTGCCTCGAGTTCTCCCCAGTCCGCTTCCTTGTAAAACCCGAGAACGATGGTGTCGCCTTTGTCTGCGAGTATGCGAGCCCAGCGGCGGAAAAAAACTTCACCTCGCCACGGATCAACCACCGCTACGTAGGAGGCCCCTAAACCACCATCTTCCATCGTGACGAGGAGAGCTCGTTTACTCTTGCTTGTCACTACCTCTTTTACAGTTTGGACCATGAAATAGTGTGACATGATGCGCTTTTGATTGCCCGTGTCGACGTCATAAAGATGCAGGCTCTGGCCCTCGTTCTCGTAGCCGCCGGCGCCCTCACTCGACGAATACACCACGTGTCGTCCACGGTTAATTATCCACGCCTGCTGTGCCTGGTCCGTGATCTTCTTCTCTGTCCCACCGATCGTAACGAACAGAGATCCGTAAATGTCGCGCAGCTCTATTCGTACGTTCGTGGCTCTCTGTCCGGACACGTTAACAGCCGAAACAATCAGGAGAGCAATTACGGGGATTGTTAATACAACTCTTTGACAGCTCTTCATGTTCTGCTTTCCTCGCTCTGCGGAACTTACTGTAGGGGCGGCCCTCCGTGGCCGCCCGTGGCTTTGATCAGGTTCGCCAAATGCGAAGCCGTCGTTTTTTGAGGACTGTACACAAACCACGGGCGGCCACGGAGGGCCGCCCCTACAGTACGTTCTATCGGCCCTCACTTAATAAAGGCGCAGGCAGACGGAAAAAACTATCAGTTACTCAGTTCGTAAAGCAATCGTTGGATTTACCTTCGTGGCGCGTCGCGCCGGCACGTAAGAAGCCGCAAGTCCGACTGCGACAAGCATCACCGAAACGCTAACAAACGTCAGATAATCAGTAGCGGTTACCCCGTAGAGAAGGCTTGCCATTAAACGGGTCAGTGCGTATGCCGATATCAACCCTGCCGCTACGCCTATCAATGTCAACATCAGTCCCTGCCCCAGCACCAACCGCAACACATCCATTCGGCCGGCGCCAAGCGCCATGCGGATTCCCAACTCGCGCCTGCGGAGCGTGACTGTGTAATTCATCACGCCATAGACTCCTACCGCCGCCAGCACCAACGCCACCGTAGCGAAAGTGAGCAGTAGCGTCATGTTGAACCGCCGGCCCGAGAGCGACTTCGTGAGAACTTGCTCCATGGTCTCTACATCAGTCAGCGCTTGTTCTTTGTCGATTGAATAAATCGCGGTTGAAACAGGCTGGATCAGACTTTCCGGATTCGAAGCAGTCCGCACCACGAAGCTCATGTAAGGTCGTGGCGATTGTTTGTACGGCAGATACATCATCGCGGACGAGTCGACGTCGAGCCCACTCGCCTTAACATCACCCACTATACCGACAATCTCGCGTGGTCCTTGCTCGAGGTGAAATGACGGCGTCAGCCGTTTGCCGATGGGATTCTCGCCCGGCCAGAATCGTCGCGCCATTGCTTCGCTAATGATTACAACCTGCACGGTGTTATCACGATCCTGGTCGCTGAAGAAACGCCCCTGGCGCAGCGGGATGCCGATCGACTGAAAGTACTCAGGTGTGATGTAACGCGTCTGGGCCATCGGCTGCTCTGCAACGTTGCCGGCAGGCCGGCCGTCGATGCTGAATGGCTGCGTCGATCCACCTCCTCCCAGCGGAATGGTAGTAGTAGCGCCAACGGAAACAACACCAGGCACAGCACGTATCTGTTCGATCGCTCGATCAAGAAAGGTTAGCTGTTGGTGAGGTTCGGAATATCTGAGAGGCGTTAAAGCAACGCTCATTGTTAACGTATTGCTGGTGTCGAACCCGGGATTAACGTTTTGCAGCTTCCAGAAACTGCGAATCATCAGTCCTGCCCCGATCAGCAGAACGAGCGACAGAGCCACTTCGGAAATTACCAATGCCTTACGCGTGTGCTGCTTCATCGAGCTGCCGCCGCTTCGGCCCGAGCCTTGTTTCAAAGTGTCACTGAGACTGGTCCTCGTCAACTGCAACGCGGGCACGATCCCGATGACGATTCCCACGCCGAACGACACCAGCAGGGTAAAGCCAAGCGTCCAGGTGTCGATGCCGATGTCATCTGAATTAGGAAGTTTGCCTAGTTGGACCAGTATCCTACTTCCCAACACGGCGACCAGCAGGGCAAGTGCGCCACCAGTAACAGCGAGCAGAACACTTTCGGTAAGTAGTTGCCGGATCACACGAGCACGCCCCGCGCCGAGCGCGATGCGGACCGCGATCTCGCGCTGGCGGTTGGCACCTCTGGCGAGCATCAGGTTCGCGACGTTTGCGCAGGCGATCAGCAGAACGAAACTCACAGCGGCGAAAAGCACAAGCAGCGCGAGGCGGATATCGCCGACGACGTCCTCACGGAGCGGGATGACCACGGCGCCCCATCCTTTGTCCTCCTCCGGGTATTGTTGTTCGAGCCGGCGCGAAATCGTAGTCATTTCCGCCTGCGCCTGCTCCGCTGAGATGTTCTGCTTTAGACGCGCAACCACGAGGTAGTCGTGAATTGATCGAACTTGACGTTCCTTCTCATCCCACGCCAGCGGTACCCACAGCTCAGCCTCTCGCGGAAACTGAAAGCCGGCGGGCATGATGCCCACTACCGTGAAACCTCGACTGTTGATGGTCAGAGTTTGCCCGATCATGTTCGGGTTCGCGCCGAAGGCTCGTTTCCACAGTCCGTCACTAATCACAACGACCTGATCGCTACCGGGGCGTTCCTCGTCGGGTGTAAAGGCGCGCCCTTTATTTGGGTTTGTGCGCAACACCGAAAAGAAGTCTGATGAGACAGCCGCGCCTATCAACGGCAGAGGGTCATTACTGGTACTCAGGCTAAAGCCCGAGTATGTGTAAACCGACATTTGTTCGAAGACGGTGCTCTGAGCCTTCCAATCAAGATAGTTCGCCGGAGAAACTGAAAACTTATCCAGGCCCGGAAAGCTTTGTTGGGGCGGCGTGTGCCACACGTCGACGATTCGCTCGGATTCGGGGAAGGGTAGCGGCCGCAGTAGTAGACCATTGACGACACTAAAGATCGCTGTGTTGGCGCCGATTCCGAGTGCGAGAGATAACACGGTCACTACACTGAAAACAGGACTATGGACCAGCGCTCGCACACCAAATCGAACGTCTCGCCATGCGGTTTCTATTAATTGGCCCATTCTTATCTCCCTTACCTTTTCGTGAACTTGGTCGACGCCGCCAAGTTCAACAAGAGCATTACGTCGAGCTTCTCGAGGATTGAGTCCCTGGCTGATCTTCGTCTCCGTCAACATGTCCAGGTACGCCTGAATCTCTTCCGAGAACTCCTGGTCCACGCGGTCCTTATGGAACAGATTGCGGCAGAGACTGGTCAGGCGAGGAATTAACGGCACGCTTACTTCTCCTCAGGTGGCCTTTAGGGCACTGGTGATCGCGACAGAAATCCGTTGCCAGTCCTGGGTCTCCCTGTCGAGTTGGCGCCGCCCGGCCGCGGTCAGGCGATAGTATTTTGCGCGGCGATTGTTCTCTGACTCACCCCACGACGACTGTAGCCAGCCCGCTTCTTCCATCCGATGTAACGCGGGAAAAAGTGAGCCGGGTTTGACCTTGAAGGTCCCCTTCGTGATCTGATCGATTCGAGATGAAACACCTAGTCCGTGCAGCGGACCCAGCGCCAGCGATTTCAGCACCAGCAGATCGAGCGTCCCCTGCAACAGGTCAACTTGCCTTCCCGCCATATATCTCTCCTATAGATAATCTGTAGGGAAGTACAGATAAAGGTTTTCATATAGAATGTCAATACGAGCGACGCCCTGAATAGTTCATGATTTAACCAGACCTGAATTACGATAACGACAAGCATTACCAAAACGGAGTAAATAGAAATCGCGAACGCCACGTTTGGATCGGGTCAGTACAGGGAGCGGTAGCGACCTGGTCAGTGATCAGCATGCGACATTTCTAATGATTTGTGACTCCTATGGTTTGACCAGGTCGCTACCGCTCCCTGTACTGACCCGATCCAAGCGTGGCGTTCGGGCTCGGTTACGCAGCGATGTTTATAGTCTTGCGGTTTTTATGAGTTCCGCGCTCCGGAGGAGCGCAATGTGGTGGGCGGCTCAACGTACATGCCGCTCCTGACCGAGCGGAATAGCTAAGGAGCCGGAGTGCTATAAACATGTTGCTCCTCCGGAGCCAGACTTTTCGATACCAATGAGACTTTTAGTCACTCGGCGCCGCCTACGCCGCCGCTCTTGCCGTGGGTTTCTACAAAGACCTCGCCGAACTGAAGGAACAGTGGCGCATCGATCGCACCTGGAAGCCATGCATGGACGCACAAACTCACGAAACTCTTTTCGCTGAGTGGAAAAAAGCCGTCAGCCGTTCTCTCAACTGGATCGATTGATCCGGGAAACGCGGTGAAAGATTATTCAGTCCGTAGAGCGACTAGGGGGTCAACTCGTGCGGCACGGCGGACAGGGACCACGCAGGCGAGCAGGCCAACGACAAATACGGCTCCAGCCGCGAAGGCAATGGGGAGTAGACTCTCCGGCCCCAGATCCTGGACCACCCTGGACGCCAACGGCCTGGCCCACAACGCGAGAATTCCGCCGGCGAGGATCCCGCCACACAGCACGATCAGGGCACGGCGCAACACGAGCCACCATATGTCGACAGCACGAGCGCCGACCGCGATACGAACGCCGATCTCGCCGGTCCGATGCGCAACCGCATAGGACAACAGGCCATAGAGACCGATTCCGGACAGCGTAATGGCCAATACGCCGAAGTAGCTCGTCAACGTGGCGACCAGGCGCTCGGGAACGATGGCCGAATCCACCTGCCGTGACAAAGTGGTGACGCGAGACACGCGGGCCGCACTTAGTTCTTCGCGAACGGCCTGGCGAGCTGGGCCAGCGATCGAATCGGGATCAACGTTCGTGTGCAATAGGAACTGAGTCATCACCTCGTTCTCCTGGAACATGTTGAAGAACATGCTGCGAGGAGCAGGAGCGTGAAGATCAACGTTCTTGGAATTTGCCACAACGCCGATCACTTCGTACGGTTCTTCTCCATTCCAACCTCCAAAGCGCTTGTCGGGATCAACTCGAAAGTACTTACCGACCGCATTGCTGTCCGGGAAGTAATGTTCAGCCATGGCCTCATTGATAATCGCTACCCGCGGCCGCCCCACATCCTGCATGCTGAAATCGCGTCCCGCCTTGATAGGAACATGAAGTGTTTCGAAGTAGCCGGGTGATACAAAGTTGAGTGCGACACGGGTGCGAGTTGCCTCCGGCTCTGGATGCTCGTCGACGATGACGAAGCGCATGGCCCCGCAACCCTGGATCGGTGTACAGCCTGCAATGGCTACGGACTGCACGCTCGTAATGTGCCGCATCCTTTCCTGTAATTGCTGCAACCGCGGCACCAACTGAGCTCGCTTGAAGCCGGTCTTCGAAGTATCGAGGGTCATGAGCAGCACGTTGTCGGTGCGGAAGCCGAGGTCCAGCGTTCGCATCCGAGATACATGCCCGATGAACATCGCGGCAGCGCTGACCAGCACCACGGAGAGGGCGACCTGCACGGAGACGAGT
>Ga0097621_100001618_pt1 | contig 15444 bp, 6 predicted proteins | sample KBSMisM72_FD_73165 | JGI IMG/M metagenome (GOLD analysis project Ga0097621, IMG submission 73165) | Miscanthus rhizosphere microbial communities from Kellogg Biological Station, Michigan, USA - KBS Miscanthus M7-2 (version 2) (version 2) | ecosystem: Host-associated > Plants > Roots >... | reverse complement strand
CGCCTCGATTGACGTGCTATTGGGGTCATATCCCCCGGTCATGTTTACCTCGATATCGGGATATCCCTGTTTGATCAGATGAGCCTTCAATGCGGCCAGCGCGTCTTTGGCGGTCATGTCGGGGACCAGGCGCAGATCCAGTTTGGCGACGGCGCGATGCGGCAGGATTGTCTTCCCGCCAGGGCCGGTGTATCCGCCGACCAGGCCTTCGATATTCACCGTGGGCCGCGACATCAGCAGTTCGAGCGACTCCTGCCAGCTCACGTCATGAACCCAGTGCTGCACCCCCATGGCTTTCTTGGCGCTGTCTTCGTTAAGACGTTTGGCGGCGACCTCGATCATTTTCTTCTCGGCGGCGGACATCGGCCGTGCCTTGTCGGCGAAGCCGGCAATCGCGGGATCATTGCCGTCCGCCGAAACCAGCGTGTTCAACGCGTGCACCAATCGCCATGCCGGACTATCGACACGGGCCTTTTCGCTGGAGTGGAGATCGGCGGCGGGGCCGCGTCCCCAATGCTCGCCGCTCGAAACCAACTCTAGCTCGACCACGCCTTTGGCCCCGAGTTGCATGGTGATGGAACCATCAAGGTCCTGGGAGGCATCGGTGATCAACATGCCTTGCGAATTTTTCAAAGCCGCGAGAACCTCGGGGCGGTGGACGACCTGGGGGAAGTGCGGGGAAGCGATTTCTTCTTCGCCTTCTGCTATCAAGACCAGATTGATAGGAAGCTTGCGGCCGCTGCCTTGAATGGCATGGAGGGCCGCCAGGAATGTAGCCTGCGGTCCTTTTTGATTTACCGCGCCGCGCCCCACTATGACTTTGCCGACACCGGGCTTGTCGACCAACGCGGCGTCGAAGGGCGGGGAAGACCACTCCGCTGGAATCACCTGCTTAACGTCGTACATGAAATAGACGCCGAGCGTACGTGGCGCGCCCGCGTCAAGGGCGGCAAAGATACCAGGTTGTCCGTCGGTTGGGATTTTGGTGGCTGTTTGAAAGCCGGCGTCACGCAGCATCTGCATGGTGAGTTCGCAACCTTCATTCATGCCGCGATTTTCGGCGGCGATCGAGGGCTGGCGTATCCAGGTTTGTAGACGCTTCACCGCCTCGTCATGACGTTTCTCGATTTCATTGTGCACCGGTCGCAGGTCAGCCTCAGCGCCAAGCAAGAGGCGCGAAGTGGAAAGAGCGGTGGCGGTTGCAGCGGTACCCAGCAAGAAATGTCGGCGATTCATGGCCTAGAGGGTAGCTTGAAATTGAGCGAGATGTCCATCGCAGAGGGAGACGGGCGGTCTTAGCGTCGCGCCTTAGGCGTAGGAATGAGCATCTGTCGGGCACTCGAGAAATCACTTCGTCCATAAGGATCTCTGGAATCGATTAGCCGCTGAGGACACGAAGCAACTCAAAGCAAATCCGTGCCGGGAGCCGGGCTCGGGTCCTGCATTGACGCCCCATTTCTCACCCACTAAGATTGGGCCTTCCTAAATATGGTCGGCCAAACTGTCTCTCACTACCGCATCGTCGACAAACTCGGGGGCGGTGGGATGGGCGTGGTCTACAAGGCCGAAGATCTCAAGCTGGGGCGGTTCGTGGCGTTGAAGTTTCTGCCCGACGACGTGGCTAAAGATCCTCAAGCGCTCGGGCGCTTCCAGCGGGAGGCGAAAGCCGCATCGGCTCTGAATCATCCCAACATCTGTACCATTTATGAGATTGACGAGCAGACCGGCCAGGCGTTTATCGCCATGGAATACCTCGACGGCGTGACCCTGAAGCACCGCATCGCGGGTCGCCCCATAGAGTTGGAAGTTCTTCTCGGTGTGGCGATTGAGATCGCCGACGCGCTTGACGCGGCCCACGTCGAAGGCATCATCCATCGCGACATCAAGCCCGCAAATATTTTCGTTACCAAACGCGGTCACGCCAAGATCCTCGACTTTGGATTGGCCAAGCTCACGACTGAAAGCAAGCAGCCTGACCCCAACATATCCATGCCAACGGCGGTGAGTGAGGCCCACCTCACCAGCCCCGGCACAGCTTTGGGCACGGTCGCTTACATGTCGCCGGAGCAGGCTCGCGGCAAAGAACTCGATCCGCGTACTGACCTGTTTTCTTTCGGTGCGGTTCTCTACGAAATGTCTACCGGCACGGTTCCGTTTCGCGGAGACACTTCGGCAGTAATCTTTGAATCGATTCTGTCACGCAGCCCGGTTTCGCCTGTACGGCTGAATCCTGATCTGCCGGCGGAGCTCGAGCGCATTATTAATCGCGCGTTGGAAAAGGATCGCAATCTTCGCTACCAGCATGCGTCGGAGATGCGGGCAGAGCTGCAGCGGCTGAAAAGAGATACAGAGTCAAGCCGCTCGGCGGTGCTCCCCGCGGATAAAGATGAAAATTTCGTTCCCGTGCCGCCCGGAGAACGAAAGAGCGGATCCAAAACTCAGCCTGCACATGATGCAAAATCGAGCGATGCCAGGCCAACCGGCAGACCCGGCAAAATCTGGATAGCAGCCGCCGCATCATTGGCGGTTGCCGCCGTTGCCGTAGTGATTTTTCTGTACAGCCACAGATCTCAGGCACTCACCGAGAAGGACACCATTCTGCTCGCCGATTTCGTCAATACCACCGGCGATCCTGTATTTGATGGCACGCTGAAACAGGCGCTGGCCGTGCAGCTGGAGCAGTCGCCTTATTTGAATGTCTTGCCTGAATCACGGATACAGGAAGCCCTGCATCTCATGGGGCGTTCGCCGGATGAGCGCATTACCAACGACGTGGCGAAGGAGATATGCCTGCGCCAGGGAACGAAGGCGATGTTAGCGGGGTCCATCGCTCCGTTGGGCAGTCATTATGTGATTGATCTGGATGCCATCAACGCCCAGACCGGCGACTCACTGGCCCGCGATCAGGTGGAGGCGGAAAGTAAAGAAAAGGTACTGAAATCGCTTGACCAGGCAGCATCGAACTTGCGGCGGAAATTAGGCGAGTCGATCAATTCAGTGCGGCAATTCGCGACTCCGCTGGAACAGGCGACTACCTCGTCGCTGGAAGCTTTAAAAGCTTACTCGCTTGGCCAGGCCGAGCATCACAAGTTGAACGATGAGCAAGCAGTTCCACACTTAAAGCGCGCCATCGAATTGGATCCGAATTTTGCCATGGCTTACGCTACCCTCGGGGTGGTGTCTGGAAATCTGTCGCGCCTCTCAGACCAGACGGAAAATCTTACCAAGGCTTTCGAGCTGAAAGACCGAACCAGCGAACGCGAAAAGCTGTACATCTCATCCCACTACTACAGCGAAGTACAGCGGGATTCTCTGCAAGCCATCGACATCTACGAACATTGGAAAGAGATTTATCCTCGCGATACCGTTCCCTGGGATAATCTCGCCTTAATTTATCCTTCTCTCGGCCAGTTCGAGAAGGCAATGAGCAATGCCACGCAGGCGTTGAAGATTGATCCGAAGGACTTCTTCGCCTTTCAGAATTTGACGGATTCATACATACGCCTGAATCGATACGACGAGGCCAAGGCGGTTTTTGACAAGGGAATGGCCCAGGGTTCGATCGCGAAAGAAGGGCAATTCGGAAATTACATGATGGCTTTCGCCCGTGGGGACGACGCCGGCATGCAGTCGGCATTGAAATCTTCTGTCGGCACTCCTTTCGAGGCGATCATGATGATGCTCATGGGATTGGGGGAGTGCGCCAATGGAAAGGTGATCAACGCGCGGTTAACTTTTACCACGGCGCTGAACGCAGCCCGGCTGCAACAGCAGAAGGAGCTTGCGGGCAACGTGCGCTTGATGCGGGCCTGGTGCGACGGTCAAATGGGATTCGAGAATGAGGCTAGACGCGGCGTAGCGGAAGCTCTCGCGCTTTCCGCTGATAGAGATACACGCGTGGCAGCGGCTGCCACGCTCGCCACAATCGGAGACCTGGCTCCATCACAGAAGTTGGCGGACGAGCTAATCCGGCAATATCCGAAAGATCTAATCCTCAATCAGGAATGGGTTCCGCTGATTCGGGCGCTTCAAGCACTGCACCGCAACCAACCCGCGGAGGCGGTTCGTCTTTTGGAGATCGCCGTGCCCTATGAGCTTGGATCCCCGCCTAATGGCGTCGATGGATGGCCGGCGTTCATTCGCGGGGAAGCCTACCTCCGCCAGCGCGATGGCGTCAAAGCAGCTGCTGAATTTCAGAAACTTCTTGCTCACCGCAGCATTGATCCGTTGAATATGATATTTCCGCTTTCTCGGTTGCAATTGGCCAGAGCTTACGTCACACAAGGGGACACCCCCAAGGCGCGTACCGCATACCAGGATTTCTTTGGCGTATGGAAAAATGCGGACCCCGATCTGCCTATTCTGAAGCAAGGCAAAGCAGAGTACGCCAAACTGCAATAACGGCAGCTCCATTCATGAGGTAGGGTCCTTTTTCGATCCCACGGGTGGATGCTTGACATCCTTCCTCAGGTTGAAAGCGGTGTTCACCAGTCCTACGTGGGAGAATGCCTGAGGAAAGTTCCCTAGCAGACGCTTCTTGACGGGGTCGTATTCTTCCGACAGCAATCCGACGTCGTTGCGAATCGATAGCAGCCTCTCGAACAAGCGCTCGCCGTCTTTTCGGCGGCCCTGCAAAATGTAGTTATCTGCCAGCCAGAAAGAGCAGGCCAGGAACTCGCCCTCGCCGTGCGGCAAGCCGTCGACGGCAGGATCAATTGTGTACCTTCCAACGAAATCATTTTGGATGAGGTTTTCCTCGATGGCTTTCACAGTGCCAAGCATGCGGGGATCGTCGGCCGGCAGGAAGCCCACCAGCGGCATCATGAGCAAACTGGCGTCGAGATGTTGTGAACCGTAAAACTGCACAAAAGAATTGAGCCCGGAATCGAACCCTGACTGACAGACCTGGTCATGTATCTCATTTCTCAGGGTCCGCCAGCGGGTGGCGTCGGCACGAACCCACCCTTTATCCACCGCACGCACCGCGCGGTCCAAAGCTACCCAGGCCATCACTTTGGAGTGAACGAAGTGGCGGCGTGGACCCCGCATCTCCCAAATGCCCTCATCGGGTTTGTTCCATGCTCCTTCAAGAAATTCGAGCAGCGCCAGGGCTACGCCCTCACTCCCGTCTCTTGGTTCCAACCCCGCCTGCCGGCATTGGAACAATGTATTGATAAGCTCTCCAAAAATATCCAACTGAAATTGCTGGTAGGCTGCATTGCCGGTCCGCACCGGCGCCGATTCCTGGTATCCGGGAAGCCAGTCAAGTTCGAGTTCTGTGAGCCTGCGCTCTCCGTGCAATCCATAAACGATGCTTAGATCCGAAGGGCTGCCCGCGACCGTTCGCAATAACCATTCCCTCCAGTCGCGTGCTTCGTCCAGATAGCCGGCACTCACCATCGAGTAAAGCGTGAGGGTAGCGTCCCGTACCCAGCAAAACCGGTAATCCCAGTTGCGTACTCCTCCAAGCTTCTCGGGTAGAGAAGTTGTCGGGGCCGCGACAATTCCACCCGTGGGCAAGAACGTCAAGGCCTTGAGCACGATCAAAGAGCGCACGACCGCATCGCGCCATTTGCCCTGGTAGGAACAACGAGACGACCACTGCTCCCACCATTGTTGTGTTTCTTGAATGGCGCGAGCGGGATCAACTGGCTTGGAAGCCTTTTGATGCGAAGGGCACCATGCAAGGTCGAACGAAATCTGTTGACCCTGGTTGATGGTGAAGTCTCCTACCGTCGTGAAACCCTCACCGTGCAAAGGTACTTCAGTGCACAACGTCAATTTGTCTGGCCCTGCAATGGCAGTGATCCCACGCTCGCTCTTCCGCACCCATGGGACTACCGAGCCATAGTCAAAGCGCATTACAAGGTCCATCCTCATCCGAACTTGTCCGCGCTTACCCACTATCATGCGCACGACCTGTGGTACGTCGTCCCGCGGGGTCATGCAATCGACTAGTACTACCGATCCATTTTCGGTCTCGAATTCCGTTTCAAGAATCAAAGTGTCGCCGCGGTATGTGCGGTGGATATTTCGAATTGATTCGGCGGGAGCAATCGACCAGTGCCCATGTTCGGCGGTTCCCAGCAATGCGGCGAAGCATGCCCCGGAGTCAAAGTGTGGAAAGCAAAGCCAATCAATTGAACCTTGTTTCGATATCAGAGCAGCGGTATGGCAATCCCCGATAATTGCGTAGTCCTCGATGGGTAACGACAGGCAGGCCTCCAGGAGCGTCCGGTATAAAGATGCCGGAACATCCCTCGTTGATCGCCCGCCTGACAAATGCTAATCTTTTTTCCAAAGTCTTCGTGAGCGGTACCGGCGGCAGTACCGGCTCGCAGCAGGGGACCCAAGATGCACACGGAATCCAAAGTCCATGCGCCAAGCATCGCCTATCGTTGTTCGGGTCCGAATTGCGGACAGCTTAAGAACGCCCAGGACCGTTGGTGGATGATGTGGACTTCCTTTGGGGAATACAATCGGCCCGTCCTTTATCTTTGTGCATGGGACGAAGAAATCGCCCAACAGGAGAGCACACTTCATGTGTGCGGCGAATTGTGCGCCCAAAAGTTGCAATCGCAATTTATGGGGAATGTAAGAGATTCCAGCAAGCCCACAGCGTGAATATCAAGGCCATCTGTTCATCTCCCCCCGCCTCGCCCCTATTTCAATAGGGAAATAAGTTATAGATTGTCCTTGACACCCTAACTTGCCGCCAAATAAAGTTTGCAGCGGCAATCTCAAGAAATTTCTCCTAAATCTAAGGTGGCGCAATGAGGGCACTCCTCACCGTATCGGTCAAAACTCTGGCCTTTCTTCTTTCTTTCTCTCTAGTTACCTGCGCCTGGGCGCAGGATTCAGCGCTTGAGCAAGGATTCAAACAACCTCCCGCTTCGGCCAAACCACGAGTTTGGTGGCACTGGATGAATGGCAACATAACTAAGGAGGGCATCAAGCTCGACTTGGAATGGATGCACCGGGTCGGTATCGGCGGTTTTCAGAATTTTGATGCTGCGTTGAATACTCCGAAGCTGGTCGATCAGCGCTTGGTCTACATGACCCCTGAGTGGAAGGACGCTTTTAAGTATGCCACCGAGCTAGCCGACCAATTGGGGCTGGAAGAGGCCATCGCAGGTTCTCCCGGATGGAGCGAGTCGGGTGGCCCGTGGGTAAAACCCCAGCAGGCGATGAAAAAGTTTGTGTGGAGCGAGACTGGGGTGAAAGGCGGTCAGCCTTTCAGCGGGACACTGCCCAAGCCTCCTTCGGTGAGTGGACCCTACCAGGACATTCCAATTTTCGATTTCATCGCCATGATGACCGGGCAGACGCCTAAGCCCACGCCCGAGTACTACGCAGACGCGGCTGTGATTGCATATCGCGTTCCTGACGGTGAGGTGGCCGATCTCCATCCGAAAGTGACCTCGAGCGGTGGCGCCATCGATGCGGCCGTCCTAAATGACGGGCAATACGCGAAGACCACAGCATTACCCAAGGCCGCCAATGCTGGCGACAAGGCGTGGATACAGTTTGAATTTACCGAGCCGCAATCCATTCGCTCCGTAACATTCGCTTTGGGCGGGCCGGTGAATCCATTCGCCGACATCATGGGGGGCGCGGCTCCTCCACCGGAGCTTGAGGCCGGCGATGATGGCCAGTCGTTTCATAAGATCGCGTCCATTCCAAACGATGGCGCACAAGTCCACACGGTTTCGTTCCCGGAGACGAAGGCACGCTTCTTTCGATTGAATATGGCTACGCCGGCGCCAGCGGGCCCTCCTGCCATGTCATTCGATGCCGACTTCGGAGACTTCTCGGCGCCACCATCGAAGGAATATGCGATTGCGGAAATTTCCCTCCATCCCGGGGCGCGGGTGAATCGTGTGGAGGAGAAGGCTGCGTTTACACCGATTACAGAAACCTACAGTGCACCGACTCCGGAGTTTCCGACGAGCGATGTGATCGCCAAGTCCGAGGTCATCGACCTCACCTCCAAGATGAAGCAGGACGGATCCCTCGATTGGACTCCGCCGGCGGGCAATTGGGTGGTGATGCGCCTGGGTTATTCGCTGTTGGGGATCACCAACCATCCGGCATCGCCTGAAGGTACAGGATTCGAAGTCGATAAGTTGAACGCCGCCGACGTGACCGAGTACATGAACACATATCTCGACAACTACAAGAATACTGTCGGAGATCTGATGGGGAAGCGGGGCCTGGGATTTGTGATCAGCGATAGCTGGGAAGCGGGCGCGCAGAATTGGACCGACGATATAGTGACGGAATTCACCAAACGGCGAGGATATGATCCGCGGCCCTGGTTGCCGGTGTTGGCGGGGCGTGTGGTGGAGAGTTCCGAGTCGAGCGACCGCTTCCTTTGGGATTTCCGGCTAACGCTTTCGGATTTGCTCGCGGAAAACCACTACGATCTGATTACAAAGCTAGTGCATGACCGGGGCATGGGGCACTACGGTGAGTCGCATGAAGAAGGACGCGCGTTCATCGGCGATGGTATGCAAGTCAAGCGCAGCAACGATATTCCCATGTCGGCCACCTGGACCCAGAGGCCCGGCGTGAACAATGTGCAATACGGCTATGACGCGGATGTTCGTGAGTCGGCGTCCGTGGCGCATCTCTATGGACAGAACTTGGTCGCCGCGGAATCTTTAACCGCCTCCCAGGGAGCCTGGGCCTGGTCTCCGGCAACCCTGAAGCCGACCGCCGATCAGGAAATGTCCGATGGGCTTAACCGTTTCGTAATTCATACCTCGGTTCATCAGCCACTTTTGGATCGTAAGCCTGGACTGTCGCTCGGTCCCTTCGGACAGTGGTTCACCCGCAATGAAACATGGGCGGAACAGGCGCAGCCGTGGGTAAGCTATCTAACGCGTAGTTGCTACCTGCTGCAACAGGGGCGCTTCGCTGCCGACATCGTTTACTTCTACGGTGAAGATTCCAACCTTACTGCATTATTTCTGAAAAAAGCTCCGGAGATTCCTGCCGGGTACAACTTCGACTACATCAACGCCGATGCCTTGATTCATCTGCTCAACGTCAAGGATGGACAACTGGTAACTCCAAGTGGCATGAACTATCGCGTGCTGGCGCTTGATCCGTTCAGTCAGCACATGTCATTGCCGGTGCTGCGCAAGATTCGTGATCTAGTCAAAGCGGGAGCTACGGTGGCGGGCCCGAAGCCGATCAGCACTCCGAGTCTGAGCGACGATCCCAAGGAGTTTCAAACCATTGTGGAGGAGCTTTGGGGGGCGGGAGGAAAAGTTCACGGGAGTGAGAAGTTAGGCGATGTGCTGGCAGGGATGCAGGTGTCTCCCGATTTCGAATACAGCAAGCCGCAGGAAGACACCAAGCTGCAGTTCGTCCATCGCAAGACGGCTGACGCTGATTTGTATTTTGTGGACAATCGCAACGACCGCGACGAGGCTTTAGATGCGACTTTCCGCATTCAGGGTAAGGCGGCGGAGCTTTGGCATTCCGATACCGGCAAGATTGAGCCTGCTTCTTATAGCATTGCGAACGGGCGGACTACCGTACCTTTGAAGTTGGAGCCATGGGGGACGGTGTTTGTAGTGTTCCGCAAAGCAGCCAAGTCGAATTCGTTCAAGGCACCTGCGATCAGCGAGCAATCCATCGCTACAGTGGAGGGCTCTTGGGATGTGGCATTCCAGGCCGACCTTGGTGCTCCTCCGAAGATCACCATGGAGAAGCTGATTTCATATCCCGATAGTTCCGATGTTGGCGTGAAATATTTTGGCGGAACCGCCATGTATACGAAAACACTGCAGGCAAGCGGCGATTGGTTCAAGTCGGGCTCCCATGTTTGGCTCGATTTGGGCGATGTGAAGAATCTTGCCGAGATTGCGATCAATGGCAAACCTTTAGGCATCGTGTGGAAGAGACCTTATCGGGTGGATGCTACCGGCGTACTGAAGGCGGGTGCGAATACGCTTGAGATCAAGGTCATCAACGGGTGGGCAAACCGGATTATTGGCGACCACCAGCCGGGGGTTACCAAGACTTATGCGTTTACCTCGCCGAAGTTTTACAAAGCGAATTCGCCGCTGATGCCCTCGGGCTTGCTGGGGCCGGTGCAGATCGTGCGGAGTAGCGCAGCGAAATAGAGCGAAAACAAAACGGATTCCTCCCGGTCGTCGGAATGACAAGAAGTCCGGTGATTTGCAAACTTCAGAAAGTTTGTCAGTCCGACCAACCGGAGGAGTCCGCTTTTCTGTCGGTGACTCGGCTTACGCGTAGGTGGTAACTGATCCCACATTGCGTTCACGGCGCTCCGCCGTGATGCGCTCCAGGTAGCCACTTTCCCGGAACGCTTGCATGGGATCTTTGGGCAAGCCATGACTGGCACGCCATTGCTGAATCGCGGGTCTGACATCGACCCAGAACGCACCCCGCAAAGTCTCTTCGGCTTCTACAAGCGAGCATTCATCCTGCAGCTTTGCTAGGTGTGCATGGTCGACCAACGCAGCCTTAGCATAAAGCTCCTGCGCTGTGCAGACGGTCTGAATCATTGCTTCCATCTTGCCTTTGAGGTTGTGGCTTTGATCGACCATGAAAGCGATCTCGGAGCGCTGGCCCTTCTCCCACTCAAAGGTGTGAATCTCGTGGAAGATGCGGAAGATCTGGTATGGATCAATCGATCCCAGGGTCAGATCATCGTCGGCATAACGGCGGTCATTGAAGTGGAAGCCGCCCATCATGTCATGGTGTAGAAGCCACGCGACAATCTGCTCGATGTTTTGCGCCTGGTAGTGATGGCCAGTATCGACGAGGACAACCGCCTGGGGGCCGGCATGGCGCGCCAGCAAGAATGCCATACCCCAATCGGCGAGGTCGGTGTGATAGAAGGCGGGTTCGAACGGCTTATATTCGATGAGTAGTCTTTGTTTCGGATTCAGATGAGAATGAACTTCCTTCAAGCCTTCTTCGAACCACGCAATCCGCTTGCGCATGCTCTGCGTACCCGGATAGTTCGAGCCGTCGGCAAACCACGGAGAGATGTCGCGACACTTCAACGAGTCGGCGATGGCAACGCAATCGATCATGTGATCGGTAGCGCGCTTGCGGATGGCAGGGTCAGGATTTCCCAGGGAGCCGAACTTATATTCCTGATCCTGAAAGACATTGGGATTGATTGAGCCAGGTTGCACTCCGTATTTCAACGCTAATTTCTGGATGTCCGAAACCTGGCCCACACCCTTCGGCATATCCCACTGAATGTGCAGGGCTATGGTCGGGCAGGAGCCGGTGAGAGCATGTACTTGCCCGGCGTCGCTGAACTTTTCCTCCACCGTGTTCGCAGCGGCGGCCTGCACAAACTTGCCGAAGCGGGTGCCAGTATTGGCGAACCCCCAGGAAGGCAGTTCGATGTTGAAGGAATCGAGCGCACGGTAAATGAGTGCTTCCAGCTTGTCAGTCATCCTGATGGCCTTTCTGATTCTCTGCTCTCAGTTCTTACAATCGATGAATTGGGCCGTTTCTCGGGTGCAATCAATTTGTCAGCCAGCAAACTGGCAAAACCCGCAACCGCCGCGGCATTTACGCCGACGGCATCTGTGTAGGCCCCAGACAGTGACGCGAGTTGAACTGCGAAGTTGCCAATGGTGGCGCACTCGGTGGGCCCGGTTGTGACTTCCAGGCCGGTTGCTCTGCCAGTCAGGCGATTCAGCAACTTGTTGCGGCTTCCACCCCCTACGATGAGCAATCGTTTAAATTTCTTGCCGGTGGTTTGTTCCAGGTCACGTAGAACTTCAGCATATCGCTCGGCGAGACTGTGGAAGATCAAATTTGCCACAGTCGGTGCGGCATCGGGATGATCGGAAACCGCGGGATTTCCGGTCCGGGCCAGCTGTGCATTGATGCGTGAAACCATGTTACCGGGCTGCATCAAATCCGGGTCATCGACCTGTAGCAGATGCTCGGGGTCCGGGAGTGTAGCGCAGGCTTCCAATAGATGATCCAGGTTCCAGGATGCTCCCTGTCCTTCCCAATACTCCAGGCACTGGCGGATCATCCACATGCCGTTAACGTTCTTCAGAAAATACGTCTTGCCGCCGACCCCGCCCTCGTTGCTGAAATTGCTCGCACGTGCCCGGGCCGAGGTCTGGGGCGCGTCAAGGACACAACCGACCAGTGACCACGTACCTGAGCTGATAAATGCCCAGTCGTCGCCATGAGCGGGAATTCCAGCAACCGCGGAGGCGGTGTCATGGCAAGCGGGGACGATGAGCGTGGTATTGCGAAAGGCTGGAAGTTCGGCGAGCGAACCGCTGACTTTGCCGATGCCGGTTCCGCTCTTTACTAGTCGGGGAGCGGAAGTAAGCGTTAACTCAACCGCTGAAAAAATTTCTTGACACCACTGCTGGTCGCTCACTCCGAGAAGTTCAGTGTGGGTCGCATTGGTGTATTCGGAGACTCGCTTGCCACCCAAATCGTGAAGAACGTATTCCGGAAGATTTACCCACGGCAGATCTTGATCGATGCCCGAAGCGGTGTCGGCCCGCAACTGGTAAAGCGTGTTCAAGGTGATGCTCTGCGCCCCGGTGAGCTGATAAAGTCTGTCGGGAGAAATCAGCGCGTGAACTTCCGCCATAGCGATCGCATTGCGCGGATCGCGATAGCAGAATGGATTTCCGATCGGCTTACCGGTCAAGTCCAGCCGAACGTAGTCGACGGCCCATCCATCGACGCCGATAGCTGCGATGCCTTCCGTTGCGATTTGTGCGCAATCGCGCAAGCCTTTCTTTACTCCGGAGAGTATGTGGGGTAAATCCCAGTGAAGGCCGGTCTTTTCCTGAATGGGGGAATTAGGGAAGCGATGTACCAGCTCGATTTCCGGGACATCACCGTTCCAGCGCAACAGGGAAACACGGCAACTTTCTGCACCAAGATCGACTGCGACCAAGGCTCTCGGGTCGCCTGCTGGAGGGCCATAAGTGCCTTGCCCATCCGTTTTTGCCTTGCGCTCATGCAGAGGATGACTCATCGCAGGAAGGCTTCGGTGAGTCCTCCATCCACCGGAATTAGATGTCCGGTGGTGCAGCGTGACCTAGGACCTGCGAGAAATAGAATTGCCTCCGCGCAGTCTTTGGGATCAATGGCTCGATGGGTCAACGTGCGCTTGGCGTAAAAGTCCGCGAGCGTAGTCCGCAGTTGTTCGTCGCTGAAACTTTCCTCGAAGGGGATGGAGTATTTCTTCAGGGATGCGATTACGCGGTCGCGCGGGAACATGGTCGAGCCTTTGATCACCGTAGCCGGACTGATTCCATTCACGCGAACCCTTGGAGACAATGAAATCGCCAGCTCGCGGACCAAGTGGCTTAGGGCTGCTTTACTAACGTCGTAGGCCTCGCTACCCCGCTTAGCCACCACGGCATTTGCCGAACTGGTCAGGACCATTGAGGCATCGAGATTCTGATCGCGCAAGATCTTTGCGGCTTCGTCGGCGAGCAGATAGTTAGCGGTGACGTTGAGATCAAGTGTAACGCCCCACATTTCATCACTCACGGTCCCATCCGGTGAGGAAGGGAAGAGCGCGGCGGTGTTAATTAGAATGTCGATGCCGCCGTAAGAGCCGACGAGTTCGCGCATTGCCTGGCGGATAGCGTCGCGTTTGCGAATATCGACGGCGGCCGAAACTGCGGCTTCTTTGCCGGCGATCGGTTTGCATTCTTCTGCGACTTTCTGCGCAGCCGCAAAATCGCGATCCGCAACCATCACATGGGCGCCGAGCTGAGAAGCCAGCAACGCACACTCACGGCCGATACCGCTGCCGCCGCCCACCACCAACACAACTTGGCGACTCAATTCCTTCTCCGGGGGCTGACGACGAATCTTGGCCTCTTCGAGCGCCCAGTACTCGATACGGAAGGCCTCGGACAACGGCAGCGCCACATAATTCGTGTGAACTTTAAAAGCGTTGGTGGGCGCGGCGGCCCCGGCGTGAGGTAATTCATCGGGAAGTTTACCGTCGTCCAGCGACGCAGCCCCCTCCATCACGTGGATGGCGTTCACATAGAACTCTCCGGCCAGCCGCGATTCGGTTTTGCTTTTGCCGAAACTGAACATGCCTACGCCGGGAACCAGCACGATTGTTGGACTCGCGTCGCGCATCGAGGGCGAGTCTGGCAGGGTAAATGAGTTGTAGTACTCGGCGTATTCTTTCCGGTAATTGACGAGCGCGGAATCGATTTGCTCACGCAGTCCTTTTATATCTTGGGACGGCTGCCAGGAAACAAACAGTGGCCGGACCTTGGTGCGAATGAAGTGGTCAGGACAGCTGGTCCCGAGGTGCGCAAGCTTCTCCGCATCGTGGGAGTTCACAAATCGCAGAACTTCCGGCAGATCGGTAAACGTCCCGATCATCTTTCGCGCCGCCGATACCCTTCCGCGGATCAAAGGAAAAATATCGAGCGCAACATCTCCTCGATTGCCGAGTGATTCGTGGTGCTTGCCACCAAACAGGCGATCACCGCGCTTTTCGACGTGATCCAGTACGAACTGCCCCAACTGGTCGATGATGGCGATGGTGTTCTCGTAGCATTCACGCTGAGTATCGCCCCAGGTGAAGAGACCGTGGCCGCCCAGAACGATCCCATCGCAGTTGGGACTCTCGCGCACCGCGCGCCGCAGCATCATGCCCAGTTCAAATCCCGGACGCTGCCAGGGGAGCCAGATCAAATGGTGATCGAACTCATGATTGAACTCTTCCATTCGCGTAAGGCCGTTGGCAGAAGCAGCCAAAGCGATGCCCCAGTCAGGATGGAGATGGTCGACATGTTTGAATGGAAGAAACCCGTGCAGGGGAGTATCGATCGACGCGGCCACCGTGCTCTTGCCGAAGGCACACAGCGGATACATGTCGACCATTTCGTCTTCGTATTGCGCTCCACGATAGCTGCGTTCGGTGGCGAGCAGTTTATCCAGATAAAGTGCGGCAAATCCCGATCGCTGGATGCTTCCGAGATCGCCACCACTACCCTTGATCCAAAGAACTTCTTTCTTGGTTCCATCCAAAGGATCGGTTTGAAGAATTTTGGAACTGGTGTTTCCGCCGCCGAAATTGGTGATGCGCAGATCGGATCCCAACAGGTTGGAGCGGTAGCGTAACAGTTCTGGTTCGTCGAGATCGCGGGCCACACGTTCATCCCAGCGGTCTTCCAAATAGCGCAAACTGGTTTGCAGCTTCATGAGAATCGTCAACCGAGACGTGCTTTTGCGACCCTAAACGGCCCGATCGGAGCGCATCTTGGCCTCCGGGTTGCCGTGAGCAACAGCTATAATACTCCAACGATGCAATAGGGCAACTGTTTCTAAAGAGAATTTAGGGTTTACGAAATCCGTAGCAGCGCGGGGCTCTTGTAAAGTTGTGCAGGCAACATCAACCGCCGTTACGAATCGACTCTGCGGTTACCA
>Ga0097621_100001616_pt1 | contig 15453 bp, 12 predicted proteins | sample KBSMisM72_FD_73165 | JGI IMG/M metagenome (GOLD analysis project Ga0097621, IMG submission 73165) | Miscanthus rhizosphere microbial communities from Kellogg Biological Station, Michigan, USA - KBS Miscanthus M7-2 (version 2) (version 2) | ecosystem: Host-associated > Plants > Roots >... | reverse complement strand
TTCACGCGCACCTGCACGCTGTTGGCATAGGTCTCACGGTAGTCCGAGGTGTTGGTCAATTTGATATTGGGCTGAGTTGGATTCGACATAGGAAAATCAGTGTAGCGGGATTGTGCCGGACAAACAACGAGGCGCATCCGACATCGGCGTGACAAAAAATTGACGGCGCAGCATCCGGCGGGGATGCTACCTTACACAAATCCCGGAATCCAGGCACTCTGTTTGAGGATAGAGAAAGAATGACGATCAGCCGGCGCGAGTTTATCGCCAGGGTAGCGCGGACGAGCGGCTTCAGCGCCGCCTTCATGACCATGCACTCCTTGGGACTTCTGGGCATGGTCGAGAGCGAGCAGCAGAAGAATTTTCCACTGCCGCCGTCAACCGGTCGCGGAACGAAGGTGATTATCCTCGGCGCAGGAATTGCGGGCCTGGTTTCCGCCTACGAGATGCGGAGAGCGGGATTCAAATGCACTGTCCTGGAAGCGCGGGAGCGTCCGGGCGGCCGCAACTGGACTCTTCGTGCCGGATCGAAGCTGCTGTTCAACGACGGCACTTCGCAGGAATGCAAGTTTGACGAGGGAAATTATTTCAACGCCGGCCCGGCACGCTTACCTTCCATCCACAAGACCATGCTGGGTTACTGCAACGAACTGGGAGTACAACTTGAAGTCGAAGTCAACAGTTCGCGCAGTGCGCTGCTGCAGAGTGACGCCGTGTTTGATGGCAAGCCCATCCGGCAGGCGCAGGCCATCAACGATACTCGCGGGCACGTCGCCGAGTTGCTGGCTAAATGCGTTCAACAGGGGGCGCTGGATCAGGCTTTTACCCAGGACGATCACGCCGCAGTGATGGAATTCCTGAAGACCTATGGGGCACTGGAGAAGAACTATGAATATATCGGATCTTCGCGATCGGGTGACCGGCAGTTGCCCGGCGCGGGCGACCAACTGGAAATCCCGCGTGATCCTTTGTCTTTCTCGGACCTGGTGAAGTCGAAGTTCTGTCAGCAGATGCTTTTCGAAGAACTGCTCGACATGCAGGCAACCATGTTCCAACCCGTCGGCGGCATGGACAGAATCCCGTACGCATTCGCTCGTTCTCTCGGTCACGTGGTCCGTTATAAATCGCCGGTGACTGAAATCAGAAAAACCTCCAACGGCGTCCGCGTATCGTTCCGCAACGGAGAATCCGGACCGGTTAAGTCGATCGAGGCACCCTATTGCATCTGCGCCATGCCGCTTACCATTCTCAAGACCATACCCAACGACTTCGCCCCACGGGTTAAATCAGCGATCGAGGAGATCGTCTACGACTCTGCCTACAAGATTGCCTGGGAATCGCGGCGATTCTGGGAGCAGGATGGCGACGAGATTTACGGCGGCATTTCGTTTCTTCCAACGGGCTTGGTCAATCCTGTCTGGTATCCGAGTGCGAAGCTCATGTCGAAACGCGGGGTGATCGTCTCTGGCTACGCCATCGAGAACTTTACTGATTTCGGCAAGCTCCCCAGTTATGAGGCCAAGATTGCTGCGTCCAAAGCTGCCGTGGAGAAACTGCATCCCGGCAAGAGTAAGGAATTGGAGAAACCGATTTATATGTCCTGGGGCAAGGTTCCTTATAGCCTGGGCTCCTGGGTGAGCCGCGGACCTGACTATCCTCCTTCAGCGAACGATAACGCGTACTTCAGGGGCGCCTACAAAGAATTCATCGTGCCCGACGGTAGGATCTACTTCGCCGGTGACCACTGCAGTCATATCATCGGATGGCAGGAAGGCGCAGCTCTGGCCGCCCAACGCGCGATCACGATGATTGTTGATCGGATCAACGCGTAGGGGCGTCCGGTCTGCGCGGTTCGTGACGATCAGGTCAGTGCGCCCGCAAGCGCAGGAACAACATCGCCCCGATTGGGTGCTCACCGTAGATCGGTTTCAGCGCATTGGGCACGCCGTACCAGGAAAATTGCCCGCCCAACCCCGCAGACAGATGCGGAATGTGGCCGACTTCCCTTTCATAGCCCGATGTATAAGCCTGCACCCGGGTGAAAAACCGCTCGCTGAACCCTGCTAGCTCGGGATTGACTCCCAGCAAAAGTTCATTGGTACGGTCCACATTCTCGATACGAGTCCAGGCATAGTTGCGCTCGAGAAATCGCACGGTCGATTCCAGTAAATAGCTGTTGCCGATATTACCGCCGGCAGCATCCTGGTTTCTGCCCCAGAGCAGCATTGACGCCCAGTTCCCTTTTCTCAACGGACGGTTGTACTGCACCGAAGCAGTCATGCGCCGGACGTCTTCATCCGGCGCAAGCGACTCTGGACTGTGCATCTGAGCGATGGAATATTGCACACTCCAGTTCTGTCCGGGATTGGCGGTCACCCGTGCCGACCAGGAATCGATTTTTCCCGAATTGATGTTCCAGCGGAATTCATCGGGCTCACGTCCGTGAAAGCCGGAAGCTTCCACAGTGAGGTTGCGATGGGTAATACCTAGCGTGACTACATCGGCGGCGACGTGGGTCGAATCCTGAAGGTGGTGTCCCAACGGAGCGATGGGATCTTCCGACGCCGACGCCCGGTGCGGATACGCCGGCGGCCCCATCGCCGGATCTCCCATGGGCGCGGCGTATACCGACAACAACGTATGCTCCGCCAGCTTGTAGTCGTACAAGGCGGCAAGTTCCATGAAGAAATCATGGGGATGCTGTCCATCGACAATGGCACGTCCGAATGCTGTTTCTCCCTGCTGGAACAGCTCGGGATAGAACCGCTTCGAGACCGTGGCAGGTTCAAAGCTGAGCATGGTGCGAAGTGTAAGCGTACCCTTGCCAAACTTCCGTTGCGCCATCGGCATCCACCAGTTAGTGGAAAACAGCTTGTCGTAGCCGCGTGGCCCGCTCTGCTGCGTCTCGATTAGAAAACCTTCGCCGTGAAACATCAGCGTCCAACTACCCTTGGTGGTCATGAGCATTGCCGCAGGAGTGGAATTGGGCTCTGCGTCAGTGCCTGACGTTGCGTGTTGCAACCTGGACTCAATGAGTGACTTCGGTTGCATGTTCATCTTTTTGGTTGAGGTGTTATGGGTGTCCATACCAGGCATGCCGGGCATTTCTTGCGCAGAATGCGACGGTCCCGACATGTCGACGGGTTCGCCGGGAGTCTGACCCACAGCCCGAAAAACCGGCAGTATGAGACACAACAAGATTACGAGAGCGACAAGAAATGGTTTCCGCACCAATATCCCCTTGGCGTTAATAGCAAAAAGCCGTTCAGGCCTTCCGGCCCGCAGGATGGAAATTGGTCAGGTTTAGACGCGGAGAGGAATCGTACGAGGCGGATCAGGCGACGAGACTGCTGCACTATCAGAATCGTTACGCGTAGAGATCACCAACGCAGCTGGTAGGCGATGAACCGCGACCCCGACAACCAGAGGCGGCCGCGGATTTGCAGCAATCTGTAGCAGAGCAGAATTATGCCCAACCTGGCAGCATCGATAGGATGGCGTCGGCGCAGGAGACGTCGCACCCTGCTGGTGGCAACCGCCTGCAGGAACGGTCCCGGCGTGCATGGTCCCGGTTTCTTGCCAGGGCAACAAAACCGTCGCCAACCCCACCACCAGAAGTACCGCAAGCACACTGGAAGCGCGTTTCTCCATCACTGCTCATTATATGCGCGAGCCATCGCAATATGCGCGAGCCATCGCAGACTTAAAAAGGAACGAATGGATCAGTTAAAATAAACGCAAGCCGGGATGGCGGAATTGGCAGACGCGTTGGACTTAGGATCCAATGCCCAAAAGGCGTGCAGGTTCAAGTCCTGTTCCCGGCACCACACTCATACTCTCTTCGGCCTTATTGACTAGACTATTCTATTGCCGATCTGAGTCCAGCGGAGCCTGACCCCACCTTTTTGAGTTACCTGTTGGCTATGCGGTGACCCACCTTCGCAAGAATTCTCCCATAAGCGACTGAGCCCCGGTCAGTGGCCGCGATAGCTGGCCCCCTCGAACTTCCTCGTGTCAGATTTGCGTGAACCTTGTTCACGAGGTCTGCACCTTTTCGCACCTTCTGCCGCTCCACAGCCCGCCAAAGCCGGAGGCTAATGCGTCACGCATCTGAAGACGGGCTCGTGAGAGTCTGGTCTTCACATTCGCTTCGGACAGCTTAAGGATCTGCGCGGTTTCCGTGATACTGAGGTGGTTTACATCGCGCAGTATCAATATCTCGCGGTATTTCTCGGGGAGAGACACCAGGGCCTTGGTCAGGGCATCACGAAGTTCGCGGCGCTCCAGAGCCTGCGAAGGGATCTCGCGCCAGTCCGCGAAATCCTTTGGGATGTAATCCCCGTCGTCGCTTTGCTGTCCCTGTTCGATCGATTCGTACAAGTAGCGCCTGTCCTTGCGTAGCCGCATTTTCGCTTCGTTGATCGCGATTTGGATCAGCCAGGTGCTGAACTTGGCCTCTTGGCGAAAACGTGCCAGAGCCTTGAAGGCTTTCAGGATGGCCTCTTGTGCCACCTCTTCAGCATCCGCATCGTTTTTCACGATCGCCACGGCCGCAAGAAACACGGCACGCTCGTACGGCCGGACCAGTTGGTAGAAAGCTTCGGCATCACCGGCTTGCACCCGTTGGATGAGAACCTGCTCGAGCATGTTCCCCTGTGCCGGTGATGCGGGCTGTTTGTCGTCTGCGACAGTCGTGCCGATCCGAATTACCATGCTTTCAGCCATTGCACTCGTCATTTGCCGTCTCCTTCAGTTGCTGACTTATGAACTGCGAACAATTGATCTGGGCTACGTGTCTTTTCGCCAGGTCTCTCAGCAGGGCGATTCCCTGTGGATCGACGAACCATACCTTCTCGAGATCCAGCCTCACGGCTTCGCTCGTCAACAGAGCAGCGTCGCTCAAGCGCCGAAGTTCCTCGACCCATGGGCCGACAAGGTTGCCCTCCAGCTGAAAGTCCGTGGCTTGGTTCGACTGATTCGTAACTGAGATCTTGAGCACTGCTTGCGTTCCTTCCAACGACACCATGGCTAAAGCACTCGCCGTACCAATCTTGCGCCTGGCGCGAGCCAAACTTATGTTCCTCAATCCATGTGAGTTAACGATTCATAACGAAACACCACCTCCCCCGGAACCACGACGGCTCGTGGTTTGTCGGGGCACGGGATTCGTGGCCACGAAATGTCGTGGGAGGAGGAGGGATCGAACGGGACGCAATGCCGGGGACAAGCAGGTAGAGTCTTGAGTCTTACGATCCTGACGGGGGGAGCCTGCGGTCTAAGCCGACTGGATAGGCGGTGACGTCTTCATCAAGCTTCGATCCAGACCTAATTTCTTCATGCGACTGCGCAGAGTATTGGGATGAAGATCGAGGATTCGAGCAGCACCATTCGTGCCTTCAATGACCCACTTGGTCTGGCTGAGGACCTCAAGAATGTGCGCCCTCTCCAGTTGTTCCAGGGAGCGGGATTCCCCATTTGAAGGGTGCCCACCGGAGGTGACCACTTTTTCGTCGTCGATAGCACCTTCGCCCGATAGCGGGAGCAGATCGCGACCCAACCTTAAGACCGATCCCCGCGAAAGCACCACGGCCCGTTCGATCACATTTTGAAGTTCTCGAATGTTTCCCGGCCAGTCGTAGCGGCTGAGAGCCTCCATGGTGTCCTGCGCTACTCCCATCACTTGCTTGCCGAGTTGACGAGAGTAGCGTTCCAGAAAGAACGAAGTCAGCAATGGAATATCCGAACGGCGCTGGCGCAACGGAGGCAACACGATGGGCAGAACATTCAACCGATAATACAAATCAGCGCGGAACCGGCCTTCCTGGATCGCTTTGTCCAGATCGCGATTGCTGGCCGCAATGATTCGGACGTTCACACGCATCGTCCTGCTGCTGCCGAGCGGTTCAAATTCATGTTCCTGCAGAACCCGCAACAACTTGACCTGCGTATCCAGAGGTAACTCGCTGATCTCGTCGAGAAACAATGTGCCGCCGTCCGCCAGTTCGAACCGCCCGACACGACGTTCGAGCGCTCCAGTGAACGCGCCCTTCATGTGGCCGAACAGTTCGCTTTCCACCAGTCCCGTGGGAATCGCACCGCAGTTCAGCTTTACCAGTGGACGATTCTTTCGTCCGCTCCGGCTGTGGATGGCGCGGGCAATCAGTTCTTTACCCGAGCCAGTTTCCCCCATGATCAACACCGTAGAGTCTGTTGGGGCTACTGTTTCTACGTTGTGCAAGACTTCCACCAGGGCGCGGCTGTTGCCGACAATTTCGTGGAAATTGTGCTCTTTGCTGATTTCCTCCTGCAGGTAGACGTTCTCCTCCTGCAGCCGGGTCTTGAGCCCAGCAATTTCTTCGTAGGCCTGCATGTTTGCGACTGACATTGCAATCTGGTTGGCCACTTCCTGAAAGAAGAGCAAATCGTCATGCGTGTAAGCGCCAATCTTCAAACTGCCGAAGCCCATTACGCCGATTGTCTTGCCCAGCACCATAAGAGGAACAACGCAGTGGGCACGGATTCCCGCTGAGTAAAGACCGTGCTCCACTGTGTACTGGCGCTCGAGCTGCAGGTTATTTCGCAAAACCGGTTGGGTAAAGTCCCAGAGGTGTCCCGATTGCCGGCCTTCGACATCGAGCAACTGGCCGACCGATATGTCCTCGGGACGCAACAAGCCTTCCAGCGCAAAAACACGCAAATCCCGTACTTCCGGGTCATAGATTGCCAGACCCGCACAATCAAACGTCGTAACTTCCTTCAGGACGCAGCAAATTGCGGAGAGAAGATCCTCGCGCCTCAAGCTGGTGATGATCGTGTTCGTAATCTCAAGCAGGGTGCGGTTCTTCTGCTCGAGTCTCTGAACGCGGACCAGGACTGCCTGTAGTTCCACTTCAGCCTTCTGCCGTTTCAGTTCAGCAGCAGCTCTGGAAGCGAAAATCTTTACCAGGTCGATCGCATGAGGATCCCGCTCCATCGGCTTATCGTCGAGGATGGCGATGTGGCCCATCACACGGCTGTCGCTGTCGAGCATGGGGACTCCGAGATAGCTCTCGGCCTGCCAGTCAACCAGTCCGGTATCGAGGGGAAACAGACCTTGCAGCCCCTCCTTGTAGTGGCAGACTTCGCCGTTAAGCACCTTCATGCAGGGCGTGTCGGCAATATCGAATTCGAAGAGATCTCCGAAGCGATCGCCTTTCCACACGGCGAGAACTTTTGCATGCGTCTGATCCGCACAATCAGTGATGAACGCATAGCGCATTCGCAACGCTGAAGCCATGTGGCGCACGAGTGTAGGAAAGAAATCTTTGCCCGTGGCCGAGGCGGTGCCCACTACAATCGATTTGAATCGCTCTTCTTCGAGGTGGCGATCGGTTACGTCGCGCACCAGGCCTACGACCCCGATGATGGTGCCGTCGGCGGCGCGATGAGGAGCAAAGATGCAGGACTCCCAAACGTCCCGCTCTCCTGCGGCATGCTTGGGCACCAGGAAGTCGCGAAGATCGACAGTTTCGCCCGCCAGTGCCCGATTCAGCACGTCTTCAACCCCGCTGGTTCGGAGTCTGGGAAATACTTCCGCCGCCACGCGCCCCAGGACTTCATCCGCACTCTTTCCAGTCAACCGCTCCATGAAGGGATTGAAGAGTTGATAGCGCAGTTCGGTATCGTAAAGAATGATTCCCTGGGCCGCTCCCATGATGACCGCCTGGCTGACCTCGGCGGCGGCTTGCACGGTCCGCTGCGTATTCTTGTTGCGGATGCGAGCCATCACCTGGCCGACGAAAGGTTCGACAGCATTTTCGGGAAAGGTGAAAGAATCACTCTCCGTCACAAAACGGATGGTTTTGCGAGTGCTATCGAGAATGACCTGGCAGGTCTTGCACTCGTGAAGGTGCGTTTCGAGGCGCGTACGCAACTGAGGATCGGCCGATTCCTCCAGATACTCTCCAAATTCGGTGAGGAATTCAGCGCAGCTAAGCATCGTCACGGCCCCGGTCGCGCGTGAAGTGAGGAGCAAGCCTTTCGCGCAGCATGAGGCGCCCACGCAGAACGCGCGCCTTGAGAGCGGGTACGCTGAGTGCCAGCGCCGCCGCCGCTTCTTCGCTAGATAACTGATTGATATCCCGCAAAATCATCGCTACCCGATATTTTTCCGGCAAGCGCAAGATTCCCTCTCGCACGAGTTCGTTCCGTTGCGCAGAGGAGAAGATTTGCTCGGGGTCGTCCGCCCATCCCTGAATCTGCCGCGGACGAAAGTCTTCATCGTCATCGATGCCGTCAATCGGCTCGAATGGTTTGCGCTGACGCAGCGTGTCCGTGCCGGTATTAACGGCGATGCTGATCAGCCAGGTCGAGAATTTAGCTCTCCCCTGAAAGCTCGAAATGTTCTCGAATGCTTTCAAGAACACATCCTGAGTGGCGTCGTGCGCGTCGTCCAGGTTTCCCAGAATTCCGGCCAAAATTCCGAATACGCGCCTCGAGTGGCGGCGTACAAGCTCTTCAAAAATATCCACGTCGCCGCTCTGTACTTGCTGGACAAGTTCGGCGTCAGGGTCGGAAACGAAAACTGACTCGGGGATAGGACGGACTTCGCCCGCGCCGGGATACAAATCTTTTGGCGTGAAAAATCGGGCGGGCGGAAAGTCAGGCGGAACTCCCAAACCGAACTGCAAAGTATTGAGAAAATTAGCATAAGCCGCCACAACGATAGCCTCCAGGCATTGCGGCTTGGTAAATCCATGGTTTTCGAGATGTTTAACCTGAAAGCGATGCTCGTTAAGGGTATTCGCACAATTCAACTTGCGAACTTCATTGAGCAACGCCTTATCTGCCGGCGCGAAGGCCGCCGAGCCTGGGTCGTCTACGATCAGGTCTGATTCTTCCAGCGGCACGCCGAGACCATCCAGTATTTGCCTTTGCAGTGCGACGCAGTAGGTGTTCGAGTTCGACGCCGAAACCACTAAGAGTATTTTTTCCTTCTGAACGCGGCTGAGCACGTCCTCCGAAAGCAGAATCCGCTCGAAGAAGCTGACCTCAGCAGCAACAAGGTCAGGGCACAACATTTGGGCGCGGAAGAGGCCGGGGACAAAGCCAAGCTGATCCCGAAGAATGGCAAAGGGCTCGAAATCCGGTGGCGGCTGCAGTTGCGATTTAAGGTAAGGACCTGCCGGTTGTACCCACTCGCCGGGTTCGGGGGGCTTTTCACGTTTGAAAGAAGTGGATAGAGGCCGCTCGGGATCGGAAAGAGGTTGAAAGCCTTCCGCCAAGGTGCATAGCATTTGCCCCAAGGCCGTTGTGGCTATGACTCCAAGAATGGCCTGGTCGTCGAATCCCGAGCGGGCCAGGGCTTCAATGTCTCTAGCAGAAATCCAGGGACCGTAGCAGGCAAGCTTTTGGGCAAAGTTGAGCAACGCGTGAGTTTCGGCGTCGCCGCCGGGTTGCGTTGGCGCATACAGCGCAATGCAATACTCACTTTGACGCGCGCAAGCCACCCGATAGAGCAGATTTTCTTTTTGTTGCCGGCTTAGCCTGCCCTCAGGAAGTACCACGGCTGCAATCAGTTGCGCCTCGTCCGCCACAATACGGGAGAGGTCTTCCTGAACGCGAAAAAGGTTCGGGACGAAGCCGTATAAATCCGCGAGTTCGCGGCTGGCTTCGAAGTCGTTTCGGCTTGGGGACCATGCCCTCATAAACAGGAGCGATCTAGGTTATCTCAGAAATGCGTCACCAGTCGTGTGCGCCCATGATGCGGAGTGTGCGCTTTGCCTTATAATTCATCCACGTTTTTCGCTTGGGGGAAACACCAATGTCTTACCTGCGTAACTCTCCATTCAACGAAAAGGATTTTCCTGCGTTCACTGCTATGCGGGAACAGATTGGCTTTTTGCCCAATTTTTACGTTGCGCAAACTTCGCGGCCTGATCTGATTGAAGCCGAGGTCGCGCTGATGGGCACCATCCTGTTGAAAGATGGCGGACTTTCGCGACGACAGAAAGAGTACATCTTCCTGGTCGCTTCGGCGGCGAACCTCAGCACGTATTGCGTGACCGCACACTGCGAAATGGTTCGCATGCTCAAGATTGAAGGTCCCGACCCCGAACAGATTGCCATCGACCATGTCCACGCCAAGATCCCGATGGCCGATAAAGCTCTGCTGAACTTTTGCGCCAAGTTCAACAAACAGCCGTCCAAGACAACGGCGAACGATATCGAAGCTTTGCGAACTTATGGATTCACCGAACAGCAGATAGTCGAGGCCGTCGTAATCGTGGGCTTCGCGCAGTTCGCGAATACCGTCGCGTTCGGACTGGGGACGGTGCCGGACTTCCACAATGCAAAGATCAAAGCCGCTCTGGGCGAAGGCGAGGGTGCTGGGCAAAGCGCGGGTCAAGACACACCACTGGCCTCTCAACCTTGATCGGGTCTACGGCCGAATCCCTGGGACATTCAGGCGGATTCGATAGAGTCCAGTCTTGGCGCACAGATACAGCGTCTTGCCGTCGTCATCTCCCCAGGCGAAATTATGGGGATGTTCAGGGCCCGCGATCGTGCCCAGGTGCTTCCCTTCCGGTGAAATGATCCAGAGGCCGCCCGGCCCAGATACGTAAAGATTGCCCTTCTCGTCAACCTTCATCCCGTCGAGAGCGTCTTCGCCTTCGGCTGGCGTCATGTCGAAAAAGATCTTTCCATTCGCCAGCGTCCCATCCGTGTTTACTTCGTACCGCATGATGATCTTTTTCTTCTCGTCCCAGTTATCAACGTAGAAATACTTCTCATCAGGAGAAAATGCCAACCCATTCGGTCCGCTGAGTTCCCTGGTCAGGAGTTGTATGGTCTTGCCGTCCGGCGAGACTCGGTACACTCCGCTATAAGGCAATTCTTTACGCGGATCGTCGAAAAACTTCGGCAATCCGAACGGCGGGTCGGTGAAATACAAAGCTCCGTCCGACTTGTAGACGAGATCATTGGGGCTGTTGAGGCGCTTACCTTCGTAGTGGTCGGCCAGCACACTAAGCTGACCGTTCTTTTCCAGGCGCACCACCCGGCGATTACCGTGCTGATTAATGGTGAGACGTCCCTGCTTATCGAGAGTCAGGCCATTGGAGCCGGGTTGGCCATATTCGCCGATGTCCATCCCTCGGTAACCCGACTTCGTCATGAAAATGGACAGTTGGCCATCCTGCGTCCAGCGATAGATCACATTGTTGTTGGGATCGCTGAACAGAAGATAGCCATCACCCTCTTCGCCACGCGGTACCCAGATGGGTCCTTCGGTAAACAAAAATCCCCCGGCCAGCTTCTCGATCTTCGCGCCGGCTGGAACAATTTCGTCCAGTGCCGGATCTATCCTGGTGATCCGCGCCGGAGTTTCGCTGATCGCAACTTTCGGTGACTTGTAAAAGTCCAGCGTTGCCGATTTGATCCAGATGAAGTTCTGCGGGCTATAAGAAATCGGTCCGTTGATGCCGAAGACCGCGAGCTGGATGTGCTGGCCGGGTTGGGCGTTTCGCGTGAGGATGACGCGATTCGGGGCGTTGAAGCCTTTCACTACTTGTCCGCCAGGCTGCCCCAGGACTCGAGGCATCTTGCCGTTGACCCAAACCTCGGCGTAATCGTCAATGACGATTTCAAAAGCGACGGTTGACCCTGCGGTGCTGAGGTTCCCAACCTTTTCCGGAATTGTGATGTTGATGCGATACCAGTTGAAGCAGACCTTCGCCGTGGATCGGCGCTGATCGAGCGAGGTGGCATCGATGGCCTCCCATCGAGAATCGTCGAACTCAGCGACACCGGCATGGGGTTCGTAGTCGTAAGTTCTGGTAGCAGCGCCGCTGGGTTTCAGATCGGGGCCAACGGCGCGGGAATCCGCATCCACCACTTTTACTTCGTGGTAACGCCATTGGCCTTGTACCAGATCGACTCCTTGCTTCGACGCCAGATCCACCACGGCGTCCGGCCGGCCGAAGGGGGGATCCTGAATCGACTGGCCTGCTGCTCGCAAAGCTACAAGGGAAATGATCGTCGTCAGAAGCGCCGCAGTCGCGGTCAATCGCCAATCGTTATTGAGTTGGTTTTTCACAGTTGTTCTCTCTTATCGGACTTTCACGACGTAATAAAGAAATGGATTGGTAACTTCCACGAACTGGTGCGGCACACCGCGAGGCACGATGACGACGTCCCCTTGGGCGATTTGCCGGGTCTGTCCTTCCCGGATGCTGGCGCCCCGCAGTTCGTCGGGCGCTATGGTCTTTGCGTCTACCGCTTCGCCCCCGGTGATGACGGTGGCCGAACCCTGCAGCACATAAATAATGTCCGCGTCTTTGCTGTGAATCTCTGCCTGGCCTGGCTTTTCGCGACGGCTGGCATGAACCATGTAGTTGCGGCCGTCGCTGCCGTCGAACAGCACAGCGCCCTTGGAGAATGCCTGGTCGACTTTGCCTTTCTCCCAGTACGACACTGCCGGCGAAGAGTCTCCGCTCATACTCATCGATCCGGCGTCGAACGCTTTAGAACCAGCGATCGCCAGTTGCTCATCCTGATCGGCAGTGGCGGCACCGCTGACGCCGACTCCTCCGACGATCTGGTTATCGACGATGATCGGGATCCCGCCGATGAGTGGCGTAAAGTTTTCCAAAGCTGTCATTACCGTGCGGCCTTTGCCGTTCGAGTTGATCAGCTCTTCAAAAAAGCGCGTCGGTTTTTTGAACATGACGGCGGTCTTTGCCTTGCCGATGGAGATGTTGGCGCCCGCGGAGAACGTGCCGTCGAGGCGTTCCAGTGCCATCAGGTTGCCGCCATCGTCCACAACGGCGATGACTCCACCAGGCGCCTGCAGCTTTCTGGCTTCATTCTTGGCCGCGGCGATGACCTGCTCCGCACCCTGCAGGGTAAGAGTTTTCTTTTCGGCGGTTTGCCCGTTCGCTGCCGTTAACAAGGCAACGATGAGGACGGTGTATTGAACAAATCTGCTGCGATAGTTCATGGCTCTCTCTCAAGTTGAATTTTGTTGAAGGGCGCTGCGTCTGGGTTAGAAGTGCACGCGCCCTTCGGATGACCGCTGGTTATTTCACAGGCGAACTGAAGCTGGCTTCGCCCAGATTGGCTTCGGCCCAGGCGCACCAGATGATCACTTTGGAAACGTTCTTCACGTAGCCGGGAAGAACGATCTCCTTCTGGTACTTGTCGCCGATCAGGGCCTTCTTCTTGAGTTTGTCGAGAAGATAGACCTGGCCATCCGAATCCACGACCTGCCAGTGCGGGTCCGGAGTGTCGGGAACCACGAAATCGTCCGACAGGGTGAGCACGCTCTTGCCGTCGCGAGTGCTGTGGGTCACGTGACCTTTGTTTGCCTTCGGGCCCTGGAACTGGCCGGTAGTGTGCGCATCTTGAGCGACTGCGGAAACCGCAAACAGAATGGTCGTCGCCAGCAGTCCACGCAGCAGGAACTGTATTGCCTTATTCACGTTCATTTCGTTACCTCATGCCTGAAGATTGATTTCGTGAGCAGCCCCGCGAAGCGATGAATCGTTAACGATTCGCGAACCCGATTGGATTTGGGCTCAAGTGCCGTGCCGTTCTGCTCACGTGGCAGTGGGATTCAGAAGTGCTGCGAAGGTTTCAGGGACGGGATTGCAATCTAACCTCGAACGCAATTCGAAATTCGACTGTCACTTTCGTTGGACCATGGCATCCAATTGACGTTGGTATTCGTCTTGAACAAATCTTCTGTTGTAGAAATCGATTGCTACCAGGTCCTCAGAGAGTTGTCCGACTACCTCGAGGCCGACCTCACGCCCCAGCTCCGTTCACAGATCGAAGAACACCTCAAGGGCTGCCGGCACTGCGCAGCGGTACACGACGGTTTGCGAAATGTCGTGCGGTTACTGGGCGACGAGCAAGCGATTGAATTGCCCGAAGGGTTCAGCGAGCGCCTTTACGAGCGCGTGATGTCACAAGCGGAGAGTGGAAAGAAGTAGTAGAGACCGAAGTCCGCGGAAATATCCTCTTAAATACTCCTGGTAACCCTACCGTAGTCGCTCCGACGAACTAAGAAGGTGCCAAACTGGAGTGCACCCGCACTGCAGGCTGCCGCCATAGAGTCTTTTCTAAGACGCAGTCTCTCGCGCCATCTGCGTCAACCTTAAACCTGACTGTCAGCTGTCACTTCTTTCCGCCATCCGAATCAGACCTGCCAGATCATGAATGCCACCGAGCACAACCTGCTGATTGATGGATCGAAACAGGAAACGCCGAACCTGGCGGGCACTCGAATGCAGACGCCGGCTCAAACCGCAATGTCGTCGGTGCCCAAACTGGGCGCTCTGGCGTCCGTTCGCCTCCATTGGCCTGAATACCTTATGGAGGCGGGATTGCTCGGTGCATTCATGGTGTCGGCATGCGTCTTTGGCGCTTTGTACGAGTTTCCGCAATCGCCGGTCCATCAGGCGATCCTCTCTCCGATCCTACGGCGCTTGCTAATGGGAGTGTCGATGGGGCTGACTGCCATCACGATCATCTATTCGCCATGGGGAAAGCAGTCTGGCGCCCATATCAACCCGTCGGTTACTTTCACCTTTTTCCGGCTGGGCAAAATTAAGGTCTGGGATGCGCTCTTCTACATAACGGCACAGTTCCTCGGCGCGGTGCTGGGAGTGCTTCTGGTCGCACGTTTTCTGGGCAAGGAACTTTCCGATCCGGCGGTACGCTATGTCGTTACCCTGCCCGGGCCGGACGGGCCTTGGGTAGCCTTGATGGCGGAGTTCTCCATTGCGTTCGTTTTAATGTCTGCCGTCCTTTATTTTTCCAACCATCACCGCTTCGACCGCTACACCGGAGTCTTTGCCGGCTTGCTGGTCGCAACCTACATCACCCTGGAAGCGCCGTTCTCCGGGATGAGCATGAATCCCGCCCGTACTTTCGGTTCGGCCTTTCCTCCCATGATCTGGGACGGATTGTGGATTTACCTGACCGCGCCGCCGCTCGGCATGCTGGCCGCGGCTGAAGTTTATCTCTGGCGCAAGGGACGTTTGGCAGTGCAGTGCTGCAAACTTCACCACAACAACGATAAACGCTGCATCTTTTGCGGAGCTAATGGAGGATTCGCATCATGACCGACAATCTCTACGACGTGATCATTATCGGGACTGGCGCGGGCGGCGGAACGCTCGCATACCACCTGGCTCCTTCGGGAAAGCGGATCCTCATTCTCGAACGCGGCGACTACGTTCCCCGCGAGAAAGCCAACTGGGACCCGCAGCTCGTGAACGTGGACGCCCACTACAACGCCAAGGAATCCTGGCTCGACAAGGATGGAAAAGATCTGCATCCACACACCAATTACTACGTCGGAGGCAACACCAAGTTTTATGGAGCGGCGTTGTTCCGTCTACGTAAAGAGGATTTCGGCGAACTGCGCCACCACGGGGGGATCTCGCCGGCCTGGCCGATCAGCTACGA
>Ga0097621_100001612_pt1 | contig 15459 bp, 11 predicted proteins | sample KBSMisM72_FD_73165 | JGI IMG/M metagenome (GOLD analysis project Ga0097621, IMG submission 73165) | Miscanthus rhizosphere microbial communities from Kellogg Biological Station, Michigan, USA - KBS Miscanthus M7-2 (version 2) (version 2) | ecosystem: Host-associated > Plants > Roots >... | reverse complement strand
TATTTTAATAATACCATTCAGACAAAAGAAGAATTTGAAAACAACTGGATGGTACCGGTAAAAGCCAGTTGGCTGGCCAAAAGGCTTTCTTTTACAGCCTCCTCTCCATATTAGATACATAGGGCGACCTGATTCTTCCCCACGGTGTCAACGGACTAAAGTCCATTGTTACAAAATGGGTCGATGCTACGCATCTGCACATAATATCGCGATACCACTTGCTATAGGATGAGCCGAAGATGCATCTGTACTTTGCAGTCAAAGTGGTCAATTTGTTATTAATTTTTAATACAACAGATAAGGCTGAATCCTTATTAACCAATCTTTTTTGTCTATATCAAATTCCGTTAGCAGCATGTTTCCCAGCTTCTCAAACGATTGATAGACTCCTGTAAGTTTATCTAAATGCCCGCTGCCCAAAGGATTGGCTACCGTAGGATACAATCGTTCCCTGCACGTCAAAGGATATAGAAGTTTGATGCATTGTAAAAGCGCCAAACCGGTTTTTACAGGCTCAAAACTTTGGGCATCTGTAATGGTAAATTGCAGACCATAACAACGTTCACCTGCATACAATCCCCAGGCAGGGATATATTCTGCAACAGCACTGGCAATGCCGGATAATTGCAAACCAGTAAAAGCATGATGGAGTTGCGCAGCGTTTATCCAGGGGGCACCCATTATTTTAAAAGCCTGTTCTGTACCACGCCCCTCATTTACATTGATACCTTCCAGCATGCCCATACCGGGATAAAGCAAAACAGTTTCCAGATCGCGGATAGCAGGAGAAGTTGGTGTAAACTGCCAGTCGGCTGCTGCCGCATTTTGTTGCCTGTTCCAGTGCTGTACTTTAAAAACCTGCAGATCCAGGTTTTTTATTCGCGTAGCGGCAAAAAAAAAGGCCAGTTCACCCAATGTACAACAATGGCGAACAGGAATATCCCAACGGCCGATAAATGAAGAACAATGTGTTTCATCAAGAGAAGGGCCTTCTGATTTGCTGATATCACCACCACCGGGATTAGGTCTGTCGAGCACAAAAAAAGGTTTGCCGAATGCTGCGCAGGCTTCCATTACATAAGTCATCGTCCACAAATAAGTATAAAAGCGGCATCCCACATCGGGTATATCATACAGTACACAATCAATATCAGCCATTTCTTCTTTGGCCGGTACCAGGTGATCGCCATACAAACTAACTACAGGCAATAGGGTAATGGTATCAACATGATGATCCTGGTAGGCGCCATCATCACCTTTTGCGGTAAGACCATGCTCGGGTGAAAACAATTTAACAACCGAAATGCCCGCCTGCAACAGCGCTACCCGGCTCAATATTCCGCCCGATGTGGTGGCGGCGTTATTGGTTACCAGCGCCACCCGTTTATAGGTAAAAGAATTCGCCTGCAGACATAGTTGATCAATGCCGTATAAAACGTTTGCCATTTGCTATGAAGTTAACGGTAATCGCAAAAAAAAAGAGGCTGCTTTTTTGAAAAAGACAACCTCTTTTGTATAAAGCATATGGCTATTATTGTTGCTGAACGTCCTGTACACCCTCAAGTCCTGCCTTTGTATTCTTACGCTTAAAGAGCGACACATCTACTTTTCCAAAACGATAACTGAAATTGAGCCTGAAAATTTGCTGATCCCTTATCCTGTCATAGTTCTGTGTAACAATGGTGGAATAAGAATAGTAACTGTATTTCCTGGTTTTAAAAATATCGTTTACACTTAAAGTAAGAGAGGCTGTTTTTGTTTTAAGAAAATCTTTTCTTATAGCCATATCAAAACCGTAGTTGGCATTTACATATCCCTGTGCGGAGGGTTGAGGGCCACCGCCAAAACCACCACCTCCTCCTCCACCGCCGCGGCCGCCACCACCTCCACCGTTGCCACTGCTTTGCGGCAATACTGATTTGCTCTGGTAATCGCCGGATAACTGAATACTGAAGTTTTTAGGCAGCTTGAAATTATTATTCCATTTGGCAAAATAGCTCAGGCGCTGGCTGGTGCCACCGGCATTGGTGATATTGGTGGCGTTTATTTTGGCGTTGTAAAAATTAATATTGCTTGTCATATCCCACCACTTGGTCAGTGGTGTATGTACTGTCACCTCCAGTCCATAAGAAGTACTGCTATTGGCATTCTGGTAAGAAGTAAAGGTGGCGCTGTCAGCAATTTTATCTGATATCACGTCTTTAAACTGGTAACGTGTAATAAGATCGGTGGTGTATTTAAAATACAACGAAGCCAGGATGCTGTAATTCTTAGGAAAGGTTTTCTGGTAAGACATCTCAAAAGAATTGGTAAACTCTGGTTTCAGACCCGGGTTACCCACGGTGGGGTACTGGGGATTGGTGATGTCTTTGTACGGAATCAACTGGAAAAAATTAGGCCGGTTGATCCTTCTTGAATAGTTGATTTGAAAATCCTGTTTGCTGCCAAGGTCTTTTGTAATAAACACACTGGGAAAAAGGCTGATGGGGTAACTGGTTTTAAAGGTGGAATCTTTTGTCCCAAATTTTGTTCCGGTATAATCAGAACTTTCTGCGCGCAGCCCAACCTGGTAGCTGATTGTTTTAAGCTTACCCGAATAAGTGGTGTAAGCGGCAAACACCCTGTCTGTAAATTTATAATTACTGCTCAGTGAAGCATTGTACACATACTGGTTAAGCGTATAATCGTAAACGGAATTATTGCTAATGCTGGTATTATCCCTGATAGCAGCACGGGCACCCATTTCTATTTTTGCTTTCTCGGAGATAGGGTTGGTATAATCCAGCTGACCGGTAAAAAATTTATTCCTGCCATCGCCGATTGTCTGGCGCAGATAGGGCTGACCTTTGGAAACATTATTGGGATCATACAACTGGATATTGTACATGCCGTTGTTATCGTTGGTGCTGCTGTTGAAGTTAATATCAGAAGTGAGTTCTTTTCCTGTTTTTGCAAAATTGTGCTTGAAACTTAGCGATCCGCCAAAGTTTCTGAACGTGGCGTCTGTATTGGTGATTTGATTGCCTTTTGTAAAAATAGACCCGTTGCTTAATGAATCAAAGTTCAGGTCATCGCTGTTTTTAAAATGGCCTCTTACAATCACTCCCGAAATAGTAAGTGTATTGCGATTATCCATCAGGTAATCCATTCCTATTCTTCCAAAAGCAAAGTTACCGTTTGATACCGTTCTTGAAACCTGGCTTACATCTGTTTCGGGGCTGGTAAGATTTTGGCTGAAAATATTTGTATTGGCGATTGATTTGCGCTGGTTGTAATTTAAACTGGCAAAGAAATTAACCTTCTGCTGACGTATATTAATATCGCCGCCGCCGTTAAATTTTCCACGGCTGTCAATTCCCGCTCTTATATTACCGTTATAACCGGTTTTGCGGTTTTTCTTTAGCACGATATTTAAAATACCGGCGGTGCCGCCTGAAGCATCATATTTTGCAGAAGGATTGGTAATGATTTCCACGCTTTCAATGGCGTCTGCCGGAATCTGATCAAGTGTAAGCGTGGTGGGCCGGCCATCTACAAATATGGTGGGGGCAGCATTGCGCAGGGTTACATTGCCGTCTATATCAACATTGATAGAAGGTATGTTTTTCATGAGTTCCTGTGCACTTTGTCCAACGCTCACCAGGCTTTTATCTACATTGAATATTTTTCTGTCAACCCCCATCTGGAACAATGGCTTGGAAGCTGTTATGGTAACATTCTCCAGCAATTTCGCATCGGCGGTCATTTTTATATTGCCAAGGTCTTTATCCACACCCGCAAGGGCCTGGCTCATATCTGTGTTTCCCTGTGCATCCTGCGAAGGGGGCTTAAGGGTAAAAGCCACTTTTTGCTCAACCGGGGTATACCCGATGGCCGACAATTTCAATGTATAGTTGCCAAATATGGCCAGGTTTTCAATGCTGAATTCACCATTTGCCCTTGTTAGCATACCACCTACCAGGGTATCCTTTCTTTTTTTTGTTGCAGTATCAAATTTGGCCATAAAAAGCTGTACAGAAGCGGCATCGATGCCCTTGTTGGTCTTACTGTCAACCAGCTTTCCATAAAAATGACCGATAGAAGGCATAGCTCCACCGGCTCCTCTTCCACCCCTGCCAGGATACTGTGCGGTTGCCGAAAAAACAAAAAGAATCAAAAGAAATAGCGTCGAAATTGTTCTCATGTAATTGTATTGAATTGAAAATGTTTGCATGTAGTGGTAAATTATTGCTGGTTTTTGCGTGTCTGGTAAGAGCCCAAAGACAAAATCTTTGACGCCCTATTTAATATTTACCTGCGCAATAATAAAAGCGTTTTATGAGGGTATGATAAGCGGTAAAATAAGTGTATGAATAACACCGTCAGCGAAATAGCAGTAATACAAGTAATTGCACGGCCGCAATCACAAAACCCAGCAATGCCCCTGATTGTTTAATCAGCCGCAACTCTTTTTTCAGCACATTCTGCATGGTAGCGGCTGCCACAGATGGGTCAAGGGCTGCAATTTTTGTCGTCACCATTTTTTCAATATCAAAATCGTCCTGCAGCCTGCCCAGGTAGCTGTTCATGATCTCGGGAAACAGTTCTTCCAGTTCGGCCACAAAAAGTGATTTCAGGTTATTAATGGTTTTGTCCCCCACAAACATGCCAACTACGGGCATCGATTTTACCAGTTTTACCCGCAGAAAATTATCGATATGGGCCTCCGCCTGGGGCATTATTTTTTTTACATTATCAGGATGGGTTATTTTTTGCTCAATTTCTCTCACAGATATCAGTGAAGCGCTGAAACGGCCAATTGCCGCGGCCAGTTCCGGTTGTTTTTTAGGGAAAAGCCCTTGTAATGAAAAGCCAGCAATTTTTCTGGGGTATATGGGGCGAAAAAGTAATTGCAGCGCCGCAGACACCAGTAACCAGCCTATTGCCGCCGCTATAAAAGGAGTAAATGCCAGCCACCAGTTCATGATAATTTCTATTTTTTAACAGTTGCAAAGAAACAGTAAATAAGAAGCCAATTGTTTTTTGAATGAAGCACATTTTACATTATTTTTGCCGCCCGCACGGTAGCTGTAGCTCAGTTGGTTAGAGCATCAGATTGTGGTTCTGAGGGTCGTGGGTTCGAAACCCATCAGTTACCCGTTCAAACCCGGAACATTGTTCCGGGTTAATTTTTTTTAACATCTTTTCCCGTTCATGTAATTTAATGGTCAACTGCCTGTTAATTGTGTCTGTTTGGGGCAACAAGGCAGCTATTTTATCGTTATTTTTGGGTTAATGCAAAAAATAATTCAATTTATGTTTAGTAGAAGAAGTTTGCCCGTGCTGCTGACAGTATTGGTAGCAGGTGTTTTTATTGCTTTTCGCAGTTTGGGAACTGGTAACTCAGGAACGATTGATAATCCGCCTACCCGTTATGAGAAAATTCTTCATAATGTGGGTGAGATGCTGACGGAGATTCATTATAGTCCCAAAGACATTAATGACAAATTCTCAAAAGAGGTTTTTAAGAAATTTCTCGGCTCATCTGTTGACGCAGATAAGAGCATCTATCTGCAAAGCGATATCAATGAATTGAGGAAATACGAGACAAAAATTGACGATGAAATACTCGGCGGCCCCGTAGCTTTTGTACCGGCGGCGTCTGATTTATTTAAAAAACGGATTCCCGAAGTAGAAAAGCTGTATAAAGAAATATTGGCAAAGCCATTTGATTTCACCAAAGACGAAACTTTTGTGGCAGATCCTGAAAAAAGAGATTTTCCTGCCACTGAAGCGGATAGAAAAAGATTCTGGGAACTGCGTTTAAAATACCTGGTGCTCGACCGGTATGTGGACATGCAGGATGCACAGGAAAAAAATAAAGGCAAACAGGGATCTGTTACCAAAAGCAATGAAGAGCTGGAAAAAGATGCGCGCGACCGCGTGCTGAAAGCGATGGATAGAACTTTTGATAACTACCGCATCAAACTTACAGAAAGTGAATTGTTCAGCCGGTACGTAAACACCATTACGCAAACCATGGATCCGCACACCGATTATTTTCCCCCGCTGGAGAAAAGATCTTTTGATGAAGAGATGAGTGGTAAATTCTATGGTATTGGCGCTTCACTGTTATATGATGATGGCAATATTAAAGTGAATACCATTCTCACTGGAAGTCCCGCGTATAAAAGTGGTGAAATAACAGTAGGTGATATTGTATTAAAAGTTGGCCAGGGAGAAGAAGAACCCGTAGACCTGGCAGGTTACTATGTACCCGATGCGGTGAAAATTATCCGCGGCAAAAAAGGCACCGAGGTAAGGCTGACCATTCGCAAAGCAGATGGTGTTGTAAAAGTGGTGAAGATAATACGCGATGAAATTGTACAGGACGAAACTTTTGCAAGAAGTTCTGTTGTTACCAATGGCAAGGCAAAGATTGGTTTTATATTTCTGCCCGAATTTTATGCAGATTTTGATGATCCAAAAGGACGTCGCTGCGCTGATGATGTAGCCAAAGAAATCACCCGCCTGAAAGAACAGAAAGTAGACGGTATCATATTAGACCTTCGCAATAACGGTGGTGGTTCGTTGTATGATGTGGTTAAAATGGTAGGTCTTTTTGTAGATGAAGGTCCTGTGGTACAGGTTAGGGACAGGGATGGCAAACCAAGTGTATTGCGCGACAGGGACAAAACTGTTTTATATGATGGACCTTTAGCGGTAATGGTAAACGAGTTCAGTGCCTCTGCGTCTGAAATATTTGCCGCTGCCATTCAGGATTATAAACGCGGTCTTATTATAGGCAGCACCTCTACTTATGGTAAGGGCACGGTGCAGCGCAATATAGGTTTGGATAAATCGCAAGGGTTTATGTCAACCAACAGTGATCTGGGAACCATTAAATTAACGCTGCAGAAGTTTTACCGCATCAATGGCGGTTCTACCCAGCTGAAAGGTGTTGCTTCAGATATTGTATTGCCCGATTTTTATGAATATTCCAAACTGCGTGAAAAAGATGATCCCGATGCATTGCCATGGGATGAAATACAGAAAGCGGATTATTCGCCCTGGAAATACAGTTTTGATCCAAATAATATCCGTGCTTCCAGCCAGGCAAGGGTAAGCCTTAACCCGGCTTTTAATCTGATTAAAACAAATACAGAATGGCTGGCAAAGGAAAACGATAAAGTGTATTCTTTGAATATTGATAAATACCGCGAGGAGAAGAAAAAATTGAGCGATACCTACAAGCAGCTTGAAAAATTGAATAAGTTGCCCAAAGAATTATCGGTGACAGCGCTGCAGGATGATGCGCTTAAATATGCCAATGACAAGGACAAGGATGATCGTTTCAAAGCCTGGCTAAAAAGTCTTCGCAATGATTTATATCTTGATGAAACCGTGAATGTGATGAATGATATGGTAAACCAGCATAACCTGGCGCTGAACCAGGGACAGAAAAAATTGCCTTATTAATTTTAGGATAAAATAATTATAGAAAGGCCGCTGTTGAGGCGGTCTTTTTATTTGATACACCTGTCAAAGGGTTCCAACTTTGAAACATTTTCCAATTCTTTGATACTAATTTTTGGATTCATAAATTATTTTTCCTAAAGCAATTATACGTGATGGTAATAAAGTTATCAACATGCCTGCTCCAAAGTATAGGGGAACGGGCAACATCAAATTTTAAAAATCGGGTATTGCATACAGGTATAGCAACTTATTGCTTCGTGACCAGTCGATAGTAATGCTCAATCACCGCTACAAATCCCATACCTGCCAGGCCACCAGCAATTGAAAAAACAGCATCCATTATTTCGTAATGCCCCTTACCGGTAATTTTTGAAAGCAGTTCCCATCCATAACTGATAGCAGTGATGATGGTAAAGGAGATGATGGCCGCCCAATACAAATGCATGGGCAATAACAGGCTGCCTGAAAACTGAAACAGCAAACCCATTGCTATTCCCACAAAAAAATGTTTCCATTTATCAGGCGCTATTTTGGGAATCACGGTTGGTGTTGTTTGGTTAAAGTATTAGGCGTTGGTTTCACGCAAAGAAGCAAAGGGGTGAAGAAGCAAAGCTGGCTTTGCTTTCTTTGCTGCTTGGCTTGAAATTTTCTTGGCTAAACGATATTGATATCACGGCTGTATTTTTCATTGTATTAATTGGTTCTCTTTTGTAAACAGATCAATCAGTTCCATTGTTCTTACTGCATTTTCTGCAGAGGAGGGATTGGGCCCCTCTTCCAAAAAATACTTTACTACCGCATCTATCATGGGTTGCTGTACATGCGGCAGTTCATCAAAACTGACTACCTGCTCCTCCCCTTTTTTGCTCACCAGGATATGATTGGTGCTAAATGTGCTAAAAATTATTTTACCCGCACTGCCGGTTATCTCTACAGTATCTTTTTGTTCTTTCTCCGCACCGGTAAAACACCAGCAACCATTGAATACTGCCCCGCTTTTAAAAATGATATTTCCTACAACAAGATCAGGCGCAGCGTACAATCCGCCCTGGTTCATGACAAATCCACCTGCTTTTTTATAATCGCCAAAAAAATATTGCATCAAATCCAGCTGGTGCGGTGAAAGATCATGAAACAAACCACCACCCGATACCGCAGGATCTGTTCGCCATGATTCTCCTGTTTTTGCCAGCAGCGCCGGTGATGGCGGCTGAACCAACGAAAGATTAATCATACGCACTGCTCCAATTTCACCTGCGTCCAGCAAAGCCTTTACTTTTTTAAAGCGCGGCTGCTGCTTCCGGTAATGCGCTACACATAATTTAATACCGGTGTCAAGCGATGCCTGCAACATTCTTTTCGCCGAGTCGGCGTCCATCGACATGGGCTTTTCTACATATACCGGCTTACCTGCTCTTAATGCCTGTATCGTATATTCCTCATGACTTTGCGGCGGCGTAGCAATATAAATAGCATTTATATCAGGGTCGTTTATTAATTGTTGCGCATCATCGTACCATTTTGGAACATGGTGCCGGCTTGCATAATCAGCGGCTTTTTCAGCATTGCGGCGCATGACTGCTACCAGCGACGAATTATTTACTTTATTTAATGCAGGGCCGCTTTTTACTTCGGTAACATCGCCGCAGCCGATAATACCCCATTGTATTTTTTTCATGACAGGAAATTTTAAATGATCGCACCAGGATTAAATAACTTCTATTACCACTGTTGCAGAATGATCTGTCACAGCAAGCGGAATTGCTTCCATTCCCGGCACATAATTAAATATACGCCCTTTGGCAGAAGGTAGTTGGACCAGGTTTTTATTTGTGCTTAGTTTTACAATCGCCCCTGTCTTTTGAATTGTAATGGTATTACCAGTCATGGTAAATTTTTCATCCGATCTGCAAACAACCGGCACCACTATACGAACACCGGCCGCCGCACCCTGTTCACATTCAAACTGAAGGCTTATTTTATTTTTTGCGATCACGTATTTCAGTTTGCATTTTATTTCCCCGCCAGGCGGATGCTCCTGTTTGCCATTGACAAGACTGGCACTAACGGTTACAGCTATTTGATCATCCTGCGTTGCCACATTTATTATTGCAGACAGGTCCCGTATATTTGAATACACATCGGTATCGGTTTTCAATTCAATGCGTACAGTTAAGGGCATCGACAAAGGATCAGTATCCTGCTGCATATTGTCTTTCTCGTACAACTGGTATTCATTCATGCTGGCCACCAGCAATGGCCCCGCCTGCCGGTGCCACAATAAACCAATGGCGCCGCCGGTGGGATGCCCATTTTTAAAATCCTTATACTCGCGGTCATAACCTGTTACGGTAGCACGGAATTGTCCCGTTGCAATCAGCCAGGTTTGTATCTCACTAAAAAAATGTATGCCCTTTGCCGTTTCACGTGGCAGTTTTATTTGATCCATATCGGGCGAATACGCTTTGTCTGCATAGTTGAGTATGTTGGCCAGCGCTTTCATATGACAAAACGTATGGTGCACGTTGGGCACAATGCCATGTGTATGCAGGTGCGGGCCGCCATGCAATAAACCGTTAAACGTGCACGCTTTCAGCAACTGCAGGTTTTTCAGCGCCGCTTTATAAAAACGCGGGTCACGATCTTTCATCAGGGCAAATGCCGTCTGGCAACCATCAGACGTACGGCTTCCCCAATACGTCCATTTATAAATACGGGTCCCCCAGCTATTGTCCCATGCGCCATCGGGCAACATAAATTCCATGTGCACCCGCATGGAAGCACTAACAGCCGCCAGCACTTCTTCATCTTTGGTCAGTAAACCATATTGCACCAACGCCGGCAAAGATTCTTCCACGTTATAGCCGAGGTCAACCGGCAGGCAGCCTTTTTTGGATGTTTGATAATAAGGTTGCCCTTCACCAAAAAGCAGTTTGTCTTTTTTTGAAATAAATCCAAGTGCCTGTTTCGCCAAGGCCCCGCCCTTTTCTTTAAACCGCTGCACATCCAGCAATGTGCCGGCAAGCGTTAATGCATACGATGCTGATATTGGATAGTTGATATTGCCATAGTCGATAGTAAAATTGTCATAAATATAACCAGCCGATTTCATCACCCTGTTCAATAATAATTCGCGAAAAGAAGGATCAATAATTTTATGGTGATGCGCAAGCGTTTCGCAAATGGCAATGGTTGTAAAAACCGTAATTCCCTTCCATGAGTTTTTTTGCGGTTCATTTAACCAGGCGCCGTCTGTGTCACTTACATGTTTTTCCATCCAGTCGTATACCATGCGGCCTGCGTCCATAAATTTGTGGTTGCCTGTTTTTTCTGCCATGCAAAAAAAAGGATAAATTGAATCGCCACACCTGCCGGGAATTTTTCCGGTATCAGGACTCACAATCCCGCCATATTCATCTGTTCTTGATTTATCCTTTACCTGCAATTGCAAAACTGCGGCTGCCCATTCTGTTAGTAAATCATTGCTTAGCTGGTACAATTTACCTGGTGACTGTCTGCCCGGATTCGTTAGCCCCGGCACATGCAATGTTCCCAGCAATCCTGCCCCGCCCATGGCCATTGTTTGTACAAACTTTTTCCTGGAAATTGATAAATGCATATGGTTGGCAATTGATAAAAAAGAAGTTAATGATCAAATTTAATTTCAAAAATATAAGGCCACATTTTGCCGGTAACATAGATCTTATTTACAGCACTGTCAAAAGCAATGCCGTTCGTTGACTCTGCACCCGGGTAAGTTGCCGCCGCTGCTGCTTTTAGTGCAGACAGATCAATCCGGCCCACCACCTTGCCACTTGCCGTATCTATTTTAAGAATATAATTGGTTAACCACTGGTTGGCGTACACAGACCCATTGATAAATTCAATTTCATTGATATTGGACACCGGCCCGTTATTGTCAGAAACATTCAGGGTTTTAACCGAATGGAAAGTTGGTGGATCATGGTACACGATATTGCTGCTTCCGTCGCTCATTATAAGATGTATGCCGTCGGTTGTTAACGCCCATCCTTTTCCTTCGTAATGAAACTCCCCGGTTTTTTTTAAAGTGGCAGCATCATAAATAAAACCGAGCTTATTGTCGAGTGTAAGCTGGTATATTTTGCCATTCAGAAAAGCAATGCCTTCGCCAAAGTATTTGTTTTTATCAATCTCTACCTTTGTATTGATTTTTCCGCTACTGGTATCAGTTATACCAAACATTGATTTTGAGCTTTCATATTGGCTGGTATGTCCGGTACTTTCAAATAATTGTCCATTATGCACCAGCAGGCCTTCGGTAAAAGAAGTAGTATCATGCGGGTGCCGGGCCACTACAGAATAAATAATTGTAGCCGGTGGGTTGTTTAATGCAGTTTCGCTATTGCTATTCTTTTCTTTCTCATTGCTTTTGCAGGCGCATAAAATAAAACAAAAGAGCATTGCAGAAATTGGTCTGTTCATCGGCAAAAAATTGATACTAAAAATAAGACAGTTTTTGACTGCCCGGTAACAGGTGTGGTAATAATTCAAGAGACTTATACGATTTCTATAAACGGCTTTTTAAGGCTGATTCGCAGTTTTGATCTGCGGGGTATGATGGATGGATGCAAAAAACTAATGACAATGATTAATGCCAGCACGCCGCCATAAATCACTGAATTACCCCATATCTCTATAAATATGTCCGCTTTTGCATCATTGTGATTGCTCACCTGGTAGCGTACCGGCACTATCTCGCCTGGCTTGAATATAATATTGTCGCTGGTATTAAACCAGGCCGTATCATGGTCAACAATAAATTTTACAGCAGAATATTCATGTGCTATTTGCCCGGTATAGCTTTTACCCTGGTACCACATTACGCCATTTGTTTTTGCTGAGTGAGCCAGCCACCAAAATGTATAGCTGGCGAAAGGCAATAACACGATCAGTAAAACAAGAAGAAAAAAAGGCAACCTTCCAATGACCATAGTGGATGTTTTATAAAGTTGTAGTCACCCGCGTTCAATAGCACTACAATTATAAAATCATTCGGTCTTTTTTTCAACTCAACCTGGTTAAAGTAATCACAATTACACCAGATTGACCGGGAGAATTTCACGCAAAGAAACAAAGATGCAAAGCCAACTTTGCTTCTTTGCCTCCTGGCGTCTTTGCGTGAAACTTACAAATTCTGCAATAACGCAATCTCTTCAAATTCATCTTTCAGTTTATGGCTTAGTTTTTCAAACACGGAAAAATATTTCATATACACCTGGTGATCCTTTTTATTGGGATGGTAGCTGGCCTGCAACGACACCGCTTTTGCTGCATCTTCCAGGCTACGATATACCCCCATTTCCGTTTGGCTTAATAGTAAAGCACCCGTACCAATACTGTCATAACTGTTGTTGACGCTTACCGGTTTGCCAAACATATCGGCAATGATCTGTGCCCATAACGGATAAACAGCAAAACTGCCATTAATGGAGAGTGTGCTGAATGCCCGGTGTTCTTCCAGAATTTTCCCAATACTGTAGATTTCATATAAAATGCCTTCCAGCGTGGCGCGGATAAAATGTTTCTGTTCATGCTTTATATTAAGCCCAAAATAAGCACCTCTTGCATTGGCATTCCATAATGGCGCCCTTTCACCCAGCAGGTACGGCAGAAACAATAGCCCATCGGCACCAGCAGGCACCTGCATGGCCTCTTTTATAAGGGTATGAATGCTGTCGTCGATCCCATAGGCCTCATTAAAAACGCCAAACTGTTTGGCAAACCATTCAAATATAACACCGCCATTATTGGTAGGCCCGCCAGATACATAGTAACCATCCGTAAGCAGGTAGTTAAAAAAGCGTTGCTTGCTGTCGCGAATCATTTTGTTGCCGGCTACCCGCACTGCACCGCTTTGTTCAATGGTTATAGTAGCTTTTCCTTCTCCCCAAACGCCTGCGCCCAGGGTAGCCATGCAGCCATCGCTGGCGCCAATAATGATCTTTGTTTTAGCCGGCAAACCCAGCGATACCTGGTACTCCCTGCGCAAATGCAGCGAAGAATAAAAAACCGGTACAGGTGCCGGCAGTTTGTCTGCATTTATTCCCGCATAGGCAAGCGCGTTATTATCCCAATGCAGTTTATGAATATTAAACAATCCTGTGGCAGATGCAAGGCTATAGTCAATCACACACTCACCCGTCAATTGCTGGATGATATAATTTTTGATAGCGATAAATTTATCCGTTTTGCTAAACCTTTCCTTGTCGTGCCTTTTTATCCAGGCAATTTTTATGAGCGGGCTCATTGGGTGGATGGGTGTACCGGTGGCATCATAAATTGTTTTGGCCAACGGCAGTTTTTTCAGGTCATCCGCTTCTTTTTTGCCCCGGTTATCTGCCCATGTAATGGCATTGCCCAGCGGCACGCCGTTTTTATTTACGGGCAATACACTGTGCATAGCGGCACTGAAACAGATGGCTGCCACTTTGTATTTTTTTGTGTTTATTTTCTCCGTCAGGAAATTTTTTAGCACGTACAATACCGTTATAAAGACCTGTTCCGGGTCCTGCTCGCTGTAAATGGGTTCTGTATGAAAAGTTGGATAGGAGCCTTTTGCAAATCCAATGGCATTGCCGTTCATTTCAAAGGCGAAAATTCTTACGGCGCTGGTACCTATGTCGATAGTAATGATGCAATCCATAATGGTAGATTTTATAAGGGTTATGTTTTCCTTGTATTGTTTGTCCTGAACTGACGCGGTGTATAACCAGTTAGTTTTTTGAATGTTGTTGAAAAATGCTGCGAAGAATAAAAGCCGGTCTCCAGCGCAATGTCCGTAACGGGTCTGCTGGTATTCTTTAATAATTTGATGGCTTCGGCAATCCGGATATTTATCAGGTAATGCAGGGGTGAAAAACCGGTATAGTTTTTTACCTTTTCCGTAAAAGCAGTAGTGCCCAGGCCAACTATTACGGCCATCTCTTCCACCAGCCACTGGTGATCAAGATTGTTTCGCAGCGATTGCTCCAGCTTCATAAATGTCTGCGGAAAGTCGCGCTGCAGGTTATTCTGACGGGTTAGATGGCGTACAATCGTGATAAGCAATTCATCTATTAACTGGTTAACGCGTACTGTGTAGCCAATCTCCTGTCCGTTGATTTCTTTTTGCAGGCAATTAAAAATATGGGCTGCAGTGGCCAGTTTCGACAATACCGGAACATGGTTGATGGAAAGCAGCCTGGCTATGGATTTACATTCATTTGCGGGGATACTGCTCCAGGGCCCCGGTACCAGTTGGCCATTTTTTGAAAACTGCTGGGGTTGAATGGCCATCCATGAAATAGTACCCAGATCAAGAAAGCCTTTATCGCTGCCAAACTCCTGGTGGGGCAGCACAATGGCGGTATCTCCCGGATAAAGCGTAAATGGCTGACCGTTTATCATCCAGTCAAACTTTCCTTCAGTGATATAAAAAAAGCGCATCTCTGCAGATCGCCTGTACGCAAAGGAATTAAGCTGTATATGCTGTATTTTCTGGCATGCCAGTTCAATGATATGCGGAAAAGGATGAAGTTCCCCCGATTTTGGCTGTTGCAGAAAAAACTGGCTCATTAAAACGTAATCAAATAAATTTAAGTAACCGTTACACCAAAAAAACAACAATATAAACAAGTTTGGGGAAAGAGGTTTGGGGTATAAGGTGTAAGGCGTAGGGCATATGGTTAAAGGCTTGTGGCTTACCGCGCGGCATTATGCAATCGAAAAGAGCGGCTGTATGAAACAAGTCTACGTAATAAGGTGAAGGGCGTAAGGCGTAAGGTTAAAGGTTGCCTTCACCGTACGTAATAAGGTATAGGGCGTAAGGCATAAGGCTAAAGGTTTGCGGCTTAAATAGATGCTGAAGTATATCACCTGGACCCACGCCTTACACCCTTTCCCAAAAGTGCAAAATACACCGCCGTATACAAATGGAAGTTATTGCTGTTTTATTACGCCTATTTTGTAAGGTGATAGTTT
>Ga0097621_100001606_pt1 | contig 15484 bp, 15 predicted proteins | sample KBSMisM72_FD_73165 | JGI IMG/M metagenome (GOLD analysis project Ga0097621, IMG submission 73165) | Miscanthus rhizosphere microbial communities from Kellogg Biological Station, Michigan, USA - KBS Miscanthus M7-2 (version 2) (version 2) | ecosystem: Host-associated > Plants > Roots >... | reverse complement strand
CAGGCGATTCTCTACCTACCGGCGAAAATGCCCGATCCACGTGATCGCGAGTGGGGCTCTGCGGCAGCCGCCGAAGTCGCGCGAATACTGAACGCGACCGAAGGCCGCGCATTTGTGTTGTCGACGAGTCTTGCCGGCATGCAGTCATTGTTTGAAAACGTTTGGGCTGAGATCGACTACCCGTGCCTGGTCCAGGGTAGTGCGTCAAAGGGTCAACTACTCAAGAAGTTTCGTGAAACTCCAAACGCGGTGTTGTTTGCGACGTCGAGTTTCTGGCAGGGCGTGGACGTGCGTGGTGAACAATTGTCGTGTGTGATCATCGATAAACTGCCATTTGCAGTGCCGACTGATCCGATCGTGGCGGCGCGCCAGAGATACATTGAAGACTGCGGTGGCTCGAGTTTTTACGAGTACAGCGTGCCGCAGGCAATCATCGCACTGAAGCAGGGACTGGGACGGTTGATTCGCAGCACGACTGATCGAGGTGTGCTGGCGATACTCGATCCGCGTTTGCGCACCAAGGGTTATGGACGGACTTTTCTACAGAGCCTGCCGCCGTGTCGCGTGACTTCGCGAATCGACGATCTTGCGAGTATCTTATCTGTAGACTAATTATGCCGGGACAATTTGAAGTAATGATTGAGCGAAACTTCTCCAGCGCGCATCAACTGCGCGGTTACAAGGGGAAGTGTGAGAATCTGCACGGCCACAACTACAAAATCGAAATCTACGCGCGTGGACGCGAGCTGGATAACGTCGGATTGCTGGTGGATTTTGTGGAGTTAAAGGCAGCGGCGGATGAAGTCGTAACTTACCTGGACCATAGAAACATCAACGAGCTGCCGCCGTTTGACGAACTGCAGCCGTCTGCCGAGAACCTCGCGAAGTACGTGCTCGAGCGCGTGGCGAAGCGTGTTGGCGACGATCGCGTGCAGATCTACAAAGTTCGCTGCTTCGAGACACCCACGAGCGTGGCCACCTACCTCATCGATTAATACTGATAGAACCTATTTCAAAGACTCAGGCATGTCAGCCACCGTGTAAGCCATCACCGCCATCGTCGCGACGCACATTTGGAGCTCGCGCGGATTCACTTTGTCGAGCGTGTCGGCTTGTGTATGGTGAATGTCGAAGTAGTGGGTGCCGTCCACGTCCAAACTCGCGCCCACCACGCCTTCACGCATGATGGTACCAATATCAGCGCCACCCCCGTCTTCCGCAATCCGATCGGCGCCGATTCCCGACAAGAGTTTTGCGATCTCCAGCATGTTAGACCGCGCCTGTAGCGGCGCCGTTGCCACAAGGCCAAAGCCTTCAGGCCGGTAGACACCCGAATCGGATTCAATCGCAAGGATGTGTTTCGCGATCTCGGCTCGATGGGCGTCGTGATAAGCGTTGCCGCCGCGCAGTCCATTCTCTTCATTCGTATAGAGCACAACACGGATGGTTCGTCGCGGTCGCAGTCCGAGCTCTTTGAGCAGTCGCACGGTTTCCCACGCGACGATGCAACCACCGCCATCGTCGTGCGCGCCCTGGCCCACGTCCCACGAATCAAAATGGCCGCCGATAACAATCACTTCATCCGGCTTCTCGGATCCTTTCAGCTCCGCGATCACGTTTGCTGATTCCGCATCAGGTAAAAACTTCGCTTCCATCTTGAGCCGCAGTGTCGGCCGATCGCCACGATCGTTCATCCGCTGCAGAAACTCGGCAACTTCGATCGTGACCGCTGCGACGGGAATCTTCGGTTGACTTGGATCGTAGTTCATCGCGCCTGTATGCGGCGTCTGCAGGCTAACAGGCGTGATCGAGCGGACCAGCGCCGCCACAGCACCATAGCGCGCCGCACGCGAAGCGCCTTGCAGGCGATAGGCCACGGTGACTCCGTAGTCTACAAATGGTGCGTTATAGATAACGATCTTTCCACGCACTCGTTCGCCGAGGCGGTCCAGTTCGGCAAAGTTGCGTACGACGATCGCTTCAGCAGAAATACCTTCTGGCGGAGTGCCGACACTGTTTCCCAGCCCCAGAACTTGCAGGTTTCTGGGAACCGGCGTCAGCATTTCGAGACTCTCTTCACCACGTACCCAATGCGGGACCATCACTTTTTCCGCGCGCACGCTATCCAGACCATCGCGTTTCATTTCGGCGACGGCCCACTCGATTGCGCGTTCGAGGTTTTTGGAGCCGCTGATCCGGTTGCCGATATGATCCGTCAGGTGCGCGAGCCGCAAGTAGGCGTGGTCGCTCGTTAGAGCAGCACCGATGATGCGTGCGGCGGCAGCGCGATAGTTTTCAATTTTGACGGTTGGCGGCGGCAGCGGTGTGGGTGTCGGAGTTGGCGAGGCCAACGGCTGCGCTCCTGGACCAGGTCGTTGTTGAGCTTGAATTAAGAAAGCAACGCAAATGAGAGTGAAAACAAGTGCGATGAGTTTTAAGAAACGCACGCGTGAATTCCTCCGTGAGTTACGCAGATTCCACAGACAAATCTGCGTAATCTGTGGATGGTTTTTTAGCCGGCGATATCGCAGTGCGCTTGGTCATGAAGGGTTTCTCAAAGAACCAGAAAAACCCCCACGCAAAGATGATCGTTGCCGGAACCGTGAACACAGCAACATTCAGGATCTGCAACCACCTTGGATTGGTCCACTGCCACGACTGCATGATTACCAGCTCATGCGTCAGGTAGAGCGAATACGAAAAGATTCCAATCGTCGCGCAGATCGAGACCAGCGAAGGCAGTTTCGCCTGACGTACCCAACTCTGCTCGGCGAGCACCATCCGGTTCACGACGATAAAGAATCCGAGACCCCAGAACGGATGAATCAAAAACCACGCGCCGTTGTGCAGAAATGTATCTTTGTCAATATAAGACAACGACGACGAGATCGCCGATGCCGCAACGATTAGGACAGTCGCGAGACGCAGATCGCGTGACCAGCCGCGCAGTTTTATCAATCCGAAATACGCTTCGACGCCGATTGCACCGAGCGCCCAGGTAAACCAGTGGACTGCGGCTGCCTCGGGCACCGGGACCCCGAAACCTGTCTTCAGCCAAACGAGGTGACCAAATCCCATCCATCCGACACGCGCAATCAGACAAACGGCTAGCGTGACGCCCCAACCCCAGCGCACGCGAATAAACAGCAACAGGAAATAGGCCAGGTAGAGTTGCTCTTCGATCGCGAGAGTCCAAAACACGCCGTTGATCGTGTAACAAGTCTTGGGATCGAGGTTGTGAAGCATCAGCAGATGCATGCCGATGTCGTAAAAGAAAAAATGCGTCAGACTGATGGTGGCCGTCGATGCAGCCAACAGTAAAAACAAGACCAGCGCAATGATGTATGGCGGGTAGAGTCTGCGAAGTCTTCGTTTCCAGAACGCTCCGAAGCGGATGTCAGGCTCGGTTCCGGCGGCTCGAGCTTTGGCCCATTGCAGGTGAATACAGAAACCCGAGATCACGAAGAACAGAAATACACCGATGTAAGCAAATGAGCTGGCGAATTGGATCGCGCGAACCGGATACTGAAAGAGATTCTGAGGAAGTGCTTTTTCGCCCTGCTCGACGGCGTGATAGAAGACAACGCCCAACGCCGCAATGCCTCGAAGTGCGTCGAGGCCGCGCAGTCTTGTACTAGTGGGGGGCCTGGTCATCGTGAAAAAAGTAACCACAGATGATACGGATATTTTACGGATCAAATCCGTAATCAATCCGTGTCAATCTGTGGCCTAGATCATGCTGATACAAGCGAAGGCACGTCAATATTATACTTTCTGATCTTGCTATACAGACGCGGACGGTAGATACCGAGGAGGTTTGCCGCTGCCTGTTTGTTGCCGCCAGTACGCTGAAGAGTTCTTTCAATCACAAGCCGCTCAATATCCTCGAGCGTCATGTTGGGCGGCACATCCCATGTGACACTCGACGACGTCCCTTCGGGCAACGTGCCGTTATCAAATGGCAGATCGATCGGTTCGATCTGTTTGTCTTTGGCGAGCAGAACGGCACGCTCGATCACGTTCTGTAGTTCGCGCACATTTCCCGGCCATGAGTGGCCAAACAATCTCTGATACGCGGCCTGCGAAACGCCTGTGATCGGCCGTTCATACTTTCGCGCGTACTCGTTCAGGAAGTGCTCGGTCAGAAGCTGAATGTCTTCGCTTCGTTCGCGCAATGGTGGCACATGAATCGTGATCGTCGAAATTCGATAGAAAAGATCGTCACGCAGTAAACCATCACGAATCGCATCGGCGGGAGGTCTGTTGGTCGAACAGACGAGACGGAAGTCGACGGCGTAAGTCTTCTCCGAACCGATCTTCCGATAACTTCTTTCCTGCAAAACACGCAACAGCTTCGGTTGCAACTCGATCGGCATCTCGGCGATTTCATCCAGCATCAGAGACCCGCCGGCGGCGTGTTGGACCAGGCCTTCCTTGTCCGCGTGAGCGCCGGTGAACGCGCCTTTCGTATGACCAAACAACTCTGATTCGATCAACTCCTTGGGAAGCGCTGCGCAGTTCACTTTAATGAACGGCTTTTTGGAACGCAGCGATTGATAGTGAATCGCATTCGCAATCAACTCCTTGCCTGTGCCTGACTCTCCAACGATCAGAACGTTCGCATCCGATTTCGCAACCGATTCGATCGTCTCGTAAATCTGCTGCATCGGTTTCGACGCGCCGATGATGTTGAAATACTCGGCGCGTGTGGAGAGTTGGCGCCTCATATTCGTAGTTTCGGCTACGAGCTCACGACGTTCGAGCGCCTTTTCGACGAGTGGTTGCAGTTCCTCGAAATCGAAGGGCTTCTCGACAAAGTAGAAAGCGCCGGCTTTCGTCGCTTCCACAGCTTTTTGTACGGAACCATAACCTGTGACAACGATCACTTCCGTTGTCGGTCGCGCGTCTTTCATGTGACGCAGTACTTCCAATCCGTCCATGTCCGGCAGTTGCAAGTCGCAGATCGCCAGGTGATGTCCGCCCTGATCGAAGAGCTCGATGGCGGCTGCACCAGTCGGTGCGGTATCGACCGAGTATCCTTCCTCGACGAAATTTTGCCGCAGAGAATCGGCCATAGTTGGTTCGTCGTCTACCACAAGAATCCGCACTTCTTTGTTCTCCACCTTTTTCTCCTCCCTCGAAATCGCTGCGCCTTGGGGCATGTTGATTACTCCATTAGTTATTGCAATTTTTATCCGGCAAGGGGAATCACTACCACAAACTTTGTATCTTCGAATTTGGCCGATCCGCCGTGCGCCTCGATGATTTTCGCCGCCAGCGCGAGTTTGATCTCGTCGCTTCCGGCGAACGAACGAAACGGATCGTGATCCAATTCGCGCAAACCCGACCACTCAATTACGGCCTGGTCGCCTTCGGTGGCGGCGCTGATCGTTACGTCTCCTGCTCCATCGTCAGTATTTTTACGGAGTTTCAGTGCACCGTTACATAACCACTTAAAGGCATCCGTAATTTTGAAGAGGTCGAGATTACCCTGTATTCCGTCTGAACCGCTTTCCCACGCTATCGATGAGCCGCCCTCATTCAAACTGGCGCACACGGCGCGCAAAACCTTGTCCACTTCGACTCCGGCCTGTTTTTTCAACTCCACCGACTGTCCATAGCGGACAATCGTCGACAGGTCTTCTGCCGCACGGTCGAGACCATTAATCAGCTTTCCAATCGTCTCCTGTTCGTCACCGGGCCGTTCATTCTTCTCAATCCGGCGGCGGAGGAACGTGGCATAGAGTTTGAGACCGTTGAGCTGATTCTTAAGGTCGTGGACTATTTGCATTGATGCTCGACCGAGATCCTGAAGGCGTTCGTTGTCTTCGGGTCTCGACATTGCAGTCTTCATCTGGGCAAATTCTCTCTTAGCTCTTCAAAATGGGGCCGCAGGGGGAGGGAACCTCACAGCCAGTCCGAGTGTATGAATTAAACTCTGGCCTAAGATCCGTTAGTGTTGCGTTTCAATGCGGGATGTTACCAAAAATCAGTCGCGTATTCTAGTGATACAGTAAAATCAATAACTTGCGGGCACGGTAGAGGTAAGATTGAGCTCAAAGTCAGGTGTGAGATGAAAAAGAAGGCGGCTGATCCACCTAAGGTCCTTCTGGTCGAAGACACGGAGGACAATAGGTTCATGATGCGGAGACTACTCGAAATGTCGGGCTATCGAGTGGTCGAGGCAATGAATGGCGAGGAAGCGGTGAACCTCGCCCGTGCCGAACAGCCGCAGTTAATCCTGATGGACCTCAGTCTGCCGGTGATCGACGGACTTGCTGCGACACGTCTCATTCGCAAGCTTCCTGCTTTGCAATCCACTCCAATCATTGCCGTCTCTGCCCACGACACTTCTGACTTCCAGGACGAAGCCGTCGAGGCTGGGTGCAACAGTTACGTTACGAAACCAATCGACTTCAACCAGCTCGAGCAGTTGATCGAGCAATTGTTGACGCACGACGGGTCTTGAGAACTGGGCGCACTATTTGTGCCTTTTGTGCCTTTTTGTGGCACAATTCCTGACACTATGGCTGCTCCTGATCGGCGTATTGAAGCTGAGGACACTAATCGAACCCTCATCATCGTCGTGGCTGTGATTGCTGCTGTTGTAATCGCCGGACTTTTCTACGGTTTAATGCGTCTCAGCGGTCGCAGCGCGCCCGGTGAACAAGCGCTCCAGGGCGCAGTACGCGAAGGCTCGCCGCAGTTTGAAGAGCAGCGCAAAAACATCGTGCTCGACGAGCCGGAAGCGACCGAAGCAAAACGCGCACTCGGAGACATCGTGATGAGTCTTCAGACGACGGTGCGAAACTTAACGGGAAAGACTTTGACGGGACTCGAAGTACGAGCTGCGGTGGTCGACTACCAGGGAAAGCCGGTGAAGCAGAGAGCGGTAGTGGTCGTCCCAACGCGCCAGCCGGAGCTTGCGCCAAACAAGACGATGCAGGTCAACGTGTTGTTGGACGGATTCAGCGAGACCGACGCGCGTGCCAATATCAAGATGGAAGTTACGGCGTTCAAGTTCAAAGAGTAGTTTCTTGCTCCGTAGGAGCAAAATGTTTATAGCCTCCGCCAAAAATCGCTTTCGCGCTCCGTTAGGAGTGCAATGCCGCCAACAACATAGCGCTCCTAAAGGAGCGCTTTTGGTTTGGTTTGTTTTGCTATAAACATCTTGCTCCTACGGAGCAAGGAATACCCTCAATAGCCCAGATACATAGGAGCAAAGCGGCTAGTCCAGGAATAACTCTTCTAACGATTGCTTGATCGGGTGAATCGAAACAATCTTCCCGCCCGCTTTTCTCAACGCCGCGATCACACGTTCAATCTCATCTTCGGAAGATATTTCGATGCGGAGTCCTCTTGGTGTCGGAGTGATCTGAGTCGCGGAAAGCTGCTGCCTTAATGCGTCGGCATCGGCGCCAGTGGCCATCACTTCCATTCGATTTGGACCTTCCGTGGTTTGCCGCAGCTCATCGAGATGTCCCACCTGAGCGAGCTTTCCTTTTTTGAGTATCGCGACGCGATCGCAGAGAACTTCAATGTCTGAAAGTATGTGAGAGCACATGAACACGGTTTTGCCCTCATCACGCAGCGCCGCAATCAAATCGCGCACTTCACGCCGGCCAACCGGATCAAGCCCACTCATCGGCTCGTCGAGAAAAACTATCTCGGGATCGTTAACCAGCGACTGGGCCAGGCCCACTCTTTGCAACATGCCTTTAGAGAACTTTCTTAGTTGCGTGTCCCAGCGTTTTTCGTCGAGCCCGATTCGTGATAGCAGATCAGCCGCACGCTTCTTCCGTTCAGCGGACGGAAGTCCAAAGATCTCCGCGCAGTACTCGAGAAACTCACGCGCGGTTAAGTAATCATAAAAGTACGGATTCTCAGGCAGGTAACCAATGCGTTGATGCATCTGCACGTCCTGTATATCGTGACCGAGAATGCGAGCGCTGCCCGTCGTCGGAAAGATCAAACGCATCAGGAGCTTGAGTGTCGTCGTCTTGCCGGCGCCGTTCGCACCGAGAAATCCGAAGATCTGTCCTTGATCGATCGAAAGCGACAGCCCATCCAGCGCACGAACTCTTCGTTTGCGGAAAAAACCGACTTCGTAGTCTTTGGTCAGGTTTGTAATCTCGATAACCGGCATATTTTATTTCAAAGGAATCTTTGTCAGTTTCGGATCCAACTCGACTTCGCAAGCTCCTGCTTTCAACACGTAAGGCGCTCCAGACGGATCGAGTGGAGCACCTGATTGGTCCAGCGGAATCCGCAACGTGCGAAAGGCTTGTTCCAACTCGCGCCACGACTCAGGACATTTGCCGGTACGCGCCTGGTAGGCTCCCAGTAACTTACGCAAGCCATCACGCTGGTCCAGCGAGTCCAACTGGAGCAGATGCATTCTCGCCATTTCCCTGACTTGTTCATCACTCGATTGCTCATACATGCGTGTATAGATCTCACGTGCCGTGGACCGGCTTCCTCCCTCGGATAGGAGCTTCGCTTTCATCGCCTCCATCCACGCGGGAGCGCCGGGAATCTGTGCGCCACGCCCGTACGTCTCGCTGGCCAGTTGATACTGACCCTGTCGCCAGTAGATGTAGCCAAGATGGTGACAGAGACGCCAGGCATTTGGATTTGCGTTAACGCCTTTTTCCGTTAGCCGAATTGCTTGTTGCACGTCGATCGCCTGCAATACGACGGCCGCGTACTCGTATGGTTCGATAAATTCGGGATCCAGAGTCGTCGCTGTTTCCAACAACGGCACGAGCAATTTCAGGTTCAGGTTAGTGAGATCGTCGAGACGAATATCCCCTTCGTAGTTGCCAATCTTTTTGCCGACGTATTGCAGTGAGCGCATCCAGTACCAATCGGCAGCCAAACCATTAAATCCGAGACTGATTCTGCGCGCGGTCTTTTCGTTTAGATAAAGACTTTCGTCAATTGCATTCGGATCAACAGGTGGTCGCAACGCATCGATCGAGCGAACCATGAGAGCGGCGCCGGCCAGTCCGACTACAACGACAAGGCCCAGGGTGATACTTTTCAGTCGCTCCTCGTTCATCTCTTATTTGAAGTTTCGACGGCTGAAGATGAGTGTTGCCGCCGCAAGTATCACGGCGATGTAGACGAGGGCATAGAGAGTGGTTGCGAGCACAAATCCTGCCGCCGGAGTGCGACCGTGAGCAGCGGGAGTAATGAAACTGTAATTAGCGAGATTCGGCAGCAGGTAATACAAACCAGTGAAGAACCAGCGTGCCCCTGTGCTGCCCATAGAGACTGCGAGAATTTTTAAGTCAGCACTGAAGTGACCGATCACGAAGGTCAGAAAGGTTAACAGGGCTGAGAGCGCCGGCGACGAGAACGAGGAAAAGAGGAGCGCGACCGCGGTCAACAACATCAACTCCAGGTAGATCAGCAGCACTGCCGGCCAGATTGTAGGAATCAGCGGATCCCAACCACCACTCACGTACAGCAGGGCCACTGAGACGCCCACTCCCATCACCAGCACATTCACCAGCAGCGTGAGACAAAGACCCAGATACTTGCCGATTAAAAACTCGCCGCGCCCGACCGGCTTTGAAAAAACAGCGTAGATTGTTCTTCGTTCGATCTCTTTATAAACAAGTCCGACGCCGACAAAGATAGCGATGAACATTCCAAAGAGCAGCATCGCGCTCAGACCCAGATCGACGATCACCTTGCGTTCCTGACCGCCAGATAATTCGCCGATAAAGATCGAAGCTGCAGTCAGCAGCAGAACAAACAACACGAGGTTGTAAAGCACGCGATCGCGCACTGCCTCGCGAAAAGCATTGCGGGCGATTGCCGACATGCGCCAAAGGCTGCCGGAACCGCCCAGTTTTGATTTTTCGTAGTGAGTAGTTGCTTCTGCCGTGTCCAACGTTCTCAGTTGTGCATTCATAAAGCTAATGAGGCAACACAATCTAACTCAAATTCATGTGGTTCGGAAGGGGTTTGATCGATCTAATTGTTGAGAACAGTACCTGCTGAGACAGCACGTGCGGTGTCAGCCGTTGGCGCGGTATCGGTTGTGTTGAAGTACATGACACCTGCTTCGTTGACATAAAAACTCCGCGCTCCGGTAGCAAGGAGAACGCTGGATGATGAGTGTACGGACGCTTGAGCTTTCGCGTCGAAAGCAGGGACTCCAGCGCCGGCAACATTTGCCGTGGAGAACAGGTAACCACTCTTTGGCGTACCGGGTCCGGCGATAGTTGCGGCGCCAACGTTTTCATCAACGAGGTTAAGACTGGCGAGGGCTGCGAGGTCGCCGTAGTTGCCGCCCCCTGCCGTCGCTCGGTAAGTGGCTTCGCCGCTGCCGATGATCCGCATTGTCGATAAGGCGGAAGCTTCATTTGCAGCCCGTCTCGAGGATAGGAGGTTTGGGACTGCTATCGCTGAGATGATGCCGATGATGGCAACAACGATGAGCAGCTCAATCAGCGAAAAACCTTTGTTTGATGTGTGGGATCTCATAATCGCGGTACTCCGCGTAAGTGTCTAAGTGGTGAGCCGTGTGGGACTCTAAAAAAGTTGCGGAGGCGAGTTGATCCCCGCCTCCGCACTTTGTGAGATTGCGAGGACGGACTAGTTGAGAATGCCGCCGCCTGTTCCCTTGGTTACTGTACGAGCATCGGTAGCCGTACAAGTTGGTGCGGCCGCGGTCGTGTTGAAGTACATGATTCCGGATTCATTCGTGTAGAAACTTCGTGAACCTGTTCCGGTTACAGGGTTACCACCTGTGTGAATTGCTGGTACGGCGGTCGAATCGAAAGTCGGAACGCTGGGGGCGGTGATGTTGGTCGCTGTGAAGGCGTAGCCGCTCTTTGCCGTGGTGCCGCTATTGGCGACGACGGAATCGACCAGGCCTTGAGTGGAGAGGTCAGTCAGATCGCCGTACTCGCCGGCGCCGGCGGTTGCCTGGTAGGTGGCTTCCGAGCTGAAGATAACGCGCATTGTCGCGATGGCCGAACCTTCGTTAGCAGCGCGACGTGAGGCGAGGAGGTTGGGGATAGCGATAGCGGCGATGATGCCGATAATCGCGACGACGATGAGAAGTTCGATTAACGAAAAGCCTTCTTGGCGTTTGGTGTTCATGCTAATTTCGTGCTCCTTAAAAGAGATAGGGGTTCAAATTTGCTCGCGCCACCGGCTTTCCGTTCCCTTGTGAGCCGCGCAAAGCGCGAAGTTGTCGGTGGTCTCCTAAACAACCGGTATGCCAATGGGCTTTTCGCCTGAAATGAAGAAATTTCGATCTTTTTTGATCGAAATTTTGATAGGTGGGCCACCCGGCGCAAAGTGCGTGACAATTTGTGGCACGGAGCAAATGCCACAAAAAGGCAGTCCACAGATTACGCAGAACAAAAAACAGAAATCCGAGAAATCTGCGTAATCTGTGGACTGCCTTTTTTTGGCTAGCTACTCTCGCCGGCGCCGGCGGCGAATTCGCCGGTGTCTTCCTCGCGGCGCCGTGGACCGGGGTCGGTGGAGCGACGGCGGGGTGCGGAGTCTGGACCACGACGCTCGTCCCGCATCTGTGCGGTTAGACCACGAGCGCCATGTTTGTCGAGCAGATGGCGCAGCGAGCGCACGGATAATCGCAGGAGCTCGGCGGCGTTCGTCTGATTGCCTGAGGTGCGGCGCAGGGCTTCAAGTACGTAGGTCTTTTCGAGTTGCTCCAGATGAGCCGTGAGATTGATACCCTCTTCCGGAAATTCCATTGATTCAGCGACACGATAAGGATTGTAATTTGTGACTTTCTCGGGCAGGCGTTCGGGCTCGATCGAGCCCGTGCGTTCGAGCGCAACCGCTCTCTCAATTGTGTGCTCCAGCTCGCGTACATTGCCGGGCCACGAGTATCGCTCGAGCAGACGCAGCGCTTTCTCGCTAATCGTCAGTGAGCGCCCGGTCGGGGCGCAAAACTTTTCGACGAAGTGAGTGGCAAGTTCGGAGATATCTTCCGCGCGCTCCCGTAACGGCGGCAACTCGATCGGAATCACAGATATTCGATAATAGAGATCCTCGCGAAACGTGTTTGCCGAAACCATGCTGGCGAGGTCTCGATTAGTCGCGGCGATCACGCGCGTGTCGACGATGGTCTCTTCAGTAGCTCCCACCGGTCTCACTTTACGTTCCTGCAGCACGCGCAGAAGTTTGACCTGCATTGCGGGCGACATCTCGCCGATCTCGTCGAGGAAAATCGTCCCGCTGTTGGCTGCCTCGAAAAGTCCCTTTCGATTTGCACTGGCGCCTGTGAACGAGCCTTTCACGTAGCCAAACAACTCCGATTCGAGCAGCGTCTCGGTAAAGGCGCCGCAGTTAACTGAAACAAACGGCTTCTCGGCTCGCGGACTCAAATCGTGGATTGCACGTGCCACGAGCTCCTTTCCCGTGCCGGATTCGCCCGTCACCAGAACCGTCGACTGCACCTGCGCCACGGTCTCGACCATCTGATAAAGCGCCTGCATCCGTCCGCTTCGTCCGATGATGTTGCCAAGCTTGCCCCGCGTGCGCTGACCCTGAATGAGAGCCTTGTTTTCTTCGAGGAGTGCCTCTTTTTCTTTAACGAGCGAGATCTTGTTCAGAGCACGTGCAACCGTTTCCTTGAGCAGGTCGTTGTCGAACGGCTTCTGAACGAAATCGTAAGCACCGAGGAGAAATGCCTCACGAGCGGTGTCGACGTTCGCGAACGCCGTCATCATGATCACTTCCACTTCGGGAAGTAATTCGCGCGCGGCGCGCAACAGGTCGACGCCCCCCATGTCTGGCATCCTGATGTCGGAGATGATGACATCCGGCGGTTGCTGGCGTAGTTGTTCGAGGGCCGCACGACCATCTTCCGCGACGCTCACAATGTGGCCTTCGCGCTGAAATAAGTGCGTCAGGAACTGCCGCATTCCAAGTTCGTCGTCAACGATCAGAAGTTTGGCCATAATTCATTTTCAAATTCCGATTGCCAATTGCCTATTTCTGAAAGTCGAATCGGCAATGGGAAATTGGCAATCGGCAATTAGTTCGTCGCTAATGGTAGTTCAACTGTAATCGTCGTTCCCTGTCCCACGAGACTGCGGACGTTGATTGTACCACCATGATCGCGAATGATTTGATAAACAATTGACAGTCCGAGACCAGTTCCTCCTGTCGTTGAAGAGAACGGCTCGAAGAGCTGGTCGACCTGATCTGGCGACATGCCCCGGCCCGTGTCTGCAAAGGAAATGCGCAACCGGTTGTTGGAATTCTTTTCCATGGTCGCGCGCAGGGTCCCGCCCTGTGGCATTGCCTGGAGAGCGTTCCGCGCGAGGTTCCAAAACACCTGTTTTAACTGGCCTTCATCAGCTTCTGCGAAAAGCGGTTCGTCCGGTAATTCTTCGACGATACTTTGATCGGAGTTGATTTCCGGACTGTGTCGCATGAGGGCAAATGTCTGGTGCAACAGGTCGCCCACGTCCACACGAGCCTGAATCAACGTGCGTGGCCGGGCATAGCTGAGAAAATCGGTGATGATCCGGTTCAACCGATCTGACTCGCGCAGGATGATCTCCATTAGTTGAGCCTGCGATGAATCACGATCGACTTCAGCATGCAGCATTTGGATCGAGCCGCGCATCGCCGCGAGTGGGTTGCGAATCTCGTGTGCGATCGAAGCGGCCATGCGACCGATAGCGGCGAGTCGATCCTGCCGTCGCGACGTTTCTTCCAAACTCCGGACCTGGGTCAGATCCTGAAACGTGATGACCATGCCGGTCGTCTCGCCCGCCTCTGAAGACAATGGTGCGATGCTGTAACCAAGACGCAGACGCATTCCCTCGGCGGTCAAACAGTTCGTTTCAAATCGTGGACTGTTATCGCCTTTTTCGAGAGCACTGAGAGTTACCGCAATATGGTCTTTCATCTCGCCGAAAAGAATCGATGCATCTTTGCCGCGTATGACGTCTTCCTGATAACCCGTGATTTCCTGTGCGGCGACGTTGAACGTAAAGATGCGTCCCTCGAGGTCAGTCGTGACGAGGCCCGAGCGGATTGAAGCAACGATACGTTCGTGCAGAGCACGCAGGTTTGCGAGTGACTGCGTTGCCGCGGCCAGGCGAACATCCGAACGCGATTGGCGCTCGGCAAGTCGTGCAGAGAGCAGGCCGACGACAAAGAATGCGACATTAAACAGGCCTACCCACTGAATCGTTTGCGACAGCGAGCCGCCAACCAGTTTTGACGGATCAGTCTGGGAGCCAAAACCCGTGATCTGTAGTGCGCACGCCGTGAACGCCACCGCACATCCGACAGACGTCACAATCGCTTCGCGTGGTCCAAGAAACAGACTGGAGACTGCGATGATGACGATGTAGAGCGCGACGTAAGGCGATTGAACAGTGCTGGTATTCCAAACCAGCCAGGTGACGATCAATACATCTACAGTGAGCTGGAACCGCGCTTGAAAGAGAATGTTTTTCGAGAGACGAAAGATGAGGGCATAGAGAATCGTAAGGACCGCGACGATCGTGAGAAGACCGAGGCTCTTATTGATTGACTGAGCCGGGTCTCCCGACGAGATCCAAAGTGTTCCGATGACACTTAGCAGGAGGGCTGTGACGAGTCGCCCGACGATCAGCCAGCCGAGCTTCGATCCCGGAGTTCGGCCCCAATCGCTAATCTGTTCCGGCTTAGCCATCCGGGGCCACAGCGTAACACAGATTTCCGAGTAATCTGTGGCTAAGTTTTATTCATATCTCAGCGCACGCAATGGATCGATACGCATCGCGCGTCTTGCCGGCAGATAACACGCCAACAAAGAAACCACGACCAACAGTAATGAGATCGATGTAAACGTCGTGACGTCGACTGCTTCAACCCCAAACAGGAGTCCTGATAATAGACGCGTCAATGCAAACGCTGCTGCCAGTCCAAGCACGAGACCGGCTACAGTCAACAGCAGTCCCTGTCTCAAAATCAGCAGTAACACTTGTCGGGGTTGGGCGCCGATTGCCAGTCGCAATCCGATCTCGCGTGTGCGCAACGCTACCGAATAGTTCATCACGCCGAATATTCCGACTGCTGAGAGAAGAGTCGCGAGTCCGGCGAATAGACCTAGTAGCAGTGTATTGAAACGTGAACGACTGACCCAATCAGCCATCACCTGGTTCATCGTGCGTACGTCCGAAACGGGTTGATTCGGATCGAGCGCGCGAACCTCGCGCTGAACTGCGGGCGCGATCGCCGTCGGTTCACCGTCAGTGCGGATGACGAGAGTCATGAATGGGTAAGTGAGATCGGGATGTGGAAAGTAAACCGCCGGCGGCGACTCGTCGATCAGACTGTCGTATCTCACGTTGCCGACAACGCCGATGATCTCGGCCGGCTGTGGCGTGTCAAACATCTCAACGTCGAGCCGTTGGCCGATTGGATCCTCGTCAGGAAAGTGTTTACGAGCGAGCGCTTCATTGATCAGGATGACGTGTTTTGGTTCGCG
>Ga0097621_100001601_pt1 | contig 15491 bp, 16 predicted proteins | sample KBSMisM72_FD_73165 | JGI IMG/M metagenome (GOLD analysis project Ga0097621, IMG submission 73165) | Miscanthus rhizosphere microbial communities from Kellogg Biological Station, Michigan, USA - KBS Miscanthus M7-2 (version 2) (version 2) | ecosystem: Host-associated > Plants > Roots >... | reverse complement strand
AATTGCCAAAAAACGGCTCGCAGATTGGGTTTGCTTGGGTAGTGCAGCGGAAGAGACGGTCGATCCTGTTCACAGCATCCTATCGGTTGATGCCGGATAGGATCGATACAGATGAATGAAGGCGGTTAGGCAGACAGGGTGGGACCGTTTGGCAGGCCGTCGCGGAATCGCTTCGCATGATCGAGGACGAGACTGAACGTCTCCCCCAGGAACGTGACATGTCCCATCTTGCGACGTGGACGAATCGCACGCTTACCGTAAAGATGGACTACTGCACCAGGAATACCCGGCAGGGTTCGACAGCCTGCGCCCTTTATAAGAATCGCGGCATCGTCCCCAATGAGATTCACCATGACGGCTGGGCTCAGCAGACGCACTTCACCAAGCGGCATCCCGCAGATGGCACGAACCTGTTGCTCAAACTGGGACACGCTGCAGGCATCGAGCGTGTAATGGCCTGAGTTATGGGGCCGCGGAGCAATCTCGTTGATGAGAAGTTCCCCGCTGGGCAGCTGAAACAATTCGAGACAAAATACCCCGACCCCTTCCAGCCGATCCACTACTTGACGCCCAAGAGAGGCCGCTCGGTCGGCCACAGCTGCAGATCCCGGGGCCGGCACCTTGGTGATTCGAAGAATCCCCTCTTCATGTTCATTCTCAGCCAAGGGGTAGGTGCAACTCTGTCCGTTAGCTCCACGGACGACCAGGATTGAGAGTTCCCGTTCAAACGGCACCAAGGCCTCTACGATCCATCGCATGCCAGGACGAGCAGATTGCGATATTGCTCTTTCCACCTCCCGGACATCGGACTCTCGGAGGATTCTCCACTGTCCCTTGCCGTCATAACCCGCCGTGGCCGTCTTGCAGAGGGCGGGATAGCCGACCTGTTGGACGATCGTCGCCAATTGATCGGGAGCAGCCAGGCCGGCGAAGGGGGGAACGGGAAACCCGTTGGAAGCCAAGAACCCCTTCTGTTCGAGGCGATCTTGGATCACGCTCAGGACGGCACTCGACGGACGAACCGGCTTCCGTTGCTCCAAAGCTCGACAGAGTTCTGCCGGAATATTTTCCCATTCATAGGTCACGACGCTGACCAAGTCGGCGAAGCGCGCGAGAATGTGCTGGTCGGTGAACGGAACAGGAAAGCTGTGCGTGGCGATTCGATGAGCCGGCGCCTCTGGATCTGGGTCCCAGACGGCGACGTGATATCCGAGGCGGCATGCCGCCATGGTGAACATGGCGCCCAATTGTCCGCCGCCCAGGACGCCCAGGACAGATCCTGGTTCAATGACGACCGCCTTCACGATCTACGACTCGGACGGCCGGGACCTTTCGTTCCGGTCACCAGGCCCTTCGCTTCAGGAGACTGGAGCACGCTGTCCGTCTGTGTCTGACGGAATAATTTCACGCGAGCGGCAATCGTTGGATAACGGCCCGCGAGAATTTGCGCCGCAAGCAACCCGGCATTTTCCGCCCCTCCAATGGCCACTGTGGCGACGGGAATCCCTCTCGGCATTTGCACGATGGAGAGAAGCGAATCAAGTCCGCGAAAATTCTCCGTCGGGATCGGGACCCCGATGACCGGCAGATGCGTCTTCGCAGCCAACATTCCGGGAAGATGGGCTGCCCCGCCAGCACCGGCAATAATGACTTCGATCCCCCGGCCTGGCGCTTGTTCTGCATAGGCGAACAGGCGATCCGGAGTCCGGTGCGCGGAGACGACCATCAATTCGTGTGGGATCCCGAGATCCGTCAGAATCGCCACGGCCTTTTCTAAGATTGGGAAATCGGATTTGCTTCCGCCCAACACCCCGACTAAGGGATGCGGACGATCCGTTCCTCGCCGCCGTGAATGTGATTGTGGCCCTTTCCTGAGACGAGGCATATCGCGCAGGCCCTTCCCCCACGGCTCTCTGGCTCTCAACGGAGCCCCCACCTTAGCGATTCTCTGACTGATGGTCAAGCATGCCCCCTCTCCTCCAGCAATCCGTAAAACGTGAATCGTCAAACGTGAAAAGTTTCGGAGAGAGCGCCCTCGACAGTTCTACGTTTCACCTTTCACGATTCTTGAGAGTGAAGCGAGAGCGCCGCATGGGGCAAGGTGCGTCCCTGGGCAAAGAGGCTGTGCACAGGCCTTCGCTGGTGGTCCTGAACAGTGCTGCCGGGAGACCCGCAGTGTCCTACGGATGGCTCATGGATGTCTAAGTCCGAATGAGTACTACGGGTGGTTCAGTGCAGGCGGCAAGAATCAGGGAAACAGAGCGTACCTGGAAGGATGACTCTCACCCCATGGCGTGAGAGCGTCTTCCAATAGGGGGAAGCAAGGAGATAGGTAGTTTGGTGCCGAAGGCGGGACTTGAACCCGCACGGCTTGCGCCACACGCCCCTCAAACGTGCGTGTCTGCCATTTCACCACTTCGGCACTTGGCAGGAGCGTGAAACCCCTCCAACTCGGTATGCTGAACAGACTGTCCTGTTGTTTCATGCCGACACTTTACGCTTCACAAACGACGAGCGACAGTCCGAGGGAGCCGCATTATAGAAGTGGGCCAAAATCCTTGTCAATCAAGGGACGCTCCGGTAGAATCTGGCGGCTTATACTCACCGGGTCCTCCAACGTTGTGCAGAGTCACCATAGCCTCACTTCCACGCTCGATGGTGTCGTTGAACGACCGACACAGGGGTCCGTCGCTGCGTTGTTCGACGTCGACAACACGCTCCTCCCGGGAGAGGCCAGCGAAATACGATTTTTCAAGTTTCTGTGGCAGCGAGGCCTGGTGGGGTGGAGCGAACTGAGCCGGAGTGTTGCTTGGCTGGTGGGGCACGTGCCCCCCTTCTCCCTGCACTCGCTCCGAGAACGAAAAGTGTATCTAGCGGGCAAGTGCCCCACAGACATTGAATCGCATGCGCGGGAGTTCTGTCAGGCTGAGATGATCGGTAAGTTGTCCGTGCAGGGTCGCGCCAGATTGGATGCACATCGACAGGCGGGGCACCAGCTGATTCTTGTGACGGGCGCCCCTGATTTTTTGATCGTACCCCTTGCGGAATTCTTGGACGTGCCCACGGTCTTCGCGGCGAAGCCGGAGCGACAGAATTCCGTCTATACCGGCGCGTTGATTCCCCCGTTGCCCTATGGCCGTGGCAAGCGTGAGCTCATCCTCGCCCACGCTCGGGGAATGGGCCTCGATCTGGCCGGTTCCTATGCCTATGGCGACAGCCCGGGCGATCGCGACATTCTTGAATTGGTTGGGTACCCCCTGGTGGTCAACCCGATCCGGGGCATGGCACGTACAGCGCAACGTCTCGGCTGGCCTGTCACAACGTGGAAGTAACGCCGTGAAGTGTTCAACATGACCCGATCCCGCGGTCATACAGCTTTCACAACGTTCACGCCCTGAGTCATGCGCATCACCGAGGTCTTCCATAGCATTCAAGGTGAGTCAAGTTATGCCGGACAGCCCTGTGTGTTTGTTCGACTGACTGGATGCCCGCTTCGCTGCACCTGGTGCGATACCGACTATGCCTTTTATGGAGGCCGCGAATGCTCGATCGATGAGGTCCTGGCGAAGGTGCAAACCTATGGATGCCGCCTCGTGGAGGTCACGGGAGGGGAACCGCTTGCCCAGCCCGAGAGTCTCCCGTTCATGACCAGACTGTGCGATGCCGGATATACAGTCCTCCTTGAGACGAGCGGCGCCGTTGATATCGCGCCGGTCGATCCACGTACCCATGTCATCCTGGATGTGAAGTGTCCTGGGAGTGGCATGACAGATCGGATGCACTGGCCGAATCTTTCTCAGCTGACGGCCAAAGACGAGGCGAAGTTTGTGTTGGCCGACCGAGCCGACTACGACTGGGCTCGTGAGATTCTAGCCCAGTATGACGTAGCCAGCCGTTGTTCGGTGCTCTTCAGTCCGGTCTTCGGCTCGCTCGATGTGCGACACCTGGCCGAATGGATTCTGGCTGATCGTCTGCCGGTTCGTTTTCAGTTGCAGATGCACAAGTACATATGGGCGCCGGATATGCGAGGGGTGTGAGGAATATGATTCGTATTTCGAGTAAGAGTTTTCAAGTTATTGGCGAAGGAGAAGCTTGCCACCTGAAACACGAACGAGAAGCCAGAAGCTCCAAGCCAGAAACCGATAGAGACGAGCGACGAACACGAAGGAGACGTGAATGAAGATCATGCAGATCACGGTACAGGTCGGGCGAGCGGAGGCCGCATCCAAAGAGGTGTTGGTACTCACGCACTGTGAAGGAGAGGCATTGGCCAACCTGGATGCGGCCCGGCTCGATCGGGCCCTCAGGGGCGCGCTGAGCAAGCTGGTGCAATCCAAGGAATTCGAAGGCAAGGTCAACGAAGTCTTGCTGTTTCACACACAGGGTAAGGTGCCTGTAAAACGGCTGGTGCTGGTCGGCCTGGGCAAGAAGAACGAGGTGACGATTGAAACGATCCGGCAAGCAATGGGCACAGCTGCGAAGCGCGTCCGTCAAACGAAGGTCGAATCCTTTTCGGTAGCGCTGCCAACCATGATACCTGGCGGGATGTCGTGGGTCGAGGTGGCGCAAGCGATGGTTGAAGGGGCGATCCTGGGCAGCTATCGGTTCACCGTCTATCGGAGCGAGGCTGTCTCAGAGCAAGACATCGCGGGGATGAGCATTCTGATCCCGAGGAAGGGTCAGCTGCGGCAGGTGACTGAAGGGGTCCGGCGCGGCGTCGCCACCGCAGAGGCCACCGTCTTTGTCCGAGATCTCTGTAATCACCCCTCCAACATCCTGACCCCCACCAGGGTCGCCGACGAAGCGAAGACCATCGCCAAAGCTGAAGGGATCGCCATCAAGATTCTCGAACAGAAAGAGATGGAACGTTTGGGGATGGGTGCGTTACTCGGCGTGGCGCGCGGGAGTCAGGAGCCCCCTAAGTTCATCATCCTTGAATACAACGGAGCCAAGAAAAAAGACGAACGCCCGGTCGTGCTGGTCGGGAAAACGATTACCTTCGATACGGGTGGGATCTCCCTGAAGCCTGCCGAAAATATGGAACACATGAAGGCCGATATGACGGGAGGGGCCGAAGTGCTCGCCTCGATCCGTGCGGCGGCCAGACTCAAGCTCCCACTGCGTCTCATCAGTATCCTGCCCGTGGCGGAAAACATGCCGGGCGGCCGGGCGATGAAGCCGGGCGATATTGTGAAGACGCTGTCTGGGAAAACCGTCGAAGTGCAGAACACGGATGCGGAAGGTCGGCTCATCTTGGCCGACGGCCTCGCCTATGCGATGCGCTATAAGCCGGCAACCCTGATCGACATTGCGACGCTCACGGGGGCCTGTGTGGTGGCGCTCGGCCAATTTGCGATCGGGATGTTCGGCACTAACCAGGCGCTCAAAGATCAGGTCCGGAAGGCGGGGCAGACGGCTGGCGAGCGGGTGTGGGAAATGCCCTTGTGGGAGGAGTATTTCGAACAGCTCAAGAGCGATGTCGCCGATATGCGCAACATCGGCGGCCGTGGCGGCGGCATGATCACCGCGGCGCTCTTCCTCAGTAAGTTCGTGGGGGACTGCCCGTGGGTGCACCTCGATATCGCCAGTACAGATTGGAGCGAGCGGGAACGGGCCTATGTTCCGAAAGGTCCGACTGCGATTGGGACCAGGTTATTGGTTCAGTATCTGATCGATCGGAGTCTCTAGCATTGTCACGACATCAAATGACTCCGCGCGAGAAGATCGGACAGCTCTTCATGGTCGGATTTCTAGGCACGTCGGTATCGCCCGATGTGGCCTCGTTCATCAAGGAATACAAGCCTGGCGGTGTCATTCTTTTTTCGCGGAACCTCGAGTCCGTCGAGCAGATAGTCGACCTGACCAACGCTCTGCAAGCCTGCAGTCCGCATTCGCCGCTATTGATCTCGATCGATCAGGAAGGCGGTCGGGTCTCCCGGCTTCCGAAGGGCTTTACGATTTTCCCCCCTTGCGACCTCTTAGGCCGCTCCAACTCAACTGAATTAGCCTACGCGGCTGCAGCCACCATTGCCAAAGAGCTGAAGGCAGTGGGCGTCAACATGAACATGGCACCGGTGCTCGATGTGAACAGTAATCCGGACAATCCGGTCATCGGTGATCGAGCGTTCGGTACCACGCCGGATGTGGTCTGTGAAATGGGACTAGCGACGGCGGCGGGGCTGCAAGACAATAAGGTTGTAGCCTGCGGGAAGCACTTTCCCGGTCACGGCGATACGAGTGTCGATTCTCATAAAGAGCTTCCGGTGGTCGAGGCATCGCGGGAGCGATTGGAGGCCACCGAATTCCCCCCCTTCCGTCGTGCCGCGGCGCAAAACGTTGCTTCGATGATGACCGCGCACGTGCTCTATCGAGCCCTCGATCCAGAGTTGCCGGCCACGCTCTCACCGACCATCATCACAAAATTCTTGCGCCAGGAGCTGCAATACGACGGAGTGGTGTTGACGGATGATTTAGAAATGCACGCGATCATCGACCATTACGGAATAGAGGACGCCGCGGTTCGTGCGGTGCTGGCGGGGTGCGATGTCTTGTTGATTTGTAAAGATCGGGATCGGGAAGTTGCCGCCTTCAAGGCCATAGAGCAAGCGATGGAGGCAGGGGCAATTTCTCCCGAACGGTTGAACCTGTCGGTTGCGCGAATCGCCCGTCTGAAAGACCGGTTTGTGACGCCCTACAAGCCGGTAATGGTCTCCGAAGCGAAGCTCGTTGCAGGATGCCGAAGCCATCAGGCGTTACTGCACTCGATCGAACGGATTCAAACGCGGTTGTCTCACCCGCAATAGTCATGAGGAGGCAATAATCACACGGGCCCATTCCCCTCTTGCAGGTCGTTGGCCAATTCCCCTACAGTGCGCTGCATGATCCGCACATTTCAAGGCGTCAAACCCACCGTTCCCGCGTCCTGTTTTATAGAGGAGACCGGTATCGTCATCGGCGATGTCGTGTTGGGCGAGCATTGTAGCGTCTGGTTCCATGCTGTTATTCGTGGGGATGTGCATTACATAAGAATCGGTGACCGGACCAACGTGCAGGACCTCTGTATGCTCCATGTGACCCACGATACCCATCCGCTCATCATCGGTAATGAGGTGACCATCGGCCACTCGGCGATACTCCACGGCTGCACGATTAAGGATCGTGTACTGATCGGGATGGGGGCCATTGTGATGGATGGAGCTGTGATCGGAGAGGATTCGGTGGTGGGGGCCGGTGCGCTGGTGGTGGAAGGCATGATTGTGCCGCCAAAGAGTGTGATCCACGGAACGCCAGGCCGCGTTCGGCGAGCAACGACAGAAGCCGAGCTCGCGTGGATTAAGGAGTCGGCGGAGAACTACGTGACGTACGCAAGCCAGTACTTGGACAACTCTTCGAGAACCAAACCCGGCTTCCGAATCTAGCAGGATGCTGAAAAGTCCGCCAGCGGCGTTCTCGCATCGTTCAGCCCCTCAACGTACCCCAGAGGGTACGCCTCGGCCCTTCACTCACTGCGGCCTTGCTGGACGAACTTTTTGAGCACCCTGCTGGAGTAGTCTCCTGTTGTGCCACAATAGTGTTCCCGCAGCCTGCTAGGTTTTCAGACACCTCGCCCAGACCCTTTATTCCCCTTGCCGATTTGAATAAAACAGATCGGGTCGCCCACCAGCGCCGTCTCGTAGTAGCGTTTTCCAACCAAGTAGGGCACTCGATGCCGATGACACCATTCTGCAATCCATATGACTTCCTCTGTGGTAGTCGTGACAAGGCCGGGCTTCGCGAGCTTTCCCATACAACGTGCAACCAATGCACGCACGATGCGGCGCTCTGCATCAAATTTCAGGGGATCGAGGGTAAGCGGATTGCTTCGGCCATACGACAGAGGCGACAGATGCGGGAACCGCTCAGGATCGTTCAATACGCTGACCATCCAGAGATGATCGAATCGGCCCTTCGCGCTGGCCGCATCCGCCGCATAGAACGTGAGGGGGGTCGAGCGGCAGGCACGGTTGAGAGCGGCGACTTCGGCTCTCCGAAGATTATGGGGTTCCACCGTCCGACCCAGCTCCACCGCTTCCATCATCAATGCAGGAAGCTCCGCTACTCCGGCGCCAACGTAGAGACTGCGGCCGCCCTGCTCGAGTTTCCGCTTCAACACCACGGCAACTCGACTCCCGAAACGGTTGCAGAGCCCCCGCTTCGCTCGCCAGAACTCATCGCCGCCTTCATAACAGTAGACCGATCCCAGTGCGCCATAGTCGAGACGGCCATAGACCCCGGTCACGAGACGACGCGTTGCGGGCGTCAGCCTCGTGCGACTCGTCTTCACGGCCGTACTCCGGCGATCTGAATCGAGGTTGCGGTCACCGTTGCTGCCACGTTGGAGAGAAATTCGAGATTCAGTGTGGCCACGGTATCAGTCTCACGATGGTAATGGGGGTTCCGGAAGTTCGCCGTATCGGTCAACACCACGGCTGAATAGCCTACATCCCAAAACGAGGCATGGTCGCTGCGACGGGTATGGGGCATGGCCTCCCCTCGGCCCGGCACCACCAAAGACAGGGGCTTGAGCAGAGCCGCCTGCCGCCGGGCATCCTGTTCAAGCTGAAGCACCAAAGACCGGGATGCCTCGTTGCCCACGATAGCGAGAAAGTCTCCCTGGGTCGGCACCGCGATGGGTATATCAGGCGGAGTCTGCTGCGTGCCGGCTTCGCTCCTGGCGAACCCGACACATTCCAAGATAATCGCACCAGCCAGCTCACGGCGCTCGGCTTTCAAACGGGACGCGAACGCCTGACTCCCCAGTCGATCCTGCTCTTCAAGACAGAATGCCACGAGCCAGACGGGTCGCGCGAGAGGTTGCGCACGGAGGCGAGAAGCCACTTCGAGGAGGACCACAAGCCCACTTGCGTTATCATCCGCGCCCGGTGACCCGGAGACTGTGTCGTAGTGGGCCCCGATCAGGAGTGGGGGCAATTCCTCTCCTTGTCGGGGCCAGTCCGGATACTTGATCGCCACCACATTGCGATAAACCTTGCCCCAGGCACTCACAAGCTGGCTGCCGGTGGTCCACCCAGACTTCGCAAACTGCGTTGCGAGGTAGTGCGCCGCCTTTCGAAGCGCGCGAGGACTCGTCTCAGGATGACGCTCACCGACGAGGGCCTCAAGATGTCGGTTGATTCGAAGACGTTGGGTCGCCACAAGAAGAGACTGATCGAATGAGCCGATTACGATGCGATTTCTGTCCCGATACCCTTACGTGTGAACACTTCGAGAAGAATGGCATGGGGGATTCGACCGTCGATGATATGGGCTTTGCCGACGCCGCCTCCGAGGGCATCCAAGCAGGCATGAACCTTGGGCAACATCCCTTCGCTGATCGTGCCCTTCTTCACCATCCGCTGCACGTCTTTGCGTGAGACTGTCGAGAGATGGCGCCCCTTCGCATCGCGAATGCCTTTCACATCGGTCATCATCACCAGCTTTTCCGCACCCAACGCGGCGGCCATCGCCCCGGCTACCAGATCGGCGTTGATGTTGTACGTGTTTCCCTCCCGGTTGGTACCAATCGGCGCGATGACGGGAATGTAATGATCCTGCTGAAGCTTCCGCACCAATGTGGGATCGATAGACTGGACCTCTCCGACCAAGCCAAAGTCCTCGTCCCCATCGCCGACATCAAGATCTTTTTCCATACTTGCCGCCCAAGCCTTGGCCGTGAGCGGTCGAGAGAGCATAAGCCCGCCGTCCTTTCCACTCAAGCCGACTGCAAGGCCACCATGGCGATTCAAGAGATCGACAATTTCCATATTGATCTTGCCGGCCAACACCATCTCCACAATTTCCATCGTGGCTTCATCTGTAACCCGCACCCCATGGAGAAACTTGGCTTCAATGCCCAAGCGATGGAGCATCTTATCGATCTGGGGTCCCCCGCCATGCACAATAACTGGGTTGAGACCCACGTATTTCAAGAGCACGACATCCTGGGCGAACCGCTCTTTCAACGGCGCATCGGTCATCGCATGGCCGCCATATTTGATGACAATGGTCTTGCCCTTGAACGTGCGAATGTAGGGCAGGGCTTCGATCAGGACGTTTGCCTTCTTAATCAGTCTGTTCATGTCCTGGCTCCCATGGCGAAAAAAGCGCGAAAGGCTGTAAATACAGGAAGAGCAAGTTCGTTTCTCGGATGCCTCGTGACTCTTGCTTGATACAAACGGTCGTCGGCAACCGTGCGACGATCATGGCGTATCGTCCTTCACGACACGCGCGCTGGCTGGACGACCGGCTCGCGGATGCGTCCTATCATAGACGGCCAGGAGCTGGTCCGTGGCCAGGTGCGTATACTTTTGTGTCGTACTCAATGAAGTATGCCCGAGCATCTCTTGAATCGACCGCAGATCGGCCCCTTCATCGAGGAGATGGGTGGCAAAGGAGTGGCGCAACGTATGGGGGCTCACGGAACCACCTGCAAGCCGGTTCGAATAGTGGGCCACGATGCGAGCGACGCTCCGAGTCGTGAGCCGTCCCCCGCGGTTGTTTCGAAAGACCGGTGACGAGACCCGTTTCGGCTTCGTCGTCGAATCGCGAGAATCCATCACGGGCCGCTGATTCAGATATGCCTGAATGGCCCGTAACGCCACCGCTCCGATTGGCACAATGCGCTCCTTCCGACCTTTTCCTCGCAGGTGGACCAGCCCCTCGGACACACGGAGATCGTCGAGGTTGATTCCCACGAGTTCGCTCACGCGGGCTCCGGTCGAGTAGAGCGTCTCCAGCAAGGCACGGTCACGTTGCGACCCTCCTGCCTGATCGGCAGGAAACTCCATCAGCGCTGCCGCATCGTCCTTGGTCAATACCCGCGGAAGATGTTTCGGCTGTTTCGGTGTCCTGATGGCCTCGGCAGGATTGAGACCGACCATGCTCTCTCGCTGCAGATAGCGATAGAAACTACGAAGGGAGGCGAGCTTCCTGGCCATCGACGCGGGTTTCTCATGCTTGCAGTTCAACCAGTGAAGGTAGTCCCGAATGGATTCCGTATGCACCGTGGAGGGATCAAATACACGAGCGGACGGAGACTCCTTCGTCATAAACGTCTGAAACTGTCGGAGGTCCGACGCATAGTTCCGAACTGTTTCGTGCGACGCATGACGTTCCAGCTCAAGAAACGTCATGAAAGCTCGAATTGCGTCATCCATGCCGTCAGGTCCTCAAGCGCCCGTTGTCCCGTGAGCCGTCGTTTGCGCTCCTTATCTCTCGTCGGTGTGGCAAGGGGAGGAAAGAGCCCGAAATTTGTGTTCATCGGCTGGAAATGACTCGGGTCCGCGGTCGTGATGTACGACAGCAAACAGCCATGCGCCGTGGTGGGCGGCGGCGTGACCAACGGCAATCCCTCAAGACTGCGAGCCGCATTGATTCCGGCTAACCCTCCCATCGCGGCTGAATCCGTGTAACCCTCGACTCCGACCAACTGTCCTGCAAAGAAGAGGGTGCCGCGGGCCTTAAACTGGAGAGTGTTGCGCAGCAGTTGGGGAGAATTGATAAAGGTGTTTCGATGCAAACTGCCGTAGCGAAGAAACTCCGCCTGCTCCAGACCTGGAATCATACGAAACACCCGCTTCTGCTCCCCGTAGGTTAATTTAGTCTGAAACCCCACGAGGTTGTAACAGGAACGATGGGCGTTTTCCGTTCGGAGCTGTACCACTGCATAGGCTCGCGTACCCGTCTTAGGATTCTCAAGTCCCACCGGCTTCAACGGACCGAATTGCATGGTCTGGCGGCCCCGTTCGGCCATCACTTCGATGGGAATACAACCTTCAAAATAGGGCGTCTTTTCAAATTCTTTGGGTTGAACTTTCTCCGCCGCGAGTAACGCGTCATAGAAGGCGTTGTAGGTTGGCTCGTCCATCGGACAGTTGAGATAATCATCCCCACCCTTGTCGTAACGGGACGCGAGAAATATGACATCCATATTAATGGAATCGGCATCCACGATCGGAGAAATCGCATCGTAAAAATATAGATGTTTCGTGTGGGTCAATTGCGCAATCGCCTGAGACAGTTTGTCGGATGTCAGCGGGCCGGTTGCCAGAATGCAGAGACAGTCCGTTGGAACCTCGGTGATCTCCTCATGCAGAATGCGAATGTTCGGATGCCCTTCCAGCTCCTGGGTAATCTTGAGTGAAAACTGCTCGCGATCGACGGCCAGGGCCGATCCTGCAGGCACCCGCACCTCATCCGCTACCCGAATAATGAGCGAGTTGAGATGGCGCATTTCCTCTTTCAAGATGCCGGGGGCGTTCAGAAAATCCGCGGAGCCGAGCGAGTTCGAACAGACCAGCTCTGCCAAACCACCGGTCTTGTGCGCTTGCGTCATCTCTTTTGGACGCATTTCATAGAGCGTCACTTTCGCTCCACGATTGGCCGCCTGCCATGCCGCTTCAGACCCGGCCAGACCGCCCCCGACAATAACAATGTCGTCGCGCATGCGAGTGAATCTCCGCGAAGAAGCAGGAAGAGGCGGGGCATTGTAGGAACCGCATTTTGGGGATGTCAAGACTACTTCGCTACGCATGGAACTGGCGTCACGGTTGATCCAATTTACGACCCCGTGCTAAACTTCGCATTCTGTAGGCGATTAGCTCAGGGGTAGAGCGCTTCCTTCACACGGAAGAGGCCACTGGTTCGATACCAGTATCGCCTACCATACTCTCACCTCCCCCTTCTCGGCCCATTCCCCAGGCCTAAACCGCCGGTTTTTCTGATGCTGCCTGAACTGCTCTAATTCTGGACAGAATCCTAGAGGTCGGCTACACTTCAGTCTATCGAGAGACCGTTGACGCTGAACCGTACAAGACAAGTGAGGTCATCTATGCGGACTACAACTCTTGCAGTGGGAATTCTCCTGCTGGCCACCGCAGTTGGTTGTGCCGGGAACCAACAGCAGCAGGCGTCGGCCGATGCAGAGACAGGCTATGCCGCCCCGGCTAGCATTTATAGTGTGATGGACCCCACTTCGTTAGTCTACACCGATGTGCGGGCTGGGTCAGCCGCCTACGATAACCCCTGGCGCTGGGCTGCGTTCCTCCTACACCCCGTCGGGGTCGCGATGGACTACGCGGTGAACCGACCAATGTACACCCTTCCCAGCCACAAGCCGTACCTTTTCGGGTATACGTCTGAGGACTCCATGCTGGATAGCCAGCGGCAATAATCTCCGCTAGCTTGTCGCTTTCAGACTCAATTTAACGCCCGCTCCCCTTCCGAGAGCGGGCGTTACTTTATCACCCGGTTGGCAAACCCTTTCATGCTTCGTGTATGCTCCCTTCGTGAATCGAAATTCACATGACACGCAAACGTCTTGCGCTGTGCCCTTTCGACTGTGGATGGTCTGCGGGCTAGGACTAAGCCTCTTGCTGAACGCCTGCGAAAGTCCTGCTCGAAAACCGATCCTTCCGCCGTCTGAAAGCGATCTAGTCCTCCTAAAGCCCACGACTCTCTGCACTTCGAAGCCCACCTTCCTCAAGACACATCCTCCCTCTACCCGTAAACCACAAGACTGGGGCGCTGGACAAGAGTTGGTTCTCCCTGCCGACCGAAGTCCGTCACATGGCGACGAGTCCTACTTTTTCGATGAAGATGGTATCCTGGTCGGAACCGTCTTTACCTTTCCCTCTGGGCTTGATTTGAATCCCTACCCAGTCCTCCGTCACACCTTAACGCAGCTGAAACCGACATTGGAGTTCTATCTCAACGTGGCGAATCTGGCCTCAAAGACGAACATGGATTCCAGCGCCCTGTATGAAACCGGGGACGAAAAAACGACGACTCAATATTTGGTCCTGGGCACGCGTGAGAAACCGGTCCTTCTCCAGGTTTCTGTGACGATCGACCCCTATGTACGGCTGTTTTCGCCCTATCGACGCGAGTTTTTGGAACGGTTACGCCGTCCAAGCGGTCAGAAGCCCGGGCAACAACTCGACAATCAAGGCTCGGAGGACAAGGAGCCCTTCCTCTCACTGCAGCAGTTCGCGCGCGGCCAAACAGCACAGCTTTCCTATTGCGGGACCCAGAACTACGATATCGCCGCCGTTGCCTATCAGAAAGCGATCGCAAGCGGTTTTACGAATAAAGTGTGGCTGGCAGAAGCTCACCACAAACTGGGCCTGGCATGGGAAGGGAAGGGAGAGCATGAGAAGGCCAAGGCGGAGATGCTTCAGTCGTTGGCCATCAGACCCAACACTCCGGAAGTTCTGAACAACCTCGGCACGGTATACCTCAAACTGGGAGACAAGGCGAACGCGCTCGCCTCATTCGAAAAAGCCGTCACGCTCCGCCCCAACTATGCCATTGCCCGCTTCAACCTGGCAGAGGCTTACGAGCCCACGAATCCTAAACGAGCCCTCTCGGAGTACGAGACCTATCTCGCGCTAGTCGAAGGTATCCCCGATGAAGCCGGTCGAATCGCGCTCGTCCAACAACGCGTCAAAGCGTTAAAACAGTAAGCTCTCCATATCAATCCTTTCGTTTCCCTCACATGCTGTTGAATATGTGATTTCATTAGGCACTAGCCCGATCTCGTTGTAGGCTCGTCCCATCACTCTGCATAGAAGAATGGGAGAGCGACATGGCACAAGTTACCAGGGCTGGTGTGCGAGCAATCATCCTGGCAGTCACCGCGTTGTTCCTCCTTCCGCTACAGGCTCAAGCCGAACGGGATTGGGAATTTTCTGTGGGAGCGTTCGGTGGCAAAGCCTTCCACTCCAACGAAGACCTGAAGTTCAATTCTGGGGACACCGGTTTCCCCGTTCATGGAACGGTACACGGTGTCACCCTGAACGATTCTGGAACATTTGGAGGCAAACTCACTGCCTGGTACCTTCCAAGGAAATATAACTGGCAGCCACAAGTAGGGTTCGAGCTTGACTTCACGAGATTCACAGCGGATATGGATCCCCAATTAAGGGGCGCTGACGGAACATGGCCTAATCCAGGCTTTCAGCTTGGAGCGGTCCAATTCACTACTGTTCGGGACCTGAGTGTCAATACCTTGGCTGCAAACTTATTGTTTCGCTACCCAGTCTGGTCAACCCCGGATCTTCCACAGGGACGAATTGCGCCCTACGTCGGCATTGGTGTCGGCGCACAACAAGCGACCCTGTCACTCCAGTCCGTTTCATATCGAGAAGTGGACTACGCCCCTGCTGGACAGCTGCTTGTGGGAATGAAGTTCTTCATCATGAAAAATCTCGCTGTATTCGGAGAGTACAAGCGGATCTGGTCCTCCCACGACTTTACCTATTCAGGCGTTGCTGCTCCTGGATATGAGGAAACATGGTCGGTTGTGACCAATGTCCTTGCCGGAGGTGTGTCCATACATTTTTAGTAAGTGGCGAGGACGTTTTTTCTATGAACTATCTTATCGGCGGGTTTTCTCTTCCTGTTCCTCAAGTGTCTTGCAGTTGATACAGAGTGTAGTGACTGGGCGGGCTTTC
>Ga0097621_100001599_pt1 | contig 15496 bp, 16 predicted proteins | sample KBSMisM72_FD_73165 | JGI IMG/M metagenome (GOLD analysis project Ga0097621, IMG submission 73165) | Miscanthus rhizosphere microbial communities from Kellogg Biological Station, Michigan, USA - KBS Miscanthus M7-2 (version 2) (version 2) | ecosystem: Host-associated > Plants > Roots >... | reverse complement strand
CACCTGCGAGCCCGAATGGGTCGGCGCCGAGCACCCGCTGTTCCTGCTCTACACCTCGGGCTCGACCGGCAAGCCGAAGGGCGTGCAGCATTCGACCGGCGGCTACCTGCTGCACGCGGCGCTGACGACGAAGTGGACCTTCGACCTCAAGCCCGACGATGTCTTCTGGTGCACCGCCGACATCGGCTGGGTCACGGGTCACACCTACATCGCCTACGGACCGCTGGCGCTCGGCGGCACCGAGGTCGTGTTCGAGGGCATCCCGACCTACCCCGATGCGGGGCGGTTCTGGAAGATGATCCAGGACCACAAGGTCAGCATCTTCTACACCGCGCCGACGGCGATCCGGTCGCTGATCAAGGCGGCCGAGGCCGACCCGGCAGTGCATCCGGACCGCCGCGACCTGTCGAGCCTGCGCATCCTGGGCTCGGTCGGCGAGCCGATCAACCCGGCGGCGTGGGAGTGGTATCACCAGCACATCGGCGGCGGCCGCTGCCCGGTGGTCGATACCTTCTGGCAGACCGAGACCGGCGGCCACATGATCACCCCACTCCCCGGAGCGACGCCGCTGGTGCCGGGCTCGTGCACGCTGCCGTTCCCGGGGATCGCCGCGGCGATCGTCGACGAGCTGGGCCACGACGTCCCGGACGGACACGGCGGCCTGCTCGTCATCAAGAAGCCCTGGCCGAGCATGCTGCGCACGCTCTGGCAAGACCCGGAGCGCTACCAGTCGAGCTACTTCCCGTCGGAGCTGAAGGGCTACTACCTCGCCGGTGACGGCGCGATCCGCGACGCGAACACGGGCTACTTCACGATCACCGGGCGGATCGACGACGTGCTCAACGTCTCCGGTCACCGCATGGGGACGATGGAGATCGAGTCGGCGCTGGTGTCGTGCACCGAGCTGGTCGCCGAAGCCGCAGTGGTCAGCCGGCCCGACGAGACCACCGGCGAGGCGATCTGCGCCTTCGTCGTGCTCAAGGGCAAGCGCCCGACCGGCGACGACGCGAAGCGGATCGCCAACGACTTGCGCAACTGGGTCGCCAAGGAGATCGGGCCGATCGCCAAGCCGAAGGACATCCGCTTCGGCGACAACCTGCCGAAGACGCGCAGCGGAAAGATCGTTCGCAGGCTGCTGCGCAGCATCGCCAAGGGCGAGGCGATCACGCAGGACATATCGACGCTCGACAACCCGGCCATCCTGGCTCAACTGGCCGAAAGGAACTGAACATGCAGCCCGATCTGACGACACGCATCCTGAATGATCCGAACTATCAGGCGCTGAAGGCCAAGCGATCGCGTTTCGGCTGGTGGCTGACGCTGGCGATGATGGTCGTCTACTACGGCTTCATCCTGCTGGTCGCGTTCGACAAGCCGTTCCTCGCGGCCCGGCTGGGAACGGGGGTGACGACGGTCGGCATGCCGATCGGCCTGGCCGTCATCATCTTCACGGTCCTGATCACCGGCATCTACGTGCACCGCGCGAACAGCGAATACGACGCGCTGACCGAGAAGATCGCCAAGGCGGCGCTGCAATGAGCGCCCGGATGCTCGCAAGACTCCTCGGCGCGATCACGCTTCTCGGCGTTTCTGCAGCGGCGATGGCCGCCGGCGCGGACCTCGGCCAGGCGGAGAAGCAGCCGACCAACTGGACCGCGATCGGCATGTTCGCGGTCTTCGTCGTCGGCACGCTCTTCATCACCAAGTGGGCGGCGGCCAAGACCAAGTCGGCGGCCGACTTCTATACCGCCGGCGGCGGCATCACCGGGTTCCAGAACGGCCTGGCCATCGCCGGCGACTACATGTCGGCGGCGTCGTTCCTCGGCATCTCGGCCGCGGTGATGGTCGGCGGCTTCGACGGCCTGATCTACTCGATCGGCTTTCTCGTCGGCTGGCCGGTCGTGACGTTCCTGCTCGCCGAGCGATTGCGCAATCTCGGCAAGTTCACTTTCGCCGACGTGGCCGCGTTCCGCTTCTCGCAGACCCCGGTGCGCGTGTTCGCGGCCTCCGGCACGCTGGTCGTGGTCGCGTTCTACCTGATCGCGCAGATGGTCGGCGCCGGGCAGCTGATCAAGCTGCTGTTCGGCCTCGAGTACTGGATCGCGGTCGTCATCGTCGGCGCGCTGATGATGGTCTACGTGCTGTTCGGCGGCATGACCGCGACCACCTGGGTGCAGATCATCAAGGCCTGCCTGCTGCTCGCCGGAGCGAGCTTCATGGCGTTCATGGTGCTCTATCACTTCGGCTTCAGTCCGGAGGCGATGTTCGCCAAGGCGGTCGAGGTGAAGACGGGCATCGCCGCGGCGGCGGGCAAGCCGCCCGCGGAGGCGGCGGCTCAGGGCTTCTCGATCATGGGGCCGGGCGGGTTCATCAAGGACCCGATCTCGGCGATCAGCTTCGGCATGGCGCTGATGTTCGGCACCGCCGGGCTGCCGCACATCCTGATGCGCTTCTTCACCGTGCCCAACGCGAAGGAAGCGCGCAAGTCGGTGCTCTGGGCGACGACCTGGATCGGCTACTTCTACATCCTTACCTTCATCATCGGCTTCGGCGCGATCACCTTCGTGCTGACCAATCCGCAGTTCCTCGACGCCAAGGGCGGCCTGCTCGGCGGCGGCAACATGGCGGCGATCCATCTCGCCAACGCCGTCGGCGGCAACGTCTTCCTCGGCTTCATCTCGGCGGTGGCGTTCGCGACCATCCTGGCGGTCGTCGCCGGCCTGACCCTGTCGGGCGCGTCGGCGGTATCGCACGACCTCTATTCGACGGTGATCAAGAAGGGCAAGGCAGACGGCGCCGCCGAGCTGAAGGTCTCACGGATCACCACCGTCTGCCTGGGAATCGTCGCCGTAGTTCTCGGCATCGCCTTCGAGAAGCAGAACATCGCCTTCATGGTCAGCCTGGCGTTCGCGATCGCGGCGTCGGCCAACTTCCCGGTGCTGCTGATGTCGGTGCTCTGGAAGGACTGCACGACCCGCGGCGCGGTGATCGGCGGCTTCCTCGGGCTGGTCTCGTCGGTGCTGCTGACGCTGGTGTCGCCCGCGGTCTGGGAAGTCACGCTCGGCTATCCCAAGGGCTCGGCCTTGTTCCCGTACGCCTCGCCGGCGCTGTTTTCGATGACCATCGGCTTCGTCGGCATCTGGCTGTTCTCGATCCTCGACAGGAGTCCGCGGGCAGCCCAGGATCGGGCCGGTTTCGTAGCCCAGCAGGTTCGGTCGGAAACAGGCATCGGCGCCTCTGGTGCGTCGGGGCATTGACCGCGATCCGTTTCAAGGTGAGATCATGAGCAAGCGAGACGTGGTGGTCCTAGGCGCAGCCCGGTCGGCGATCGGGACGTTCGGCGGCGCGCTCGCCGACATCGAGCCGGCCGAGTTCGCGGGCACGGTTATGAAGGAAGCGGTCGCCCGCTCGGGCGTCGATCCGAAGGCGATCAACTATGTGACCGTCGGCAACACGATTCCCACCGAAGCCCGCTTCCCCTAGGTGGCGCGCGTCGCCGCGATCCAGGCCGGGCTGCCGATCGAGTCGGTGGCTATGTCGGTCAACCGCCTCTGCTCGTCGGGCCTGCAGGCGATCGTCACCACGGCGCAGAACATCCTGCTGGGCGATTGCGACTACGGCGTCGGCGGCGCGCATCCGAGCTTTCGCGGGGACCTGAGGACGCAGGCCAGGGAGATGAGGATCCTCTGACCGCTCTGGCGGGGGCGTCTGAACTCTCGTCCTATCCGACCTTCGGCGCCAGGCGCAGAACGAGGCGGACGTCCTCGTCGTCCGCGACGCCAGCGGGCTCGGCGGTGAAGCCGAGCGCCTCCGCCAAGCCGCGCATCGCCTCGTTCTCGCGCATGACGCGGCCGACGATGCGTTGGGTGCCTCGCCCGGTGAGGTAAGAGACCATCCTCGCGAGCAGCAGCCTGCCCCGAGTCCTCGGCCCTTCAGGTCGGTGCGGACGATCAGGGCGAACTCGGCCTCGATGTTGTCGGGGTCGGCGACCGCGCGGACGACGCCGAGCGTCTCTTCGCGACCGTCAGCGGAGCGCCGTACGGCGATAAACGCCATCTCGCGCGCGTAGTCGATCTGCGTCAGGCGCGCGAGCTCGCTGCGCGGCAGCTCGCGCCGGGAGTAGACGAGCTACTTCGCGGCACTCCTGAGCGGCGCGGCGGTCGGCGTTGCCCTTATCTTTTGAGCACAACGTCTACGCGCATAGCGTCGTTAAACGAGCAGCGTCGAAATTCAGATCTGTAGAGCCAACCCATGTGCGAAGCGGAAGCGCGCGCATCATCGACCGAACGCCTGCGTTGGTGCCGATTTCTACGAAAGCACTTTAAGGCCGTGCTTTTCAACAACAGCAAGCAGCTTCAGCGCCATCCCGCTAGGACGCTTTGTGCCAGCTTCCCATTTCTGGATGGTGGACTCGCTCGTATTGAGGTAACGCGCGAATACCGGCTGGCTGACGTGGGCCTGTTCGCGGATCTTCTTGATCTGGCGCGCAGCGAACACAGGCGGCGCAGCGAGACAGGACTCGTCGAAGCCACGCTTCGTTGCCTTGTCGATCGTGCCGGCGCGGTGCAGCCCTTCTGCGGCGCTGTGAATCGCTTCGAACGCGTCGCTCTTGAACTTGGCTCTAGTAGTCATGGCAAGTCTCCAGCAGATCTCCATCGCGGACCGACGCGTCCGCCTCGGAGGCGGTCATCCGTCCGTAGGCTTCCGCAAGCTTCTTGAATCCTGCGAGTTCATCGGGCGAGATGTTGGCCCTGTCCTTTTTCGCGAACAGATACGCATACACCCAGGTACGGCCGCCTTTGGCCAAAATGACCCGCAAAGCTGCTATGAGCAACGCTCTCGAGGTGCAGAATCGACGCTGTCTCGCAACCGGTGCGGGCCATGAGCACTCCCAGAGCCACCGACTTCACCATCGACGTCACTGCCGATCTGCACAAATGGCGAGCATTCGTCGCGATCGGTGAGCTCGGCAGCCTGACGCGAGCCTCGCTGTTCCTCGACAGCAACCAATCGCTGCTGAGTCGACAGCTGAATGCCCTCGAGCGCGAGTGCGGCGCGCGGTTGTTCAACCGCACTGGGCGGGGTGTTGAACTGTCCGAAGTGGGAACGCGCTTGTTCACGAAGGTCAAGGCGCTGCTGGCCAACGCCGAGGCGCTCGAGCAGGAAATACGTGGCGAAGCCCGCGATCCCACCGGCCGCGTCACGCTGGGCCTCCTCCCCTCGATCGCCCAGCCGCTGGTCGGCAAGCTTTTCACCGAGACCCGAGCGCGACACCCGGCGGTCAGCCTGAAGATCCTGGAGGGCTCGAGTGGCCAGGTCGAGGAGTGGCTAGCCGACGGTCGGGTCGATATCGCCATCCTGTATCGATACGGACCCACGCTTCCCGAGATGGAGCAATCGCTCGCAGTCGTCGACAGCTACCTGATCGGATGCGTGGGTGACCAGCTCACGGCGCTGCCCGAGGTGCGCTTTCCCGCGCTCAACGAGCTGCCCTTCATCCTGCCGAGTGCGCCGAACGGCTTGCGAACGGCGCTTGATGCGATGGCCCGCCAGCAGCACATCAGCCTCACTCCGGCGATCGAGGCCGATTCTCTGCCTCTGCAAAAGTCGCTGGTCGGCACAGAACGCCTCTACACGGTCTTGCCACTGCACGCGGTATGGGGCGAAGTCGCAGACGAGCGGCTCCAGGCGAGCAGGATTGTCGACCCGCCCTTCCAACGCACGATCTCGATGGCCATGGCGAAATCGAAGGGACCTGCCCGGGCGGTGTCGGCAGTGGGGGCTCAGATCGTCGAAATCGTCGCCGACATGGCGAAAGCGGGCATGTGGCAGCCGACCGTCTCGTCGTGATCGAAGCGCATAGCTGCGATGTGCGCGGCGACATAGGCCGGCGCACCACCGGTCGATAAGCTCGCGTCCTCACCGGAGATTTTGATGGCGCGCATCACACTGCCCGACCCCCAGGCCATGGATCCGGATCAGCGCCGGGTGTACGACAAGATTGTGTCTGGCCGCCGCGGCAGGGTCCAGGGGCCCTTACGGGCGGCCCTGCACAACGCAGATCTCGCGGAACGCTGGCAGGCGCTCGGCGAACTGCTGCGCTACAACACCTCGCTCTCGCCGCGCCAGTCGGAATTGGCGATCCTGGTCACGGCGCGCGCCTGCAATTCGCCCTTTGAGTGGTATGCCCACCGGCTCGAGGCGGAAAAGGCCGGTATCGAGCCCGCGATCATCGAATCACTGCTTGCGGCGAAGATGCCCGAAGGGCTTTCAGCCGACGACGCGGCCGTCGTGCGATTTGCTATCGAGCTTAATCGCCTGAAGTCGGTGTCCGACGCAGCGTACGCCGACGCCTTGGCTCGTTTCGGCGAGCGGACGGTGGTTGAGCTCACGGCCCTAGTCGGGTACTACACGATGGTGGCGATGACGCTGAACGCGCATGAGATCCCGCTGCCCGAGGGCGTCGAGCCCGCGTTTGCGCTCCCCCAGCGGGACCGATCGTGAAGGCAGGGTGGGACTGTCATGCCCATGTCTTCGGGCCGTATGAGCGCTTTCCGCTCGCCGCGGATCGCAGCTATATGCCTTCCGAAGCCCCGGCCACGGCGTATTGCGAGCTGCTCGGCCGACTGGGCCTAGCCCACGGCGTTCTGGTTCATCCAAGCGCCTACGGCGCGGACCACTCTCTGCTCTTCGATGCGCTGTCCTTGCATCCCAGTCTTCGCGGCGTGATCGTTGCGCAGAAGCGAACGTCGCTTGCTCTCGGGCACTTGCGCGAGCAAGGCGTCCGCGGCGCGCGCTTCAGCCATCGAAGCGGCGCCGGCGGCAACTTCGCCGGAAGCGCTTCCTTCGACGATCTGTTGGCACTGGCCGCCCGTTTGGGTGACGCCGGCCTGCACGCCGAGCTGTGGACCGACTGCAGGGTCCTGCCGGACATTGCCACTCGCATTCGCACGCTACCGGTCGAAGTCGTGATCGACCACATGGGGGGCTTCGACGTCTCTGCCGGTATCGACGATCCAGGCTTTCGATGCCTGCTCTCCCTCATCGAAAGCGGCCGCGCGTGGGTCAAGCTGTGCGCCTATCGCAACCTGCTTGCCGAGCCCGACTTCGAGCGCGGCCAGCCTTTTCACGACGCGCTGCTGAAGGCGAACCCGGAGCGCCTCTTGTGGGGCAGCGACTGGCCGCACCTTCGCGTCCAGCCACCTCCCGACGCGGCCAGTCTGCTTGAGGTCTTCAAGCGCTGGACGGGCTGCGAAAGGCTGGTCGACCAGATCCTGGTGACCAACCCGGCGACCCTGTACGGTTGACGTCTAGGTTTGCGTGGCTATTCGAGCTTTGCGCCCGAGACCTCGATCACCTGCTTCCATTTAGCCGATTCAGTCTTCACGAGGGCAGCCACCTCGGCGACCGTTCCCCCCGCGGGGATGACGCCGTTGTTGAGGAGATAGTCCTTAACCTCGGACGTTGCGAGAACCGCATTGATCTCCCTGTTGAGCCGGTCGACGATCTCCTTCGGTGTGCCGCTGCGGACGCTGATGTAGTTGACCGGCGAGGCGTCGAATCCGGGAAGATTGTCTGCGATGGGAGGCACCTTGGGCAGCAGCGGCGAGGGTTCGCGGGACGAGACCGCGAGCGCCCGCAGCTTGCCCGCTTCGATGAACTGCCGATATACCGCGATGCTGTCGAACGCCATCGCCACGTTGCCTCCGAGAAGGTCCTGAAGCGCCGGCGCCGTGCCGCGATAGGGAACATGCACGATGTCGATCTTCGCGTCATGCTTGAACAGTTCGCCGGCCAAGTGACTCGAGGAGCCGACGCCGGCACTCGCAAAGTTAAGTTTGCCGGGGTGAGCGCGGGCGTACTGGATCAGCTCCTTGACGTTTGTTGCGGGAATGGTGCTGTTGACGACCAGCACGGCGGAGACGATGGCCACCTGGCTCACGGGCGTCAGATCGGCCATCGGGTCGTATGGCAGCTTGGCCATCAGGTAGGGGTTGGTGATTTGCGGCCCCGGCGTCGTGTAGAGAAGCGTGTAGCCGTCGGCCGGGGCCTTTGCCACCGCGTCAGCTCCCAGAGTGCCACCCCCACCCGGCTTGTTGTCGACGACGATCGGTTGGCCCAATCGCTTGGCCAATCCGCCGGCGACTGCCCTGGCAACGAGATCGGCTCCCCCACCCGCGGCGAACGGCACGACCATCCGCACCGGCTTGCTCGGATACGTTTCGGCCGAGGCGGGTGCGGCCCACAGAACTAGGGCGGCGACTACGGCCCAGCCGGGGCCACGAATGAATTTGCACTCGATCATTTCTGGTTCCTGCAGTGGGGGCCGTTACCGTCCCTGGTAGTTCGGGGCGCGCTTGTCGAGAAACGCCGCCATGCCTTCCTTCTGGTCCCGCGAGTCGAAGAGCCGCTCGAACAGGCGCCGCTCGAGCGCGAGAGCCGTCTCCAAAGGGGCGTCGGCGCCGAGCCGAACCGCCTCCCGGATCGACTGCACCGCCAACGGCGGCATCGTGGCGATCCGCGATGCGAGCTCGAGGCTGTGCGACAACGCGCCACCCTTCGGCACGAGGAGGCTCACCAGGTTCGCGCCAAACGCTTCGGCTGCAGAGATGGGCTCGCCGGTCAGCGCCCAAAGCAGCGTCTTGTAGCGTCCGGCCGCTCGCACCATGCGCTGCGTGCCGCCCGCGCCGGGCATGATGCCCACGCGGATTTCTGGCTGGCCAAACTTCGCGTCCTCGGCGGCGACGATCATGTCGCACGCGAGGGCAAGCTCGCACCCGCCGCCGAGGGCGTAGCCTTCGACCGCCGCGATCACAGGCTTTGGCGCTTGGCGCACGATCTGAAAGATGCGATCGGTCTCGAGCAAGACATGCTCGGTGGGTGTCATCTGGGCCATCTCGCCGATATCCGTGCCGGCGACAAAGTAGTCGCCATCCCCCGTCAAGACGACGGCAGCGACTTCCGGGTCTCGGAAGAACGTGCTGATGTGGTCGACGAGTTCCTGCTTCACCTGCAGGTTGAGCGCATTGCGTCGATCGGGCCGGGCAATAGTGACGATGCCGACGCGACCCTGCCGCTCGCTGCGCACGAAATCAGCCACGGTTCGCTCCCGCGGCGGGTATGGCCTGGACGGCACGCTGCAGCCAGAGCGAGGTGCGGTAGCGATCCTCGCCGTAGGCCTGCGCGAGGTGACGCAGCACCGCGACCACATGCCCCAGGCCGACTCGACGGCCCCACGCCACAGGACCGATCGGGTAGTTGACGCCTTTCTGCATGGCCGCATCGACGTCGTCCGCCGAGGCGATCCCGTGGTAGACGGCATCGGCCGCCTCGTTGACCAGCATCGCGACCGTCCGCGTCACCGCGAGCCCAGGCAAATCGGCAAGCACGGACACCTTCTTCCCTAGCAGGACGAAGAGGCCGATCGCCTTTCGCAGGTGCTCGTCGCCGGCCTGCACCGGCGCAGCGAGAGCGACGCGGGAACAGGCAGCGAAGTCGAGCGCCAGGTCGAACAACACCACCGGCTCGCCAACCATGGCCGAAAGTTCCGTCGCGGTGCGTCCGTCGCTGAGGGCGATCGCGTATCCGTCAACGCGGATGATCCCCTCTCCAGGCCCACGCTCGACGCTGGCCTTTCCTTCGCGCTCGAGCAGATCCGCGAGGCCCTCCGCGGGACCGAGATCGCCCTCGATATGGACCCCGCCGGGGGTCAGCCCGTCGCCGCCTGCCTCTTCCGCTGCGGCAGCGGTAACGCCTTCGCGATAGTCAAAGAATCCACGGCCGCTCTTGCGCCCGAGCCAGCCGGCGTCGACCAGATCCTTCTGGATCAGCGAGGGCTTGTAGCGTGGATCATCGAAGAATCCGTCATACACCGAACGGGTCACCGCGAAATTGACGTCGTGGCCGATCAGATCCATCAGCTCGCACGGTCCCATCTTGAATCCACCGCTCTCGCGCATGACTGCGTCGAGCGTTGCCGCGGTCGCCACCTGCTCCTGCAGCGATTTCAACGCCTCGCCGTAGAAGGGTCGTGCGACTCGGTTGACGATGAAGCCCGGCGTCGACCGACAGGCGACGGGTACTTTGCCCCATGCTTTCGCGGTCTCGAAAACGGTCCGCGCGACGTCCGGCGCGGTCGCATGACCACTGACCACCTCCACCAGCGGCAGGATCGTGGCGGGGTTGAAGAAGTGCATGCCGACGACCCGTTCCGGCCGGGAAAGTCCGCCGGCGATCGCGGTGACTGACAGAGACGACGTGTTCGTGGCGATGATGGCATCGGCCTCGATCTCCGCCTCGATCTGCCGGAGCACGGCGATCTTGATGTCGAGCCTTTCGACGATTACCTCAATGACGAGGCCGACGTCGCTGAGCTTCCTGTCCGCGCCCACCGGCTCGAGGCGTCCCAGAATTGCGTCGCGTGCCGATGCGTCGAGGCGTCCCCGCTGGAGGCGTTTTTCGAGGCTGCGGCGGATCTGGTCGATGCCCCGCTCGAGTGCGGCCTCGTTGGTGTCGCGCAGATAGACCCGGTGACCCGCGCTTGCGGCCACCTCGGCGATACCACTGCCCATGGTTCCGGCGCCAATGACGACGACCGCCTTCTTGCTCGACAGCGCGTGGGGGAAGGAATGGGGGGTATCAGCCATCGACGGGCTCCGTGTTTCTGAAGGAGGGGCGGCTGCCGGTTTCATCGAACCACTCGGCCAATCGAGGCGCCAGGGCGCGCCATCCCCAGGCTTCGAATCGGTAGTCGAGATAGCCAAGAGCGCAGCCGATCGCGATATGCCCGATCGACAGTGCGGTTTCATTGAGGGCCTGGGCCTCGTCGTCGAGCTGTCTCAGAGATACCCGCGTCTTGAGGTCGAAGGCAGCGATCAACGCCGCCAGCGGCGCTTGGCGTTCGCGCTCGTTGCGCCACAGGATCAGCGCGTCGAGCAGCCCATCGCCGAAGGCGTGCCAACGCAAGGCCTGCCACTTGTCCGATCCTTGCTTCGGGAACAAGGAGCCGCTACCGAGAGTGTCGAGGTACTCGCAGATGACGACCGAATCGAATATCGCGAAACCGTCGTCGAGGACCAGAGTCGGGATCTTCGACAGCGGGTTGTCGAGCATCAGCCGCTCGTTCGGCTTGAGCATCGCCGCCACCGAGCGGACGAGCTCCAGCCGGTCGGTGAGCTCCAGCTCGTGAGCACAGATCATGACCTTGCGCACGTACGGCGACTTGGGTGACCAGTGAAGCTTCATCGTCATCAGACCGCTCCCGACGCGCGAAGTGCGGCGATGTCCGTGGCACCGTAGCCGAGCTCGCTCAGGATGTCGTCGCTGTGCTGGCCGAGCAGCGGCGGCGCCGTCTGCGTCTGCAGGGACGAATCGGCAAAGCGCATCGGGCTGGCCACCTGCGGAACGTCAACGCCACTCGGGTGAGGCACATGCCTTAGCATCCCGCGGGCCTTGACTTGAGGATCCTTGAACACGTCGGCCACGGTGTTGATTGCGCCGCAGGGCACTCCGGCAGCGTCGAGAGCGGCGATCAGCCGCTCTCGCTCCCATTCGGCAAACAAGTCCCGCAGGAGCGCCGACAGCTCGCCGATGTTGCGCACCCTCTGGGCATTGGTCGCGAAGCGCTCGTCCTTCACCCATTCGGGGCGACCGAACACGTCGCAGAGCTTGGCGAACTGGCCGTCATTGCCGACCACGAGGATGACATCGCCGTCAGCGCAGGCATAGACATCCTGCGGCTGGATGTTCGGGTGAGCGTTGCCGTTGCGCTTGGGCACCTTGCCCGAGACGAGGTAGTTCATCGCCTGGTTGGACAGCGTGGCGACCTGGACGTCGAGCATGCCGATATCGATGTAGTCACCCTTGCCGGTCTCGTTGCGCCGCGCCAGCGCCGCGAGGACCGCGACCGCGGTGTACATGCCGGTCATCAAATCGACGATCGGAATGCCGACCTTCTGCGGCCCGCCGCCCGGCTTCGTGTCCTTCTCGCCCGTGACGCTCATCAGGCCGCCCATGGCCTGGATCAGGAAGTCGTAGGCCGGCTGGTCACGACGCGGCCCGGTCTGGCCAAAGCCCGTGACCGAGCAGTAGATGAGCTTCGGATTGACCTTGCGCAACGATGCTTCGTCGAGCCCGTAGCGCTCGAGCGTCCCGGCCTTGTAGTTCTCGAGCACGATGTCGGCCTTCAACGCCAGTTCGCGCACGATGCGCTGGCCTTCGGGCTTGTCGAGGCTGACGGTGATCGAGCGCTTGCCGCGGTTGACGGCAAGGTAGTAGCCCGCTTCCCGCGTGTCCTTGCCGTCGGCTCCCTTCAGGAAAGGAGGCCCCCAGGAGCGCGTGTCGTCACCCGCGCCGGGTCGTTCGACCTTGATGACCTCGGCACCGAGGTCGGCGAGGATCTGACCCGCCCACGGCGCGGCGAGGATGCGGCTCAGGTCGAGGACCTTGACATGCGACAGCGGGCCGGCGTTGGCTTTCATGGGGACCTTTCAAGCTCGATGGGTTGCCTGGCACTCTAGACACCGATCGAGCATCTGACTACCGGCGGACCTGCAAGGCTGGAATGCGTCACGCCACATAGCGTGTCGCTGCATTGCGGGCGGCCGCATAGCTGAGTTGCCGCCGAGGGCTCTTACTCCCGGCGGACATGGCGATCAGACTCTCGTCGACTCGCAAACAGCAAAGGAGACCCCATGTCGAAATCTCTCTCCAGCCTCTGCATCGCGGCAGCCGCACTGGCCATCAGCTGCCAGACCGCGCACGCGCAGGCGTGGCCGTCCAAGCAGCCCATTCGCATCGTCGTTCCGTACGCAGCGGGCGGACCAGCCGACGTGATCGCGCGCGTGGTCGCCAAGAAGGCCGCAGAGGTCCTCAAGCAACCCGTCATCGTCGACAACAAGGGGGGCGCCGGCGGCACCATCGGCCTCGACGCCGCGCTCAAGTCGCCGCCGGACGGCTACACCTTTGCCTTGACTGCTCAGGGCCCGCTGGCAGGAATGCCCAATCTGATGAAGGTGCCGTACGCGCTGGGCGACATCCAGTATCTGACCCTCGTCGCCCGCGGCCCGGCCGTCATCGTTGTCGGCAAGAAGGTGGCTGGCAACAGTTTGGCAGACCTGATCAAGCTCGCCAAGGCGTCACCGGGCAAGCTCAACTATGGTTCAGCCGGCCCGGGCACCACCCCGCACATCGGCATGGAGCTGCTCAAGCAGGAAGCCGGCATCGACATGACGCACGTGCCGTACAAGGGCGCAGCGCCTGCGGTGACGGGCCTGCTGGGTGGTGAGATCGACGTGGCCATGGTGGATCTTCTGAACGTGCTGCCGCACCTTTCGAGCGGCACGTTGCGCGTGCTGGCCGTCGCCAGCCCGAGCCGAGCGCCGCAGATTCCGGACGTGCCCACCACCAAGGAGGCAGGCTTTGCTGGCGTGGTGATGGATACGACCTACGGTGTCGTCGCCGCACAAGGCGTGCCCGCGGACGTGCAGAAGAAGTTCCGCGATGCGGTCGTGGCAGCAGTGCAGTCGCCCGAGGTGAAGGACCAGTTGCTCAAGCAAGGTGTCATCGCGGTAACCGCGACGCCGCAGGAATACAAGGCTCTGATGCAGGCGGAATTCGACAAGTGGCAGCGCGTCGTGACCAAGGGAAAGATCACGCTGGAGTAGGCCAGCCTTCAAAGGATCCACATGTCCCAGCAGGCTCTTGTCTGCGACGCGGTTCGCACGCCCTTCGGTCGCTACGGGGGCGCACTTTCCTCCGTGCGCCGACGATCTGGGCGCCGTCCCGCTGAAGGCCCTGATGGCTCGCAACCCGTCGGTGGATTGGGCGGCGGCGGCTGATGTGATCTTCGGCTGTGCCAACCAGGCCGGCGAGGACAACCGCAACGTCGCCCGCATGTCGGCGTTGCTCGCAGGCTTGCCGCTGGAACTTCCGGGCGCGACGATCAATCGGCTCTGCGGCTCGGGGATGGACGCGGTCGGCACGGCGGCGCGCGCGATCAAGTCGGGCGAGGCCGAGCTCATGATCGCCGGCGGCGTCGAGAGCATGAGCCGGGCGCCGTTCGTCATGCCCAAGGCCGAGAGCGCGTTCTCGCGCAGCAACGCGGTCTACGACACGACCATCGGCTGGCGTTTCGTCAACAAGCTGATGAAGGAAAAGTACGGCGTCGACTCGATGCCCGAGACGGCGGAAAACGTCGCCGGCGACTTCGGCATCGAGCGCGCGGCGCAGGACCGGATGGCGCTCGCCTCGCAGCAGAAGGCGATCGCGGCGCAAAAAGCCGGCTTCTTCGACAGCGAGATCGTTCCGGTGACGATCGCGCAGAAGAAGGGCGAGCCGATCGTCGTCGCCAAGGATGAGCACCCGCGCGACACCAGCCTCGAGGCGCTCACCAAGCTGCAGGGAGTGGTCAGGCCCGACGGCACGGTCACCGCCGGCAATGCGTCGGGCGTCAACGACGGTGCCTGCGCGCTGTTGCTGGCCAGCGAGGCCGCCGCCGCGCGCAACGGCCTGACGCCTCGCGCCCGGGTCATCGGCATGGCGACCGCCGGCGTCGCACCCCGGATCATGGGATTCGGCCCGGCACCTGCGGTGCGCAAGGTCCTGGCGCTCACGGGACTCAGCCTCGGCAAGATCGACGTGATCGAGCTGAACGAGGCATTCGCGGCGCAAGGACTCGCCGTGCTACGCGATCTGAAGCTCGCCGACGACGATGTTCGCGTCAATCCGAATGGCGGGGCCATCGCTCTGGGACATCCACTGGGTGCTAGCGGTGCCCGTCTGGTGACGACCGCGATCAACCAGCTACACCGCACGAAGACCCGCTACGCGCTTTGCACCATGTGCATCGGCGTCGGCCAAGGCATCGCCGTGGTTATCGAGCGAACCTGAGGACGCCTTTCAAGAGAGGTTGGCCGTGGGGCTGAGGTCAAGCAGCCGCTGTCGGCAGCCGCTTTGCTGCTCGCTTGGCAAGCTCGATCTTCGCGATCGCATTGCGGTGCACTTCATCCGGGCCATCGACGATACGGACGGTGCGCTGGTGCGCATACGCTTCGGCCAGCCAGAAGTCCTGGCTGACACCGGCAGCGCCGTGCGCCTGGATCGCCCAGTCGACCACCTTGCACGACATGTTCGGCGCGACCACCTTGATCATCGCGATTTCGGCCCGGGCCGCCTTGTTGCCCGCCACGTCCATCATTCGCGCGGCATTGAGCGTCAGCAGGCGCGCCTGGTCGATCATGCAGCGCGACTCGGCGATGCGCTCGTGCCAGATCGACTGCTCCGCGAGCGGCCTGCCGAACGCGACCCGTTCCTGCAGGCGGTCGACCATCATCTCGAGGGCTCGCTCGGCTGCGCCGATCGAGCGCATGCAATGGTGAATTCGCCCGGGCCCGAGGCGACCCTGGGCGATCTCGAATCCACGGCCTTCGCCCAGAAGGATGTTCTCCACCGGCACGCGGACGCTGTCGAGCGCGACCTCCATGTGACCGTGCGGCGC
>Ga0097621_100001595_pt1 | contig 15516 bp, 10 predicted proteins | sample KBSMisM72_FD_73165 | JGI IMG/M metagenome (GOLD analysis project Ga0097621, IMG submission 73165) | Miscanthus rhizosphere microbial communities from Kellogg Biological Station, Michigan, USA - KBS Miscanthus M7-2 (version 2) (version 2) | ecosystem: Host-associated > Plants > Roots >... | reverse complement strand
TCACACCGGTGGCAATGGAGAAGGGTTTGCGTTTCGCCATCCGCGAAGGCGGGCACACGGTGGGTGCTGGAACCATCAGCGAGATCGTGAAGTAAGCGAGATTGTTTGCTGAGAGAGTAGTGGACAGAGATCAGCATTTGGCAAAGGGCGTAAGCCCTGGGTAGGCGAAAACAAGATAAAGTCCCCTAAGGACGACAGAAGAACCAGGTTGGGATTTAGTTTTTAGTTTCCAGTTCTCGGTTCTCAGTTGGGAAGGAGTTCTAATGCCCCGAGAAATTATTTCGTTACAGTGTGGCGATTGCAAAGAGCGAAACTATTCGACCACCAAGAACCGGAAGACGACTCCGGATCGCCTGGAGATGAAAAAGTTTTGTACCCGTTGCCGTAAGCATACGCCGCATAAAGAAGTGAAATAATGGTGGAACGCGGGCAATGGCGCCCGCCACGCAGGGGCGTAAGCTCAACGGTTAAACTGTCGGTCTCCAAAACCGAACTTGGGGGTTCGAATCCCTCCGCCCCTGCCAGAGTTTGGAGATAAGCCGGTTATGGGAGTTGAGGCAAAAAGAATGGCAAAGTCAGTGGCAGCCGCGGCCAGCAACGATAGCTTCGGTAGCCGGATGAAGGCCTGGCCGGAGCGGGTCAAGAGCTTTTACAACGACGTCCGCACCGAAATGCGGAAGGTGACCGCTCCCTCCTTTAAAGAGGTGCAGGCCACCACTGCCGTAGTCATCATTACGGTGTTCCTCTTTGCCGGATATTTTTGGCTGGTCGATCTTGCCATCGGACGCGGCATCGACCAGGTGTTTCGCTATTTTGGGCATCGCTGAGGTTAGGAAGGAAGCTGGAATCTACAGCAACATTATGCCGGACGAAGCAAAAAACGCAGCCGTAAGCGGCACAGAGGGTGGGCCGCCGCCAGCCGAAAGCGCAGCCGGCGAAGCTCCCGTCAATCCCAATATGAAGTGGTACATCATCCACTCCTATTCAGGATTTGAGCGCAAGGTGCGGGAATCGCTGGAGTCACGCGTCAAGGCGTTTGGTCTCGAAGAAAAGATCGGCAAAGTGCTGATCCCGACCGAATCGGTCACTGAAGTTCGCGGCGGCAAGAAATATACCTCGGAGCGCATGTTCTATCCCGGCTATGTGCTGGTGCAGATGGACATGGACGATCATGTCTGGCACGTGGTCAAGTCGACGCCGCGGGTTACCGGATTTGTCGGCACCGGCCAGCAGCCCACTCCGCTATCTGATGAAGAAGTGCAGCACATCGTTTACAAGGTCGCCGATAGCAAGGACAAGCCGAAGCTTAAGGTCAAGTTCGAGAAGAACGAATCAGTCCGTATCAGCGAAGGACCGTTCGCCAGCTTCACCGGCATCGTGGACGAGGTCAACGAGGACCGCGAGACGTTGAAGGTTATGGTCACGATCTTCGGACGGTCGACGCCGGTTGAGCTCGAGTTTAATCAAGTGGAGAAAGTCGCTTAAAGGCTTTCACCACGAAGATCACTAAGGTTCACGAAGGATTTTATAGATGGCGAAGAAAGTTACAGGACAGGTGAAGTTGCAGATCGCAGCCGGCAAAGCTACTCCGGCTCCTCCCGTAGGTCCGGCGCTAGGTCAGGCGCAGATCAACATTATGGAGTTCTGCAAGCAGTTCAACGCCCGCACCAGCCAGAAAGAGCTGGAAGGGCTGATCATCCCGGTGGTGGTTTCGGTCTACAACGACCGTACCTTCACCTTCATCACCAAGACCCCACCGGCGTCGATTTTGTTGAAGCGCGCTGCCGGCATCGCTAAGGGATCGGGTTCGCCGAACAAAGATAAAGTGGGCAAAGTCACGGTGAAGCAGGTGGAAGAGATCGCTAAGCAGAAGATGCCGGATCTTAATGCGGCTTCGGTCGATTCCGCCATTCGCAGCGTGCGCGGCACCGCCAGATCGATGGGTATCGAAGTCGTTGGATAGTTAAAGATGTGGCGCGGACACTCTTGTCCGCGAGGTCGAAAACACTACGGCCGGCCTGAACAACGGTCAGCGGTGGGAGACGAGGAATAATGAAAAAAGCAGGCAAGAACGTCACCAAGGCACGGCAGGCAGTCGAAGCCCGCCCCTACATCTTGCAGGACGCGGTTTCGCTTCTGCAAAAAGTTAAATTCGCCAAGTTCGATGAGACTGTCGAAGTCACGCTGCGCCTGGGAGTCGATCCCAAGCACGCTGACCAGATGGTCCGCGGCACCGTGGTTCTCCCGCACGGACTGGGCAAGTCGAAAAAAGTGCTGGTCATTGCTACCGGCGACAAGCAGCGTGAGGCCCAGGCGGCGGGCGCCGACTTCGTCGGTGGCGAAGAGATGGTCGAGAAGATCAACAAAGAGAACTGGACCGATTTCGACGCGCTGATCGCAACGCCGGACGTGATGAAGTCAGTCGGACGGCTCGGTAAGGTGCTTGGCCCCAAGGGGCTGATGCCAAACCCGAAGACGGGCACGGTGACTTTCGACGTCGCCAAGGCGGTACAGGAAGTAAAGGCTGGCAAGGTCGAGTTCCGAACCGACAAGACTGCGCTGGTGCATGTGCCGGTGGGGAAGATTTCGTTCACGCCCGACAAACTGATCGACAACGCCACTACGCTGATCACCAGCGTGATCAAGGCCAAGCCGGCGGTTGCCAAAGGCAAATACATCAAGGGCTGCTACCTGAGTTCGACCATGGGGCCTGGCATCCTGATTGATACAACGGCCGTCGAAACGGCAGCCAAGGCCTGAGGTAGTGTGGCCAAGCGTGAAAGCGGGCCGATTTGTTTAGGGCCCTAGACGAGATTGAAGGGATAGACATCTTATGGCGGTTTCTAAGGCGAAGAAGACGGAGCAGGTAGAGAAGCTGGGGCAGGAGCTGCAGAAGGTTTCCAGCGTGATCGTTTCGACCTACAGCAAGCTGACCGTGGCCCAGGACTACGAGTTGCGCAAGACCTTGCGCAGCAGCGGCGCCAAGTATCGGGTAGTTAAGAACACGCTGGCTGAGCGCGCAGCCAAGGGCACCAAAGTGGCGGAAGTGCTCAAGAACCTCACGGGCGTCACCTCCATTGCCTACACCGAAGGCGATCCGGTCGCCTTGGCCAAAGTTCTTTCGAAGTACGCCAAGGATAATCCTGAGTTCACTTTTAAGGCTGGAGTGGTCGAGGGTCGCGTCATCACGATCAAGGAAATCGATGCGTTGGCCACCATGCCGTCGAAGGAAGAGCTTTACTCCAAGCTGCTGTTCCTGTTGAATGCGCCGGCACAGCGCTTGGCTACGGTAGTCAACGCCACCGGCCGTGATTTGGCTGTGGTAATCGGCCAGGGCGTTGAAAAGAAAAAGTTTAAGGAAGCATAAAGAGATTTGGTAATTGGGTAATTTTCGTAATTTGGTCATTGGAAGCCGGCGGTTCAGGATTTCAATCCCCAAGTTGCTCAATTTTCCGATTACTCAATAAGTTCAGTTGCCGGTTGGCGAGGGTTGCGTAGTTCTGGTTTGCTGCCATGTCTGGAGTAGCGGATCGAGGGCTTGACGCACTGGAAACTTGGCCAAAAGGTAATGAAATCAATACTTTGATCAATCAAAAGGCGGAGAACTAGACATGGCAGATTTGGCGCAGTTAGAAGAATCGATCGTAGGCTTATCGCTGTTGGAAGCGGCGGAACTGGTAAAGAAGTTGGAGTCGAGGCTTGGAGTCTCGGCAGCAGCAGCAGCCCCGGTGATGGTTGCCGGTGGCGGTGGAGCGGCGGCGGGTGCGGCTCCGGCTGAAGAAAAGACTGAATTTACCGTCGTCCTGAAGGAAGTTGGGGCGAATAAGATTAACGTTATCAAGGCGGTACGCGAAGTCACCAGCCTGGGCCTGAAAGAAGCCAAGGACTTGGTCGATGGCGCTCCGAAGAACGTGAAAGAAGGCGTTTCCAAGGAAGAAGCCGAGACCATCAAGAAGAAGTTCGCGGATGCCGGCGCAACCGTCGAAGTAAAGTAATCGTGAAGGGGCGGGCACAGCCCGTCCCTCAAGAATTACTACTAATTTTTTTATTTGGTTGAATCGTTGGAGGCAGTGGTATCATCTAGATACCTGCCGCTTCCCATTCACCTAACGGTCTTTAGCGACCTCTTGCTCCAACGGCCAAGGGAAGCGGAGTAGGGTCGCTTAACGGTTGGCAAACTGTTTCGCAGGGCAGCGGAACGGAACAGGCCTAGATACTGGCGCGGAAAGAAACAATTCAATTGACGCTGAGTGCCGCAAATGGCGCCTGTGGGGAGCTATGCCCCCGCGGGCGTACTCGTGTCTAAAAAGCCATTTCGCTTTTTAGGCAATGGCAGGCGTGTGATTGAACGTTTTCGTGCCTGAAATGTTTGGTTGCGCCGTCGTCGTCCGCGTTTAAACGCTCCGCTGTGATCGCAGCTCACGCTGCGCCTTAAAATTGGGAGTTTCTTGAATGGCGAAGAACAACACTAGCATCTTCCGTAAACGTTTCGATTTCTCAAAAATTCCGGCCACGATCCAGATCCCGAATCTGATCGAAGTGCAGAAGCGCTCCTACGAGCGGTTTCTGCAAATGGACCGCTTGCCCAGCGAGCGCGATGACGCGGGCCTCCAGTCGGTCTTTCAGTCGGTATTTCCGATCAGCGATTTCCGCAATGTCTCCCAGCTCGAGTTCGTGGATTTCTCCATTGGCAACTGGGAGTGTAAATGCGGACACCTGAAGGGTCTACATCACCTTCGTACCACCTGTAAGAACTGCGGGTCGACGGTAATTACCGATCCTTTCCATCCTGGCGAGGTACTTTGCCAGAAGTGCGGCACCTACAACGCAAATACTCCGGATTTCTGCAACAAGTGCGGCGACCCGGTGGGATTGCAGCTGAAGTACGACGTGGCCGAGTGCGAAGAACGAGGCATGACCTACTCTGCGCCGCTCAAGGTCACCATGCGGCTCACCATCTTCGATAAGGACGCGGAGACTGGCAACCGTTCAATCCGTGACATCAAGGAACAGGAAGTTTTCTTTGGCGATGTACCGCTGATGACGCAGAATGGCACCTTCATTGTGAACGGCACCGAGCGCGTAATTGTCAGCCAGTTGCACCGTTCGCCGGGGGTGTTCTTTGAAACCGCCAACAACCGCACCTATTTCCTCGGCAAGATCATTCCTTACCGCGGATCGTGGGTTGAGTTCGAGTACGACCAGAAGAACATTCTTTACGTCCGTATCGACCGCAAGCGCAAGTTCCTGGGAACTATCTTCCTGCGAGCCCTTGGTCTGCGTTCGAGCGAAGACATTCTGCGCACCTTCTACACCGTCGACCGTCTGTCGATCCGCGACAAGAAGCTGTACTGGACGCTTGATCCAACGGTTGAAAGACCCACCAACCTGTTGGGCATGAAACTGGCGCACAGCATCAAGAACAAGTCGGGAGAAGAAATCGCGCACTCCGGACGAAAGATCAACGCCGCAGTTCTGAAAGACATTCTGAAGGCGAAGATCACCGAGATTGAAGTCGATATCTCGGACCTCGAAGGCGCTTGGGTGGCGAGCGATGTGGTTGACACCACGACCGGCGAAATCCTGCTCGAAGCCAACTCTGAACTGACCGCCGATAAGCTGTCGAAGATCCTCGAGTCGGCCGTGGTTGAACTGAACGTGTTCTTCCCCGAACGAGACGATGTCGGAACGGTGATCTGCCAGACCCTGAAGCGCGATGCGGTGAAGACCCCGCAGGAAGCGCTGATCGAGATCTATCGCAAGCTACGTCCCGGCGATCCGCCGACTTTGGACACGGCAACTGCTCTGTTTCACGGCATGTTCTTCGATCCGCGAAAGTACGATTTCTCACGCGTCGGCCGCCTGAAGTTCAATATCAAGCTTTATGAGAAGAACGATCCCGGCACTGCCGAGAATCGGGTCATGGAGCCCGAGGATTTCTACGCCACCATCCGTTACCTGCTGAAACTGCGCAAAAATATCGGACAGGTCGACGACATCGATCACCTTGGCAATCGCCGGGTGCGCGCCGTCGGCGAACTGCTCGAGAACCAATTCCGCATCGGCCTGGTCCGTATGGAGCGGGCGATCAAAGAAAAAATGTCCGTCTACCAGGAAATGTCGACGGCCATGCCGCATGACCTGGTTAACGCCAAGCCGGTGATGGCGGCGATCCGCGAGTTCTTTGGATCGTCCCAGCTGTCGCAGTTCATGGACCAGACCAACCCGCTCTCGGAGATCACGCACAAGCGGCGTCTCTCCGCCCTTGGGCCGGGTGGTCTGTCGCGCGAACGCGCAGGATTCGAAGTTCGCGACGTTCACCCCACGCACTACGGCCGTATCTGTCCGATTGAGACACCGGAAGGCCCGAACATCGGATTGATTTCTTCGCTCAGTTGTTATGCGCGGATCAACGACTACGGCTTCATCGAGTCGCCCTACCGCCGGGTGAAGAATGGCCGGGTGCTGGACTACGTGCAGGTTGTCAACAGTGGAGACAGCGACCTCAAGGTCGGCGATCACCTGGAAAAGCATGAAGCTGAAAAGCTGAATTCCGAGCTGAAAGACAAGCGCAAGCGAGCGGTCGAACTGGATCCGTTCTCGTTCTATCTTTCGGCGTGGGAAGAAGATCGCCATACCATCGCCCAGGCCAATGTCGAACTCGACGATAAGGGGCGCATCGTGGGTGAGTTGGTCAACGCCCGCAAGTCCGGAAACTTTGTGCTGATTCCGCGGGATGAAGTCGACTACGTCGACGTCAGCCCCAAGCAGCTGGTTTCGGTTGCGGCATCTCTGGTGCCGTTCCTCGAGCACGATGACGCTAACCGCGCATTGATGGGCGCGAACATGCAACGGCAGTCGGTTCCGTTGCTGCGTGCCGAAGCTCCCATCGTCGGTACCGGTATGGAGGGCGTCACCGCACGCGACTCCGGCGCCGTGATCCTGGCAAAGCGTAATGGAATCGTGGACTCGGTCGACTCGGAGCGCATCATCATCCGGGTCGAAGGCGAGCACCATCCCGGACAGCTTTCCCGCGAAGTGGGCAGCGACATTTATCAGCTCACGAAATTCAAGCGGTCGAACCAGAACACTTGCATCAACCAGAAGCCGACGGTGGTGAAAGGTCAGCGGGTCGCCAAGGGATTGGTGATTGCTGACGGTCCTTGCACCGATCACGGTGAACTGGCTCTTGGACGTAACGTCCTGGTGGCCTTCATGCCGTGGCGCGGATACAACTTCGAGGACGCGATCCTGGTTTCTGAGAAGCTGGTGAAAGAGGACTACTACACCTCGCTGCACATCGAGGAGTACGAAATCGAAGCCCGCGATACGAAACTTGGGCCCGAAGAAGTCACCCGCGACATCCCGAACGTCAGCGAATCCATGCTGCGTAATCTGGATGAAGCCGGCGTGATCCGCATCGGCGCTTCGATCAAGCAGGGCGACATTCTGGTCGGCAAGGTCACTCCCAAGGGCGAAACCCAGCTGACGCCGGAAGAGAAGCTGCTGCGCGCCATCTTTGGTGAAAAAGCCGGAGATGTTCGCGATGCGTCTCTCTACTGCCCGCCGGGCATCGAGGGCGTGATCGTGGACGTCAAGATCTTCTCCCGCAAGGGGCAGGAAAAGGACGAACGCGCCAAATTCATCGAAGGCACGCAGATCGCAAAGCTCGAAAAGAACCTCTCGGACGAAATTCGAATTCTTACCGACGAGCGCCTGAACCGCCTGGAAAACCTTCTGGGCAAGAAAGAAGTTCTTGCCGACCTGCACGATGAGCGCACCAATAAGCGGTTGCTGACCAAGGACACCATCCTTGATCGCGACACGATTGAGCGCATTTCCACCCGCAATCTGAAGCGTATCAAGTATGCCGATAAGGATCCGCGGGTGAACGAGCAAATCGACGAAATCGAAGAGATGACGTCGCGTCAGATCGACGTGCTCAAGAAGATCGTCAACGAGAAGAAAGACAAGCTGACCAAGGGCGACGAACTGCCGCCGGGCGTGATCAAGCTGGTCAAGGTCTACATCGCCATGAAGCGCAAGCTCAGCGTGGGAGACAAAATGGCCGGCCGTCACGGGAATAAGGGCGTCATTGCTCGCATCCTGCCGGAAGAGGACATGCCTTACCTCGAAGACGGCACTCCGGTTGAAATCGTTCTAAACCCGCTGGGCGTTCCCTCTCGTATGAACGTGGGGCAGATCCTTGAAACCCACCTGGGATGGGCCGGCCACGAACTGGGCAAGAAAGTCAGCCGCCTACTAGAAGAGAACACTGCTGAAGCAGCCGTGCGTCGCGAACTGAAGACTCTGTTCAAGGATACGTCTCTGGCGCAGCAGATTGCCGACACGCCGGACGACGAGCTGATGCCGATTGCGCAAAGCCTGACGCGCGGCGTCTTCAGTGGTTCCGCCGTGTTCGACGGAGCCCGCGAAAGCGAAATCAAGGCCCTGCTCAGTTCGGCGGGCTTGCCTACCTCCGGCAAGACTTACTTGTACGACGGCATGACCGGCGACAAGTTCGAACAGCCGGTGACGGTCGGTTACATCTACATGCTGAAGCTGTCTCACCTGGTGGACGACAAGATTCATGCGCGTTCCATCGGACCGTACTCGCTCATCACCCAGCAGCCGCTGGGTGGCAAAGCGCAGTTCGGTGGCCAGCGATTTGGGGAGATGGAAGTCTGGGCCCTGGAAGCGTACGGCGCAGCCTTCATTCTTCAGGAATTGCTGACGGCAAAGTCCGACGACGTGTATGGCCGTACCAAGATTTACGAGGCCATCGTTAAAGGTGAAGCCGCGATGGAGCCGGGAGTGCCGGAATCGTTTAACGTGCTGATCCGCGAACTTCAGTCGTTGTGCCTGGATGTGGAGTTGATCAAGGCCAACGAGAAGAAGCCGGTGGTGGGCACCACGGTAGCAGCGGCGGACTAGTAAACCGGTCGTTGGTCGTTGGCCAGTCGTCAACGACCCACTGACCGACGACAAGATTTTGAGATGCGGGTCTGGTGTTTTTGCTCTTGAAACAACAGATCCCAAGATTCCGCTTGGTAACGGCCAATGACGAATGGCCAACCACCAACGACAGATTTCAAGAGCCGCCAGCGGTCCCGTCACGATCGCAGGAGTGGAGGAACACCTTGTACCGTTCGAGTCCCTTTGAAATGGCCAACCCCATCGCCGATTTTGACGCTATCCGCATCAGTCTAGCTTCCCCGGAGAAGATACGGAGCTGGTCGCACGGCGAGGTAACCAAACCCGAGACCATCAATTACCGTACCTTCAAGCCGGAGCGGGACGGGCTGTTCTGCGCCCGCATCTTTGGCCCGGTGACGGACTGGGAGTGTTTGTGCGGCAAGTACAAGCGGATGAAGCATCGCGGCGTCATCTGCGACAAGTGCGGCGTCGAAGTCACGCTGTCCAAGGTCCGCCGGGAACGTTTGGGCCACATCGAACTGGCATCGCCCTGTTCCCATGTCTGGTTTTTCAAGGGCCTGCCCAGCCGTATCGGTCATTTGCTCGATATCTCGCTGCGTGACCTTGAATCCGTCCTGTACTTCGAGGCGTATGTTGTTGTGCAGCCGGGCGATGCTCCGGTAAAAGACCACGAAGTTATCAAGGACGAAGCCAAGTTCCGCGAACTTGATCAGCAATTCCGGCCCACTGGCTTCAAAGCCATGATGGGTGCGGAAGCCATTAAAGAACTTCTCAAGCACGTCGACATCGACGGACTCTCGGTCGAACTGCGCGAGAAGATGAAGCATGAGAACTCGCTGCAGAAACGGCTTAAGTATGCCAAGCGCCTCAAAGTGGTCGAGGCCTTCCGCAAGAGCGGCAACAAGCCCAACTGGATGATTCTCGACGTAATCCCGGTCATTCCACCCGAGCTTCGTCCCCTGGTTCCATTGGATGGCGGCCGCTTCGCGACCTCCGACTTGAACGACCTCTATCGCCGCGTCATTAACCGTAACAACCGGTTGAAGAAGCTGATGGACCTGCACGCGCCCGAAGTCATCGTGCGAAACGAAAAGCGCATGCTGCAGGAAGCGGTCGACGCCCTGTTCGACAACGGACGCCGTGGCCGCGTGCTGCGTGGCGCCAACAACCGTCCGCTGAAGTCGCTCTCTGACACCCTCAAGGGTAAGCAGGGACGCTTCCGTCAGAACCTGCTCGGAAAACGCGTCGACTACTCGGGACGTTCGGTCATCGTGGTCGGCCCCGAGTTGAAGCTGCACCAATGCGGTCTGCCCAAGAAGATGGCTTTGGAGCTCTTCAAGCCATTTATCTATCACCGCTTGGAACAGACCGGACACTGCACCACCATCAAGCAAGCGAAAGAGATGGTGGAGTCGCAGGAGCCCATCGTTTGGGACATCCTGGAAGAGGTCATCAAAGACCACCCGGTCATGCTGAACCGCGCTCCAACCCTTCACCGACTGGGCATTCAGGCATTCGAGCCGGTGCTGGTAGAAGGCAAGGCAATCAAGATCCATCCGCTGGTTTGCACCGCGTTCAACGCCGACTTTGACGGCGACCAGATGGCGGTTCACATTCCGCTGTCTCCCGAAGCGCAAGTCGAAGCCAGCGTCCTGATGTTGTCTTCGCACAACATCTTGTCGCCCGCTTCAGGCCAGCCGATCACCGTTCCTACCCAGGACATGGTGCTGGGCCTTTACTACCTGACCAAGTCGAAGCCGAACTCCAAGGGCGAAGGTCGCGCCTTTGCCAACATTGAAGAAGTATTGATGGCGCTCGAAGCCGGGGCAGTGGAAACTTTGTCTCCGATCCGGTTGCGTTACACCGGCGAAGTAATCGACCTGGTCACGGCATATGATGACCAGGAAGTGATTCACACCGAGCCGGTACACATCGACCGCGGGTTCATCAACACCACCGTGGGACGCGCGATCCTCAACGACCATCTTCCCGAGGGCATGCCGTACATCAACGGACTGCTCAAGAAGAAGGGAATCGGGCAGCTGGTCAGCTATTGCTACCTGCGCTTTGGACTCGAAGTCACGGTCAAGATGCTCGACGAAGTTAAAGACCTCGGCTTCCGTTTTGCGACGCGCGCCGGCTTGTCGATCGGTATCGACGACATGGTGGTGCCTGACAGCAAAAAGACCCTGGTCCGCGACGCCGAGAAGCAGGGCGTTAACGTTCAGCAGCAGTACCTGGACGGCGCTATCACCAACGGCGAACGCTACAACAAGGTCATCGAAATCTGGTCGGCTATCACCGAAAAGGTCGCCGACGAGATGTTCGGACAGATGCAGCAGCGCGACAAGGAAGGTTTCATCAATCCGATTTACGTCATGGCAGACTCCGGCGCTCGTGGATCGAAACAGCAAATCCGCCAGCTTTCGGGTATGCGTGGATTGATGGCAAAGCCGTCGGGTGAAATCATTGAGACCCCCATCACGGCCAACTTCCGTGAAGGACTGACCGTGCTCGAATACTTCATCTCGACCCACGGCGCTCGTAAGGGTCTGGCCGATACCGCTCTGAAGACGGCGGACTCGGGCTACCTGACTCGCCGCTTGGTTGACGTGGCGCAGGACGTGATCATCAGCGAATATGACTGCGGTACGGTGGACGGTATTTATGTCTCCGGTATCGTCGAAGCCGGTGAGATTATCGAACCGTTGCGCGACCGCATCGTGGGCCGCGTCTCGCTCGAAAAGATCAAGGACTACGACGGCAACATCGTGGTCGACATCAACCAGGAGATCACCGAAGAACTCGCTGTGGCGATTCAAGCGGCTGGAATCGAGCGGGTGAAAATCCGCTCAGTGCTGACTTGCGAATCGAAACGCGGAGTCTGCGTGATGTGCTACGGGCGTAACCTGGCTTCCGGGCGCCTCGTCGAACTCGGCGAAGCTACCGGCGTCATCGCGGCGCAGTCCATCGGCGAACCTGGAACCCAGCTCACCATGCGTACCTTCCACATCGGTGGCACGGCGTCGCGAGTCTCCGAGCAGTCACGCCTCGAAGCCAAGAATCCGGGCTCGGTCCGCTTCATCGGATTGCAGACGGTAAAGGCGAAGTCGGGCGACCAGGTAGTCATGAACCGCCAGGGCTCCATCGCTGTCATTGACGACAAGGGCCGCGAAAAAGAGCGCTACGCCGTGGTTTACGGTGCCAAGCTGAAGGTCAATGAAGGCGACGCGGTCACCCAAGGCCAGGTTCTGGTCGAATGGGATCCATACACCTTCGCCATCCTGACCGAGTTCGGCGGAACCGTGCAGTTCAAGGACTTGCAAGAAGGAGTCACGCTGCACGAGGAAGTCGACGAAGTCACCGGCTTGTCGCGTCACGTGGTTGGCGATTCTCCGGACGAGAAACGGCAGCCTGCGATCGTCATCAAGGGCAAGAGCAACAAGCGCTACCTGATGCCGTCACGATCTCACTTAATGGTGCTCGATGGCGACACTGTGCACCCCGGCGACGTGCTGGCCAAGATCCCGCGCGAAACCACCAAGACCAAGGACATCACCGGTGGTCTGCCGCGTGTGGTCGAATTGTTTGAAGCCCGCAAGCCGCGCGAGACCGCAGTCATCAGCGAAATCGATGGCACGGTGAAGTTCGGCGAGGTGGCAAAAGGCCAGCGCAAGATCTACGTGGTGGCCGATAACGGCACGGAAAAGGAATACTCGGTGCCGCGCGGCGTCCACATCAACGTGCAGGAAGGCGAGCGCATGAAGGCGGGCGAACCGCTCATGGATGGCCCGCTCAACCCGCACGATATTCTCGCCGTACTCGGGGAGAAGGAGCTGCAGTCTTACCTGGTGAATGAAATCCAGGAAGTCTACCGGCTTCAGGGTGTGAACATCTCGGACAAACACATCGAAGTGATTGTCCGCCAGATGATGCGCTGGGTGAAGGTCGAGGACGTGGGCGACACTTCCTTCCTGCTGGAACAGCAGATCGACAAGTTCCGCTTCCGTGAGGAAAACGAACGGGTTATCAAGGAAGGCGGCAAACCTGCAACCGGGCGTCCGCTGCTGTTGGGTATTACCAAAGCTTCACTGTCGACGGAATCGTTCATCTCGGCGGCCTCCTTCCAGGAGACCACCCGGGTGCTCACCGAGGCATCTATTCAGGGCGCAGTCGACCATTTGCGTGGCCTGAAGGAGAATGTCATCGTGGGTCGTCTGATTCCCGCCGGCACCGGCATGGAGTATTACCGCAACGTACGCCTTTCGCCAGAGATGGAGGAGGCCGCTGCCAAGGTGCAGGAAGAGGTCTCGCAAGCCTACGAGGAAGCCGAGCGCGCGCTCGAGCTGATGCGGCAGGAAGGCGAAACCGAAGCCGAGGAATTGCCCGCAGAGTAACTTCGAAGGAAAAGGGGGCGGCCAGTCCGCCCCTTTACTTTTTGAGCCATGCGGAGAAGGCGTGGTCCGAATTCCGAGATTTTCACCAGGAGGGTGGAAGTTCATCGGATTTACCGGTGCTTTCATCCTGGTCGTGGTGATCTTGGTTCTGTACGGTAGCTGGAAGTTCCAGGATTATTGGCGTGGCTCGGTTTTCGCACCCTTTGCGGTTTTGGTTGGCTTGTTGTGCATAAGTGCAGCTTTTGTGAATAGAAAGGCAACCTAGATCTGTTTTTAGGACCGATCTATCTATGAGCGCATCTCCCCAGCGATTGCATCATCAGGAACGCGGCAGCGTTTCCGGGTTGCTTCCCGCACCTCCCAGCCATACTCTGGATGCACCCATGCTGCGCTTCTTCCGTCTGCTGCGTTTAGCAGTCTGGCGCGCTTTTGAACACGATGCCTTTGCCGTCGCCAAAGCGGCCGCATACTCTTCCATCTTCACTTTTTTCCCCACGCTACTGGTGGTTGGGGCGGTGCTTGCCGCCTCCCGCCGGACTGAAGTCTACCTTCGCGAGATCACCTACGCGGTTGGCAGGATCCTGCCAGCGGGCAGCACAGCTGCGGTTGCTTATTTAAAAAACACTACCGACCGCCCGGTTGGATTGCTGATCACCACATCACTGATCACGCTGTGGACGGCCTCCGGAGTCATGATTTCCTGGATGGAAGGGTTCCGTCACGCTTACGAGCTACCCAAAACCTGGGGGCTGGTCAAAGAACGGCTGATCGCTTTCTCGCTGGTCATCCTGGCTGGCGTCCCGCTCATGTTTGCCACGATTCTCGTGGCGTTTGGCAGCAGCATTGAGACCCGAGTCCTGTTCCACCTGAATCACGAGTTTGGCTTCTACATTCTGCTGATGTGGACCGCCATCCGCTGGCTGATCGCCAGCATGACCAGTGTGGCGGTCATCGCGCTAATCTACCACAACGCCGTGCCTCGCACGCAGCACTGGCACAGCGTGCTACCTGGTGCAATCCTGGCTACGGGCATGTGGCTGCTGGTCACTCTGCTGTTCGGCTGGTACCTGCAGCGCTTCGCTGACTACAGCATCATCTACGGCTCGCTGGGGGCGGGCATAGCTTTGCTGGTTTGGATGTACATGATCTCGCTTGTCATCCTCATGGGCGCCGAGTTCAACGCCATGCTTTTTCCCCGCGCCTTGCGGGACCGCCGTTTGCTTGCCATCCCCGACAAGAAGGAAGTTATTTCGTAGTTTCTCAAGGCATCGCCGCCGTTGGCTGTATCCCCGATATGGTCTTTGTATTTGGGAATGAACCGTGCGAGCTCTCCTAGAAAGCCGGGCGGTTGATATGCTAGAAGTATCAATCTTGGAACTGAGGAACTCTTGAAGGCTTCAGAGCCCAATCCCCGCCCGCCTGATCGAGAGCCACTTCCAAATCATGTGTCCGGCCGACGCCGCGCCAAGATCATCTGCACCATCGGCCCCTCATGCAACACCGAATCCGCCCTGGGCGAGCTGATGCGCCTTGGCATGGATGTGGCCCGCTTGAACTTCTCCCATGGGACTCATGAGGATCATTCCCACAACATCGAGCGCTTGCGCAAGGTAGCGCAGCAGGAAGGTCGCAGCATCTGCATCCTGCAGGACCTGCAAGGCCCCAAGATTCGGACGGGAACGCTCAAAGACGGGGTTCCGATCACGATTCAAGCCGGATCGCGTGTCACCATCACGTCTCGTGGTGTGGAAGGGACTGCTGGGTTGATCTCGACAACATTCAAAGATCTGCCGCATGAAGTTCAACCGGGATCGCGCATCCTGCTCTCGGACGGTCTAATTGAACTGCGGGTGATCGGCGTGCGTGGGGATGAGGTTGAATGCGAAGTCATCAATGGCGGGTCGCTGGGGCAGCATCAGGGGATCAACATTCCGGGAGCGGCACTTTCCATTCCCGCGCTCACCGAAAAAGACCGCAGTGACCTGAATTTTGGCCTGGACCACGGCGTCGACATGGTCGCGTTATCGTTCGTTCGCTCGGCGGCGGACGTAGAGGACGTGAAGAAACTGGTGGCCGGCAAAGGTCAGACCGTTCCAGTGATTGCGAAGCTGGAAAAGCCGCAGGCGCTGGAACAACTGGAAGCCATTTTTGAAGTGGCGGACGGAGTCATGGTGGCCCGGGG
>Ga0097621_100001592_pt1 | contig 15525 bp, 7 predicted proteins | sample KBSMisM72_FD_73165 | JGI IMG/M metagenome (GOLD analysis project Ga0097621, IMG submission 73165) | Miscanthus rhizosphere microbial communities from Kellogg Biological Station, Michigan, USA - KBS Miscanthus M7-2 (version 2) (version 2) | ecosystem: Host-associated > Plants > Roots >... | reverse complement strand
AATTATGTGGCTGATTGATCCGAAGGACTTGGACGCGGTAAAGGATCGCAAGGTGGGCCGACCGCGCAAGGCACGCAAAGCCACAAAGAAACGGTAAGCACTTAACGCTTAAGCGGACAAAGCCTGTGCCAAACTCACGATTCCAGATCTCAGATTAGGACACTACCCGTCTGCCGCTCGGTTCTAAAAGAGGCCGGTAATGAATAACCATGTCCGCTGTCATAATAGACGGGATTGACAGGCGTTCATTGTTACGACAATCGAACATACTCCTTTTGCCCCGCCTAGTTGGTTCTCGACAAAGATTCCAGCCGGTAGGACGATGCATCCAAAAAGATCTGTTTGGCGCCACCGCTGTTCAAGCAATTACTCGAAGGGTAGGTAACGCTCGTCCTCCTCTCCTTCATCAACAGGAAGTTGGACACGAGCTCCATGAAAAATAGGGTACGCGAGAGTGTGCTTCGAAACAGCGTCCAGTATCTCAGCCCGGTTGATACGGCCGTTAAGCCATCGAGTTCGCCAGTGGTCCGCCAGCAGCTTTGTGTATTTCTCAACAGATCTAACCGGAAGAAAATATTTGGGCCTTGAATCGATACCAAGTAAGATCTCTCTAAAATTTTCTGCCAGCGGCACGCCGTAAACCAAACGAGGATTTCCGTGCCTAATTAGATCGTCGGTTGGAAACCCAATCATGGCCAAGCCGTCTCGTAGCTTGCGTATGAGCGGATTCACACCTTCACCAAAAATACTGTTTACTTTTCTGCCGTTACCAGCGCGACCGAGCAATGTCTCTAGGTAATCGATTGATGCTTGGCTAAAGTGGTATGAGCCATAACCTTTACTAACGCCCAACTTCACATATTCCAATCGAGCCTCCGTTTTCCCACCAACTGCTTTCAACGGAACCCGAACGCGGTTGTATTGACTAGATCCCACTCCGTAGAGACTTGTAGTTGCGAGCAAAACCAGATTTGGCTGACGCACTACTGCCTTACCGCTCATAGACGAAGCGATGACACTTTCCTGTTTGCTATATCGTTTTCGATAGAACTTCACAACCTGTGGACTCATCAATAATGAGCAAACGAGCTTGCCGCCAAGTAATAGATTGTAAGGAGCGATCGCACCGCAAACCACAATGTCCATCATATCCACACCTACGTGTTCCGCCTTAACGAGTCGTACAAGTTGACGAACTGCACTGCGGCCGGCGGTGGTTTGCAAAGCGCTCTTAAGATCCTGGGCCGACGTTTTCTTTAGCCCGGCCTTTTGAAAGTTGATTCGTATTCGCAACAGCAGCGCTAGCGCTTTTGCTCGCTTTGAACGAAATAAAGGTGTAGAAGCCTGGCCAAGCCAATTGCTTTTATTTGAGTTCCTGTTGGTTCGGCTCTTATGATCGGCTGCATCAGGAAACCTTCTATGCTCCTCTGACTCTTTTTTAGCTAGCTGTAACAGCCTTGCAATTACCTCGTCAGTCGGCCTGTTTATTTCACTTCGTGTAATCAGACGTTCGCGCACGAAGTCGGCCACATAGATTTGTTCAAGTAGTTGTTTTAACGAGCGTTCAAGCCAGCGAGCCATGCGCTGTGTAGCATTAGCACTTAAAGTTTTAATAAATCTCTCAGCATCCCATCCAATCCACTCATCACGAATGGTCTGCTGAACCATAGAACTACCGAGGGAAGCAATTCCGACTACTGGGTGAAGAGGGGCTGCTGCGTCTCTAATGAGGATCATCATCGAACGACCCGGAAGTGATTTGTATGTGCTCACCCAGGTATGTCGAAAATAACGCCAGATATCTACCAACCTAAGTCCAGTAAACTCGCAAACCGTACCGGGTTCAACCACTTGCAGGTATGGATCGATTGCTGAACGAAGTAGTTGCAGTCGATTCTCCTGCGGTGCTCGAGTTGCGACCTGCAGCTTGGCCGCGAGTTCTCTACCATCACGCATCAGCGACAATATAGATATCCACTTTCCATTCCATAGACGTCGCCTTTGCATACGATCAATGAATTCCCGAACGTTTGGTTCGCGCAGTTGAGCGTCTCGTTCGAGAAGGTGACCCTCTCGAATTCTGCGCTTTACTTCTTCGCGCGAGATGCCATTTAAAGTGGGACTTTGCAGTTGAACACCAGATCTCGAAATTGAGAGCTCCCATCCATGAGCGACTACATCAGTAACAACGCTGCACGCAAATTTTAAAGCGATGTCGGACTTCCCATTTCCTTGTTTCCCGATTACATCGCGCACCTTCTCGATCGCAGTGCGCCTGCTTGATTCATCCGAGCTTTTGATGTGTCTGGAAAGGAGGCGACAAAAATCGCGGAAAGCCACTTCCTGATCGAGAAGCGGTGTTAACTTAACGACGCGCCCGTCTAGGTGAGATACGTCGTGAGGATATTGCTCCAGGACTGACGAAATTGTTCTCTCCACGCTCTTGTCTGCTTGTGGTTGGCTAAAGTAACTTCGGCTCTTGCTGCCGCCAGAATCATCAATTCGATATTCACATCAAGCGTGCCATTCTCCTCTGAATGGATTCGCCTGATAAACGGATGAGCTTCGTTCAGTAACACGGTCAACCCAGAGTCATTCAGTTGAGGTTGATACAAACAGTCACTGTCTAGTCTCTCAAGTTTTAGGCGGTATTCCAGCCCTGGAATTCGTCCGCGTCGACGTGTTAACGGGCGAGATAATACACGATCTAACCTGCTCAATCGTGGGGGTTCAATTAAGTTGTCATGACGTTCGGCTATCTTTTCCGAATCGCGGCGAACTGTCCGCCTTTTCACAGTTACAAAGGCCTTCCGTGCGCGTGCATTTAGTTCGCGAGCTATTGTCTCCATATCTGGAACAAGCAGTTCAAGCAACCCTTCAGTCGGGTGTATCTCTTGCTTAGTATGAGTGACGCCGAACAACTCATCGAGTTGTGGTTCAAATCTAATTTCACATCTCCACCAATCGTCATAGTTCTCCTTGCGCTTTCGGCCCATGAAGAACCATCCTTGGTCAATTTCTCGACCAGCACGAACGATTGAAACACCAGCGTTCTTAGCTATACCTCCACTGTTTTTTTCCTCATTAGAGAGAGAATGCCAGTCCTCAATCGGGAGTTCGGTAAATCGCACGCATACAAGCGAGGTTGACCTATGTAGTGTTACCTCAAACGTTAGCTCTGGACCATATGCTCGAGCGCCTCTTAAATTGCCGTTGCCTCTTTCAAATAACGGGTCAAATGGTAAAACAGCTTCACCATTAACCGTGATTCGTTTTCCGGCCCAGAGTTGGTACCGAAATAGACGACCGAGTTCAGTGCGAAGTCTGCGACAAAGTGGCCCAAGTCTGCGACCGTATAGGCGATCACATTTTTGCCAAACGACGACTGTTCCGAAACCAAATGGGCTAAGTTCTCGAAAGGCTGATCTCGATATGCTCTTGGGAGATAGAATTCCCGCACTCCGCCCGCTTGCAACATCGTCAACGTCAAGAAAAACGCTTGCAGGAGTCTTTCCACGGCGAGCGCTGTAGACTTCGACACGTCCGGCATGACTCAGTGACGAATTTGGTAGACCCATTCCATAGCGTCCGTGTCCATTGCGTTGATTAAATCGTGAACTCCAGCCAAACTGGAGTGCATGAGCTAGAGTATTTCCGTCCATGCCGCGTCCATTATCTGAAACAACAACTTGAGTGTCATAAGTCTCAGCTTCTGAGAAAGTCCCAATTGCAACGCTAACGATCGTTGCTTGCGCCTCGAACGCATTGTCGATTAGCTCCGCCAAAGCTGAACCAAGTGTTTTGTATCCTGAATCGCGAGTCGCTTGGATAAAGTTTTCAGGAACTATTAGCGCAGGCGCTGCTTCATCGTGCGCAGCAGAACGTTTAGGCATGGCAGGCTACCTCGTACGCTTAAGATTAAACGTGGATCTCAGATGAGGTTCGTAAACTATACGCAAAAACGAATAGTTGTCAATGGCAGATTCGCATTGACGAACATTTTCGTGTTCTGTATAAACTGCTCATGCAGGAACTCACTGTGGCACAAGCTGCAGAGCTTTTGGGGATCAGCCCTAGACGAGTTCAGCAACTGATCAAGGCGGGCCGATTACCGGCGAGACAGTTCGCAGGAGCATACGTTATCAATAAGAAAGACGTATCACTCGTGGCGAATCGCAAGCCTGGGCGACCTGCAAATCAAGTATCGAAGATTCCCCGGTCGCGGGTACCCAAGGATCGAACTTCAAAAAAGATGAGAGACTGAACTCTCTCTTTCTTGAAGAAAATCCCCGTCCTCCCGCTGACTTAGTCCGCGTTCCTCAGATAGATGAGCCTCATAGGGTGGCATCAAAGGTTAAGCTCTAATTTTCAGGCGTTGCATCAGTCTCGGCGAGCGAATAGCAGTACTCCCATTTTCGCTCTAGAGCATGGGCTCGCACAGGCAGAACTGTCTGAACTGGAACGCGACGTTCGAGCTTATATTCAAAAATACACGCCCACTGAAAACAGCTGGCTTCCTTGGATCGTCTACTCTGCCGAACTGGGATACAGATATGTAGGTCTAGAATATTGGCAAACCTTTGAGGCCGAAACTGTAGGCTGGAGAGAACGAGGAAGCAGGGATTGGATTCGTTCGAAATTTAAGAAGTTTGAGAATGACTATGGGGGAGTTATCCCGTCCGGATCATGGGCTGAACACTTTACCATTATTTGTCACCCGATAACTCACGCGATCTTACCGAGAGATCTCCAGAGCCAATTGGCCGAGGTTCTTGCCTCTATTCAACATCTCTTTACAATTGAGAACTTACAAGATCCAAAGCTCCTAGGACAATTGGTCCGGTCATACAGTTTCCTGCAATCAAGACGTTTTCAACAGTTCGTTCAAGACGTTGAAGTAGTAGGTCTAATCACTCAAGCTCTGTTGGGCAATGAGGAAGATCAAACAAGCGAAGTCTTGCTTCCCTCCACATTGTCGAGGATTGTAGGTGACTTAGAAGAAGTCGCGCTTGATCAAATACACGATGCCCGTCGTCGTGCGCACATAACACGGTTGAAAGGTTTTTCCCGGCAACACAGTGTGAGAGGGGTTGGACCAGGCACGAGGCGCATCCCATCTCAAGACGATCCAGATATTCAGCCCTCGTTGCTCCTAAGACGTACCGGCTCATATTCGTGGGATGTATATCTCGAAATTCCAGATTTTGATGTTCTCCTGGTAAAGCATCCGAGTTGGCGTCAATTCTTGGGACGGACGCGTATTGAGATCAATGGTGCTCGCGGAATGCTTCCAAGGGGTACGCTGTTGTTCGGAACCACTCCTGTTCACTTACGGTCGTATCCCGCTCCCGAAAAGCAGTTGCTGAAATTCGAAGATGATCATGCGCCTGATGATCTAATCCGATTGTTGAGTCGCACTTTCTCGTTGCCTGCGGGTTCAATGATCTTATGTCGTATCGCAAGTGACGGACGAGCGCACCGGATGCAAGGAAACATAGTGCGACCGGGTCGTGAATACCTACTGTTAAGCACGGTCGGCCCAATCAGATCTAATGCGTTTACCTCATCCATCAGCGTTTCCTGCGAAGGTTTGAATGGTGTCCGACTCTGCGTGCCCCAAGATATTTCCTCAGATTCTCGCATCGCAATCGAACGTTTAGGTGTCGAAGTCGCGCGTGAAATCAGTGTTTTCCCCGTAGGGATTACGGCTGCAAAATGGGATGAAGAAAGTGACGCGGAATGGCTAACTACTGATGAAGTATGTGTCGGGATCCATTCCGATCATTCGATTGTCGAACTGCAGTTAGAACTAGATGATGAAGAGGAAACTACGCTCCAGTTTCAACCTAACGACGCTGAACAGACAGTATTCGTGCAACTCCCGCAGCTTGAAAAGGGAGAATATGCATTGAGTGTTTCGGTACGAGAATCTAGGAACGACGAACTTGAAGAACTCGGTGAGTTACGCTTCAAGATTCGCGAGCCGCGTGCTTGGAAGTCCGCTATTTACGAACAAGGCGCCTTAATCGGCACCATTGATCCGCCGCAACCAACACTTGAGCAGTTGATGCGTGGTGTAGTTGGTGTAGAACTGCATGGCCCAGTTGGACATCCGGTACGAGCGGTGGCTACGTTCTTCGGCAAAAACGGCAGGGACCGTGTGGGTAGTCCATTTAGCGTCCCTGAATTGCGCCTGCCTCTCAAGCTGAATTCTGGGCGAGCTTACCTTGCTAAGCTGGCACACAACCCAGAGTTCCAGTCGGCATCCGATTCAGCAGTTTCATGCAGGCTTGACCTTGACGCAGGAGAATTGGGCACGATCTCATATGTGTGCGAGCGAGAGTTTACGCCGCTCAGGTGGGTGGTCACACGCCAAAATAACGCTTATCGGTTGGGTCTTTCAGACGATTCGGGATCAAGCAAGAAGCCTGCAATAACTCATTACGAATTTCATTCACCAGACTGGCCTGTACCGATCTCATCTGACCTTACGAAGCAGGATTATGAGATTCCGTCAAGTGGCGGCTTGTATTTTGCCAGGGGAGACGACAGTCACTGCAGTATTATCTTTCCGCATGATATTGACGAACGTATGAGTTCATTCGCTGATATGAAGAAGCTTGTTATCCAACCTAAGTTTCGTAATACCCAGCGAAGCACAAAAGGCCTACAGGAATCACTAATCCTTATACGGATGTGGTCAGAAGCTCGCACCATCGGCAACCTGGTGGCGCTTCTCGCAAGACAGCGCATATTACAGGCGATCGTCACGCATATTTTTGGTGTGATCTGTGGACCAACGTGGATAGCCGCGGAACGCTCATACATGGACCATGCTCATCGGGTAAATGCCGCAAATAATTTTAGCAAAGCTATTCAATCAAGTAGTGTTGCTGATGGCCTCGTGCGGCGGTTTACGACGGTGACAAAATGGACTCCGAAGGAACATGCTGAGAACCTGAGGCAAATTCTCGGGAAGTTTATTAAGCCTCTAAACGCTACGCAAGAAACTCGAAGAGTAGGGACTGTGATTTCAAAAGGCCCTCGATGGCAAGCTGAGTTTGCATTACGGTTAGCCAGTGCCCCCGAGTCATTGGGGTATTGGGCACACAATTGGTGTATTCCGGGATTGCAGTCTCTGCTGGATAACCCTCTACTTGCCCGCGCAGCTCGCTTCATCGTCCTTACAAGCAGCTATGAGTTGCAAAGATCTGATCGCAACCAAGATGGTTCTCTGTACGCAGGGTGGGACTGGATATGAAGGTCTTGACAGTAAAAGAATTAAATACGTGTGGGGTGCGAACCCTAACGCTCGACGCTGAAGCGTTCAACTTATTTTCGGTAGAAGCTATCGCAGCTTCCTTGCGAAGGGCTGCGGGCTTCCTTTGTCCGTGCCCATACCGAACACTTAATCAGGCCGTTGTTAAGTCGTTGGAACCTCTGGACCCAGGCAAGAGTGAGCAATTGTACGAGGCCGTCGAGACCACTTTGGACTCTATGATAGGTTGTGGCGACTTGCTCGAGGAGTTTGAAGTCGGCGTGATTGAATCTTCTGATCGAAGTTCGTTGCTTTATGCAGCGCCGCCCAGCTTCATTTCACGGGAAAGCAAAACCATCTTTCTCATTGGCATTGCGCCTGATCATAATTCCGCCTTACCTCAGAGGCTAGCGGAACGGATCGACTATATGGGCCACCTGCGACGATTAGTTCCCCAGGATAATGAGGATCTACGAACTGAATTGAAGCAGTTGGGTCTTTCGGAACTCTCAATGGATGTGTGGCTTCGAAAGGCACGTCCAGAATCTAGCAGCGAATACCTGAAGCACATCAGCAGCAAGCTGCAACATGCGGAGGGAGTAATAGAAAGCCTGTCGATTTTGAATTCCGAAAGACCGGTGACTCATTATCGCCGGCGATGGGAGCAGGCAAAGAATCAATCTGGCCGATTTATTGCCCGGCGTCCACAACCTTATGGAAATGATCTCTGGTGTTACGTTGAGTTGATAGAGGGCCGTGCGAACAAGCTACTCAACCTTCCAATCGAAAACGGTTCCAGAGGTTGCGATGAAGCGTGGCGGCTTCAATTAGCTATCGATGCTGAGCGAGGCTTACCTCAATCCTTTACAGTCACGGAAGAAGAAAACTTCGGGGTCATCGACTTCTTCTCACCCCTTCCAATCTTTGCATTGAGGCGGTGGGCCATTTTAGGGGAACCGGTCAACAAAACGACTGGACTGTTTGGTTACAGGTTTCGTTCAGAAGAGATACCTCAAGAGATCAAATTTATGCAGCAGGAGCTTTGGTTGAGGCAAGTCTTTACGCAAGCGAGGTGAACGTGTCAGCAACAGCAATCTCATCAAATATCGGAAGCACAATTCAGCAACTACATACCGCCCTCAGTGATTACATTGAGGCGACGTACCACATAGGTGACGAACGACTGATCCGGCAGCGCAAGCGTCTGCTTGATTCTGTAGGAGTTATTCATCAGCAGCCATATTTGGAGAGTACGCCGCGCTATAGGGCTAGATCGACTTTCGCAAAGATTAAGGGTCTCGATGAAGCAGTCCTCGATGTATTCCACTCAGTGTCTACCGCTGGAGAACAGGGGAAAGTGCTGATCTATGATCCGCCGTATGAACATCAAGCGGCCGCAGTAGAAGCATCTCTTGTCAAGGATCGTAGTCTCGTTGTGATGACCGGAACGGGCTCTGGCAAGACAGAGTGTTTCTTGCTTCCAATTCTCGGGAAATTGGCGATAGAGGCGCGTCATCGACCAGAGAGTTATAAGAACTTCTCTGCTGTACGTGCTTTGGTGCTCTATCCAATGAATGCACTCGTGAACGATCAATTGGGCCGATTACGTTTACTGTTTGGCGATAAGCGAATTGTAGATTGGTTCATGAAAACCGCGGGGAGACCCGCTCGGTTCGCACGATATACGAGTCGCACACTCTATCCAGGCGTGAGGGATGCCAAGAAGGATCAGGTTCGCTTAAAGCCGATCGGTGATTATTACGTAGCCAAGTTAATCGAAGCGGCAGGGCCGCCCAGCCCACAGCAAGAGGCTGCCAAGCTCTTGGTAAATAAGCTGCGCGAACGTGGCAAGTTTCCGGCGAAACCAGACTTAATCAAATGGTACGGAAGCAAAGGATCGGGATGGCAGGATCGTACTTCGGGAGCTTTTAAGAGATGCGTGACACTACCGGAAGATCCTGAATTATTGACCCGCCATGAAGTGCATGAAGCACCACCTGACATACTCGTTACCAACTATTCAATGCTTGAGTATATGTTGATGCGCCCGCTGGAGCGTCCCGTTTTCGATTCAACTCGGTTATGGCTAGCTCAGAATCCCGATGAGCGCTTTTTGCTCGTAATTGACGAAGCCCATCTCTATCGTGGAGCTGCAGGCGCCGAGGTTGCACTTTTGATTCGTCGTCTCAGATCTCGTCTTCAATTACCACCGGAACGATTGCAAGTCATTTGCACGAGTGCCAGCTTCAAAGATGAGGATACTGCTCGCGCATTTGGTGCGGAACTCAGTGGAAAGGCCGAGACGGACTTTGTCACCGTGCGCGGCGACCTGCAACTGCGAGAACCAGAAGCTGTCGGAACTCAAGTAGATGCTGAAGCGCTGAACGGAGTGGACCTAACAAAGTTTTATAACGCTCAAACTCCTGACGAGCAGCTACGTGCAATTGATTCATTCCTGACCTTTAGGGCTATCAATCGCCGAGAAGACGTGACCACTGCACTCTATGAGGCTCTCAAAGATTTTCCTCCTATGAGTCTTCTCGTCAACCTCACGATGCGACAAGCGATTCCAGTGCATGAGCTTGGCGAACGCATTTTCTCCGGCGTCAAGGGCGGAGTAGCCGAAGCGGCAGTGACAACTTTAATGGCACTTGGCAGCGTTGCGCGTCGAACTCCGTCAGAACCTGGACTACTTCCATGCCGCATACATTCTTTCCATCGCGGGCTACCTGGACTTTGGGTATGTCTAGACAATGAATGCAGTGGATTGCTGGACGACGAAAAAGGAGGACCGACTGGGAAGTTATATGGTCAGCCGCGGGAGAGTTGTGATTTCTGCGGTGCCCGCGTTCTAGAACTCTATACGTGCCGCAATTGTGGAGCTGCTTACGTCAGGGCATACACCGATAATCTACGTGAACCCGATTTTCTATGGAGTGAACCTGGGGGATCTTTTCTAACGTCTGCTGGGGATTACATGAATGAGTTAGACGCACTGGATCTTTTGTTGGAGGAGCCAACGGATCGAACTGGAGTGGAACCCGCTGACCTCGATCTCATCACAGGTCGACTCAAAATGGATCGCCTCGGAAAGCGAATTCGAACAGTTTATCTGAAAAAGGATCAAACTCGGGATTTCGTAGATGACGAAGATGGCAAGGCAGATGTCGATGGAAAATTGGGCGAGTTCAAACCCTGCGGCGTCTGTTTACAGACTGCTTCCTTCAATCGCACGACAGTACAAGATCATCAAACCAAAGGTGACGAACCTTTCCGTGCATTAATCGCAAAGCAACTACAGGCCCAACCCCCTAGTCTTGGCGTTCCGTTCACTTCCTTCGCGCCACTTAGAGGCCGGAAGGTGTTGCTGTTTGCTGATTCTCGCCAAATGGCCGCACGGTTGGCGCCCAATCTTCAAACTTATTCTACGCAGGATGTCTTGCGGCCATTGATCATTACGGGCTACAAGTTCTTGCAGACAGTTCCTTCATTGCAATCTCTTCTTTCTCTGGATGATGTCTTCTTGGCGGTCTTAATTGCGGCTAATAAGTTTGGAATTCGACTTCGCCCAGAATTGAAAGAGCATGAGAGTTTTAATCTCGAGCGCGTGGTTAATGATCGAGTCGCCAAAGGCGCCCTTACGCGCCAATCGGATCTCTTGACGCTGTTAATTGAAGGTCAAAAGGCTCGCCCACCGGAGTCTCTTCTGCGAGGAATGTTGAACGTCATCACCCATCAGTATTACGGCTTCGAATCGCTAGCCCTTGCATCGGTCAGAGAGGCTTCGTCGGTTACCGCAGACATCACAGCGCTGCCTGACATCCCAGGGTTCGCAAGCACTTCAGATGAAAAACTTGCGCTCGCAAGATGTTGGATTCGTGCGTGGCGCAAACAGGGTTTTTGGCTGAGTCAGATGCTACCGGACTGGGCAACGCGAGAAGTTCGATCGCACACCGGCAGCTTCAGCACTATTGAGCAAATGCTTCCAGATAAACAGGCGCGTTCAATTTTTAAGAAGGAGTGGCTTCCCCAACTTCAGAATCTGCTATGCGAGCCCGTAGCCTCGAAGCATCGATTGCTCGGAAGTAGGTTGACACTCTTGATGGAAGGCGATTGGGCATACTGCATGCTCTGTCGTACAACTCAACGACCTTCCCCAAGCCGCAACACCTGTGTGAATTGTGCTAAACCGCGACTCCGCTTAATTGACCCACTACAAGACGTCGTGTTTAGAGCCCGAAAAGGTTATTACCGCGCGAGCACCGAAGAAGCACTTGGTTCGAATGTTACACCGCTTGCAATGATTGCTGCGGAACACACGGCTCAACTGAATATGGCCCAAGAAAAGGACATCTTTTCGAAAGCTGAGGAGAACGAACTTCTTTTTCAAGATGTCGATCTTGGTCGCGGTGACGACAATCGTGAGCGTGCAGCTATCGATGTTCTCTCCTGCACGACAACGATGGAGGTTGGTATTGATATTGGCACACTATCGGGTGTTGCTCTCCGTAATATGCCTCCAGGTCGAGCGAACTATCAACAGCGAGCGGGACGGGCTGGCAGACGCGGAAACGCCGTCGCAACAGTAGTCGCAATGGGCAGTGCAGATAGTCATGATGAACATTATTTTACGAATGCGGATGAAATGATTAGAGGTCCCGTGCTCGATCCTAAATTGACGTTGAATAATTACGACATTACGCGGCGCCATCTCACAGCGTATTTGTTGCAAAGATATCATCAGGCACGATTGCCCGACATACGGCCTGAGGCGCAACCACATTTGTTTGAAGTGTTGGGAACTGTTATTCAGTTCAAGAATTCCGAATCTCCACTTAACCTACGTGACTTTGAGTCTTGGTTGGAAGAGGAAAGAGCGGCTTTAACGGAAGATCTGGAGAATTGGCTGCCGGTTCAATTGTCGGCAACTGACAGGAATAAGTTAATCGACGGTCTAGTTAATGAAACAACGAGACTGGTCAGTGAGGCTATCGGAGACTCCACTCAGAAAAATGCGACAGACAAGATTGAGATTGTCGAGGTTCAAGCTGAAGAAGGAGAAGAAGTTCCACGCGCCGAAACGTTTGGAGAGACTCTCCTTGATCGTTTGCTGTACAAGGGTGTGCTTCCACGTTATGCCTTCCCTACTGATGTAGCTACGTTCTATGTATTTGACCAACACAACTCAACTCGGTACAGACCGGCCTTTCGATTCACGCCATCGCAAGGACTGTCTGTAGCTCTTAGCCAATACGCCCCCGGTAAAGAAGTTTGGGTTGCCAGCAAGCGCTTCACGTCGGGTGCGATCTATGCTCCGATGCGAAGTGATTTCCTTCAATCATGGGAACTGCGACGATTTTATTATGAGTGTCCCAGGTGCCACTACGCGAAGACAACCGAGAGAACTGAAAGTGCAAAAGAGAAAAGTTTGGATTGTCCAGCATGTGGAGAACTCGGTGCGTTTAGTCAGGAGCGCAAATGGATACGCCCACCAGGATTTGCTCACCCCGTTTTTGTGTCAGAGGACACGTCACCTGACGATCAGCCTGCCAGGAGTTACGCCACGCGGGCAAAGCTCACTGCTCCAACTCCATTGGATGAAAAATTATGGACGCCGCTGAACGAACGTGTTCGCAGTCACTATTTAAGGCAACACTTGCTGGTCACAAATCGCGGGCCGCGTGAGGAAGGCTATAATTATTGCACGATATGCGGTTTGATCAGTCCCTCAATCGGTACACAGAGTATAGATGCTGCCGGCTCTCATAAGAAGCCGTATCCCGATGAACGCGAAAGCAGTTGCCATGGAGGGGGAACAGCAAGGGGAATCGTTCTCGGAACAGATTTCATCACGGATGTGCTGCTCATTTCTCTACGAGCACATGCGCCGATCTCTTTGCGACCGGGATTGCTTTCTACTGAGATCGCGATGCGTACGTTATGTGAAGCGCTTTCGAAAGCAGCGTGTTTGAGTTTGGATCTTGAAGCGGGAGAAATTCAAGCGGAGTTTAGGCCAGCGCTGAATGGAAAAGGCAGTGATGGCTTGGAAGTTGAGATTTACCTTTACGATACATTGCCGGGCGGGGCTGGTTTTGTTCGTCAAGCTGGTGAACTCGAGTTGCACTTGATAGAAAAGGCACAGATCATTCTTAACGATTGTCCTGAGAATTGTGACTCATCGTGTTACCGTTGTCTTCGAAGTTACAAAAACAAATTCGACCATCACTTACTCGATCGTCATGTGGCAGGAAGCCTGTGTCGTTTCTTATTAACCGGAGAGTTGCCAACGATCACGCAAGAGAGGACTGAACGGGCGGCTGAGTTACTCTTAAATGATCTTGAACGTCACGATCTAGGTGAGACAGCCATTGCGCGGAATGCACCGGTATCTACCCCAGGCGTTGGTGAAATCATAGCACCAATTCTGGTAGGTAGGAGTGAAACAGATGTTAGGATCCTGGCCATTACCGCTGCTCTAACACCTCATTATTCGGCTGATGCTCAATTGCGCAAGGTGGAGAAGTCAGGAAGACCGCCCGTAACATTCATAGATGAACTTCAAATTCGTCGGAACTTGCCGCGCACAACGAGTGATCTCATAAGAACATTTGGGTATGCTTGATGACTTTTGAATAGACTTGAATCTCTTCTCTTCAGGTCGTTTGTTCTAAGAAGTTCGCTGCCCTAATGATAAAAATGCCTAGCGAATTCCCGATTGCGCGAAGAGTATTTCTAGCCCGAGCTGTAGCCTGTCTTTTGTTTGCATTCCTTCTTTCTGGACTACTCGATGCTCGGATGAGTTCGTTTGACTCACGACGGCAAGCCAGTGCTCGACCTGAACTCGTGCTTCAGCGAGGACATTCGTTAGGAGTAACGTGTGCGGCTTTTGCCCCAGACGGTACTTGGCTGGCTTCCGGTGCCGCTGATCACACTATTCTCATTTGGCAGTTACCTTCAGGAAGACAGTTGCGCACTTTGAGAGGCCACCGTGGGCCAATTCGCTCCGTGACAATAAGCGGAAACGGCGAGTTGTTGGCGTCCGGCAGTAACGACCGTAGTATAAAGATTTGGAATGTCGATAAGGGCACTGAAACTTTCACATTAACGGGCCATACTGGCTCCATCAATTCGCTTGCATTTAGTCCGAACGGTCAATGGCTTGCATCAGGGAGTGCTGACAAAACGATCAGGATTTGGAATGTCAAAACAGGTAGCCAAGTGGAGTCGTTTACTGGAGCCGAGGGATCTATTGACATAGTTACGTTTAGTCGCAACGGTGAGTATTTAACGTCCTCATCAGGAAGAGAAATTCGAGTTTGGAATGTGAAAACGTGGGGAGACCCGCGCAAGTTGGGAAGGCAGGGTGGACCAGTTACAGCAATCGCTTTCAGCACCGACGACACCGTCATTGCCTCTGGCAGTGCCGATGGAACGGTCTTGATTTGGCGGCTCAGCTCAGATCGCGAACCGCATGCTTTGAAAAGCAACACGGCAAGCGTGCTTGCATTATCATTTGGTGTCGATGGATTGCTGTTCGCCGCACATGAAGATGGCGGGCTTGAGTCTTGGGACGTCGGCAATGGGCAAAAAAAGTCGGCGTTGGCGGGTGACAGTGATACTCAGGGTATCGTGTTCGCCAGTTTCGACAAGCAGGCTTCAACTCTGGCTTTCGGCATCGGTGAGAAAAAGCTAGCTCTCAGAAGCATCACCACCGGGGCTATTACCAGTACGCTTCAAAGTCACACCACCGGCATCAATTCCCTCTCTTTCAGCAACGATGGTCAGTGGTTCGCCGCTGCTACTGACGATGCATCAATCAGACTCTGGCAAATAGCCACTGGCCGGGAACTGCCAAGGCTTTTGGGCCATACGGGATATGTCACAACGGTGGCCGTCAGCCCTGACAGTCAACTAATCGCTTCGGGTAGCAGGAGCGGAGAGTTAAAGGTTTGGGACATCTCAACGGGGCAATTGGCTTTCAACCTTCCCCGGCAGGCGAAGGGCATCGACATACTGGTCTTCAGTCCGGATGGAAAATCTCTCGTCGTGGCAGGCATGGACCATAATATTGAGATCTGGGATATCGACACGAAGCAGGTCCGCTTTCTTAAAGGCCACTCCGATGAGATTACAAGTTTGGTGTTCGCTGACTCAGGTAAGCAACTGATCTCAGCAGGTATTGATAAAACGATCAGATCCTGGAACTGGATGACTGGTGAAGCACTCACATCCTTCGATAACCTGAATGTGGAGGTCAACGCTCTGGC
>Ga0097621_100001584_pt1 | contig 15564 bp, 8 predicted proteins | sample KBSMisM72_FD_73165 | JGI IMG/M metagenome (GOLD analysis project Ga0097621, IMG submission 73165) | Miscanthus rhizosphere microbial communities from Kellogg Biological Station, Michigan, USA - KBS Miscanthus M7-2 (version 2) (version 2) | ecosystem: Host-associated > Plants > Roots >... | reverse complement strand
TGCAAAACTTTTTCTTCGAGCGTCATCCGCGAGACGAGATCGTTGACGCGTACTTCGATCGGGAGGTTAGGATTTTTGTAAGGAGGGACGGATTGCGTCGAGCCTTGTTGAGATGCGAGCAGTACAAATGCCAGGAGTAAAAGTAGACAGGATTTTGAGGATTTCCATGATTTACGAGATTTCATCTTGTGAATCCTGTTAATCCTGCAATCTTGTCTAACAATGTCTCTGTCATCCACGAACACCGAAGAGGATGTCGACCGTCAACTGGTCCAATCGCTCATACGGCAACGTCTTGCGCGCTAACTCAGCACGATCGAGCGGAAGCTCCTTAACGCGCTTCGCATTCTCGCTGCTGTAACGACCCAGCGGTTCCATCGACCCGGCCCCGTTAGTTATCTCACCGAGCAACGACTTGATCTCCTGATCCTCGTCAAACTGCCGCGCTTTCTCCTTGAGAATCAGATAATTTCTCATGCACCCGGCAGCGAACACCCAAACTCCTTCCTCATCTTCACTGCGATAAGAATGCGCATCGAAGTGACGCGGTCCATCGTAAGCAGCCTCCAGCAAGCGCACTAAAAAGAACAGGTTCTTCATCGACTCCGATCCAAATCTGAGATCCTGATCGAAGCGCGGACCTTTTTGATCGTTGAGATCTATGTGAAAGAGCTTGCCAGCCTCAATCGCCTGCGCCACGACGTGATAGAAGTTGAGGCCCGACATCTGCTCGTGACCAACCTCCGGATTGACACCAACCATGTCCGGATGCTCGAGCGTCGCAATGAAACCGAGCATCGCACCCGTCGTGGGCAGATAAATGTCACCGCGTGGTTCGTTAGGTTTGGCCTCAAGCGCAAACTTATAGTCGTAACCCTGATCGACCGAATACTCGCAAAGGAAGTTGAGCGCCTCGCGATTCCACTTCAGCGCCTCGCGCGGATCTTTCGCGGCATCGACTTCCGCACCCTCGCGTCCGCCCCAAAAAACGTATATGTGTGCACCCAGCTCAGCGCCCAGATCCATGGATCGCATCGTCTTCTGCAATGCGTACATGCGGACTCGCGGATCGCTGGAAGTAAACGCACCATCCTTGAAAACCGGATCGTAAAAGAGATTCGTCGTCGCCATCGGCACTTTCATGCCTGTGTCGTCGAGCGCCTGTTTGAACTCACGCACGATACGATCGCGTTCAGCCGGACTCGCATCGATCGGCACCAGGTCGTTGTCGTGCAGATTAACGCCGTACGCTCCCAGCTCGCTCAAACGCCGTACGATCGTTACGGGACTCACAGTCGCTCGCGTCGCATCGCCAAACGGATCTCGTCCGCGATTGCCGACGGTCCAAAGACCAAAGGTGAACTTGTGTTCCGGTTTCGGTTGAAAATTATTACTTACCATGTCGCCCTCTTTTTTGTGCTTTCTGTGCCTTTTTGTGGCTCAAACAAATAACGGTTTGCGAAGTCGAGAAATGTAGGCCAGTTTGGTCCTGTCACATGTCCACCGCGGTGCTGGCGAAATGCAATGTCGCCGTCCGTCAATGCAGTTTCGATCGCAGGAAACTCGCTCACCCCGAGATCTCTTTTACCTAAGAGCTTGTACACCGGACCCGCAGCAGCCGCCGCGAGGAACATGCCCTTCGCATCGACCCAACCATCGCCTGCGTCACCTACACCAATGAACACCGGACGCGGTGCGCATAACGCGATCAATTCGTGTGAATCGACAGGCAAGTCGTTCCAGTTAAGCGGCCCAGCATATTTCAGATAGTTGCCGGCCATCCAGTGATACTCGCCTGACGATGCAATGTTCTCGACGAGCTCGCCCCAATTGCGGCGATGGAGTTTCGCGCCTGCCGCGCCCGACGAACTCACATACGCGATCGCAAAGCGGGAATCATACGCCATCGCGACCAGCACTGCCTTGCCGTAGCGCGAATGGCCTTCGAGTCCGACACGTTTCGCATCGACAGCTTTGTCAGTCTCAAAATAATCAAGCGCCCGGCTTGCGCCCCACGCCCACGCCCGCAAGGCGCCCCAGTCGTCGAGCCCGCGCGGCTGACCTTTGTTGGTCAGACCGATAATACCCAAGGTCAAGCCCGCACCATTGTCCGCTTGAATACTAACGGGAATCAGACTCGCGTATCCCCAACCTTTGTTCAGCACCTGCTGTTGCCAGGGCGCTTCGGTCGTTTGCGGCACGGGAGGACGAAATCCAGGCGGAAACACGAAGCTCAATTCCATGATGACGGGAACAGGCTCGGTTGCTTTCGCCGGAGTTGTCAGTGATAACTGAATATCTACGTTGACGAGAGGATACGCTGAGTTGTTAACGTGACCAATTATCTTTTTTGAGACGACGGGAATCTCGTACTTCACTTCCTGTTTCGTTTCGACGACTTCCCACTCGACTCGCGGCACGTTCGTCGGAACTCTGCCGTACATCTCGCGATCAAAGTCTGCAACGATCCCCGGCCGGCGCTGGTCCCACCACATTTTGGCGCTCGTCACGCGCTTACCATTCTTGAGCAGCAACGGATCAGGAAGAGCAGGATATGGATTTGCTTTCGCTTCGTCGTAGTTCGCAGCGTTCGGCGCTTTTGGATCATTGCCGTTAACACCGGGTCTGAGTGACGTGATGTGCAGGAGATTCAGCAGGCGGCGATGGTCCTGCTCAGCCGTTAGTTCCACCGGCCATGTGCCGAGACTCTTGATATTGATAACGGCAGCTAACGCCGGCTTGCCTCTGCCGAACCGATCGAACAGGAGCGGATAATTCGTCCGGCCTTTCATGGGCCAATTGTTCAGCCACGAATCGCCGTCGGCGACGCCCCAGAAAGTCACGCGGTCAATCGCATCGCGATGCTTTAGATAAACCTGGAACAACTCCACATATCGTTTTGCTAACGCAAGCTGCTTCGCGTCGGGCAATCGATCGACGTAAGGATTCAACTGCGGCGTGACCGGATCATCAACGGCGTAATCAGCGCCAATCTTTGTTGTTCGCGGAAGTACGTCAACATCCAACTCGGTGATGTGAATTTTGAGTCCCAGCGCTGAGAACGCGGCGATGGTCGCGTCTTCGTCAGCAGCTGAAGGCCATTCCAGATGATTGTGATTTTGCAGGCCGACACCGGAGATCGGGACACCGGCAGCTATTAGTTTCTTGATCAGCTCGACGCCGCCTGCACGCTTCGCCGGCAGTTCGAGATCGTAGTCGTTGTAGTAAAGCTCGGCGTTCGGATCTGCTTCGTGAGCAAACTTGAATGCCTGGAGCAGATAATCTTCGCCGATGATTTTGAACCAGGGCGATTGCCGCATCGTGCCGTCCTGATTCAAAGCCTCGTTGACCACATCCCAGCCCTTGATTCTTCCCTTGTAACGACCCACGACCGTGAAGATGTGATCGCGCATGCGCTTCAACAGCGTCTCACGATCGGCAGGATTGCCCTTTCCATCTTCAAAAACCCAACGAGGTGTTTGGTTGTGCCAGACGAGAGTATGCCCGACGATAAACATCCCGCGCTTCTCCCCAAACTCAACAAACCGATCGGGAGCAGCAAAGTCATATTTATCAGGCTGTGGATGGACCAACGCCCACTTGAGAACGTTCTCCGGAGTGATGCTGTTGAAGTGAGTGCTAACGATCTGAGCACCCCGCTTATCTTCTTCAAAGATCTGTCGCCGGTTCAGCGCTGCCCCAACCTTGAAGTCATTCTTGAAAACATCCTTCAACGTTCTCTCTTGCGCCGCGACTGGCAGACACACCACCAGCCCCCAAATAAACACTAGAGCAAGACCAATTCTTTTATGTGCTTTTTGTGCCTTTTTGTGGCTATTTCGTGGCCACTTCGAGCTTAGCCGTTTCATACTTTACCGAACTTGTTCCCACCATGATGTCGAACCATCCCGGCTCGACGATGCTCTTCATATTGAGATCGAGAAATGAGAGTTTGTCGGGCGTGATGACAAACTCAACCGTCTTGCTCTCGCCTGCAGCAAGCGAAATTCGTTTGAAGTCTTTGAGCTCCATAACGGGTCGCGTGACCGAACTCACCAGATCGCGAATGTAGAGTTGAACGATCTCGTCGCCTGCGCGCTTTCCAGTGTTGGTTACAGTTACGCTGACCTTCGCCTCGCCCGCAGGACCGATGCGCACCGGATTGACCTTCAAATTCGAATACGAGAACGTCGTGTAGCTGAGTCCAAAGCCAAACGGAAACAAAGGTTCCTTGTTGGCGAAAAGATAACCCCTGCGTGCCGTCGGCTTACGGTTGTAGTAAAGGGGCAGTTGGCCCACAGAGCGCGGGAAACTAATCGTGAGCTTGCCACCGGGGTTGTAATCACCAAAGAGAACATCCGCGACGCCAACGCCCGTTTCCTGCCCCAGGTAGAATCCTTCCAGGATTGCAGGCACGTTCTCCGCGATGTAGTTGATCGAGAGTGGACCGCTGTTAATAAGTAGAACGATCGTTGGCTTGCCGGTTTCAAGTACTGCCTTGACCAGATCATTCTGTCGACCAACCAGATCTAAACTATCGCGATCGCCAAGGTGGTTGTCGGCCCATCCTTCCTTGTTTGTGTCTTCGTTACCACCGAGCACGAGCAGCGCAACATCCGAACCTTTCGCGACCTGCACCGCTTCCGTGATCAGCTTTTGATCTTCAGCCGCATCGCTGAGATGAGCGCTATCCGCAAACCAGTTCCCGCCCTCTTTCGTGATCTTGCATCCTTCGGCATAGTTGACCTTGATCTTGCTGCCGACCTTGTCTTTGATCCCCTGAAGCACACTCACTCCGCGTAAAGGCTCGTCGCTGTATCCCCCGAGATGAACCCCGGCGGCATTTGGACCAATCACGGCGATCGACCGCAACGCACTCGCATTCAACGGCAAAACATTGTTCTCGTTTTTCAGCAGTGTGATCGATCTACGCGCTGCTTCCGCCGCGAGCGCTCTGTGTTCCGCGGAATTCGTGACCCGCACAGTTCGTTCGACATCAACGTAAGGATTCTCAAACAACCCGAGCAGAAACTTCGCGCGCAGATTTCGCGCCACAGCCCGGTCAATCATCTTTTCCGAAACCTGGCCGTCTTTCACGAGCTGCAAAAGCGTCGGATACGAATCGGGATCGGGAAGTTCCGTGTCGACACCGGCTTCGATTGCGAACTTCGCAGTCGTGGCCTTGTCCGCCGCGAGGTGATGTAGATCCATCATCTGCGGAATCGCGTAGTAATCCGAGACTACGAGACCATCAAATCCCCACTCCTCACGCAGCAACTTTTGCAACAACCACTTGTTCGCGTGCGACGGCACGCCGTCGATCTCGTTATACGACGGCATCACGGCTGCAATTCCAGCTTCCGTGACCGCGGCCTTGAAGCTCGGCAAAAAATATTCGCGCAGTGTTCGTTCTGAAAAGTTTACGGGCGCGATGTTTGTGCCACTTTCCGGTTGGCCGTGTGCAGCGAAGTGTTTGGCTGTCGCCATCACGTGATTCTCGTCAACACCCGGTCCCGGCCCTTGCAACGCTCTTACGATCGCCACGGCCATGCGCGAAGTCAGATATGGATCTTCGCCGTAAGTTTCTTCCGTGCGACCCCAGCGCGCGTCGCGTGCGAGGTCGAGATTTGGACCAAGCACGAGTTGACTGCCGCGCGCACGTGTCTCGAGTGCACCAGCAGTGAAGACTTTAGTGATGAACTCCGGATCCCACGTGGTGGCAAGCGCGATCGGTTGCGGAAAACTCGTACTGCCCTTGGCCATGTGGCCGTGCAGTATCTCGTCGTGAAAGATTGCCGGAATGCCGAGTCGCGTATTCTCGACGAGCCATTTCTGAAGCGCGTTGGCGAACGTCGCGCCTTCGCGAGGACCCTTTCGTTCTCGCTGCCGCGCGATCTGGCCGATGCCGTGTTTCATGACTTCCGCGGCTTTCGCGGGCGAGAAGTCGCCACGATCGGTCGCGAAATCAGTTTGCGGATTTACTTGCGGGCGATTGCCCCACAGGCAGGTTAGTTGCGCAATCTTTTCTTCCAACGTCATGCGCGACAAAAGATCGGCGACGCGCCGATCGACTGGAAGGCTCGGATTTTTATAGTCCGGGCGTGCGCCGTCTTGCGGATTCATGTGCGCCACAGGCAAACCTAACACTGAAATGATGAACGTGATGCCGATCGTGAGTCCAATGGTTCGCGATTTATTCAAGCAGTCGTCCTCTTTTTGCGTTTTCGTTGACAAGATTTCAGGAATGGCAGGATGAACAAGATTTCAATCCTGTAAATCTTGTAATCCTGAAATCATGTAAAAAACTACCTCTGAATCCAATCACCAAAATTCCCTGAGAACAGGCGATTCACGTCGCGCGTGATCTCTTCGGCAGTCACAGCGCGTCCACTACTCAGCAACAATTCGTACGAATCAGCCAGCGCCGCAGCGATCTCTTCACGCGCGTGTTTCCACTTGTAAATCAACTGTTCGAGCACGCGCGCGTCCGAGTGTTGCGGGATAAAACTCATTCCCAACAACTCCAATCGCTCACGGGTGATCTCAGAAACGATCGACGGATTGTTCAGAAACCACCAACAACCAAACGGCATCAGGTTGTTGAACTTTCGCGCCGCCACACACAGCTCATGCTGGTTCTCGCGCGAAAGGAATGTCGCCAAAAAGTTGACGTCCTGATATTCACCGCAGAGTCTCTCGACCGAAGTCACATCGGCTCGACCCACACCATCGCCGGCCTCGCGCAACAGCGGATTAACTCCACGACGCACACCAACCATCAGCGTCATTGGGAGCCCATGCTCCTTCGCCGTGGGCAGCACAACGTCGCGCAGCAACCGGTCGCGCGTGTTGTCTGCCGGAAACCGGAAATCCGCAGGCAACGACACACCCATGTAGACGGGATTCATCCGCGCGATCCACTCGTCGAGCGAGTGTCGCAAATCTGTGATAGTCCCCGTAACCAGATTCGTATTCAACAAACGATCCAACCGTAACGCCGACTTAAAACGAGGATCCGCGCCGAAGTCGTCACTCTTCCAGATCTGACCCTCGGTTTCGTCAAAAGGATCGTTTGTCATCACGACGCCGCTGACGCGCGCGATGTCGAAAACGTGGTCGATGTGTTCAGACAAACGCCGCGAGTTGAAGAATGCACGCGCTTCGGCGAGATTCTCGGCGCGCGTGTCGAGACCGAAAGCATCGAGCACCGTCACAATTCCGCGGGCCGCCTCCGACGCCGGCGAGTTTTCTACAAACAGTGTCTGCCAGACTAATTCCGCTCGATCCGTTTTCGACATCTGCCAGAAACGATCGTGAGGGATTCGCGCTGAGCGAAGTGTTTCGGCTGTCAGGTAGTGGTAAGTCAGCAGTTCATCAATCCCATAGAGACATAATTCATTGAACTCCAACGGAAACAGATGCGTGTGCACATCCGTGACCGCCATTGAGTTCACAACATTTTCGACCCGCGCGCGCAGCTCTGACCGGTGCGTGAGCAGGTCCGCGAACTTCGTGCGACTTTCGGTTGACGTCACCATAATTGCTCTTCTAAATCTGTGTAATCTGTGGATGAAGGATCGGCCCAACGATCGTTCGGGATCGTGGGAGTCCAACCCGGCCGCAACGGATCCTGATCGTAAGGATACGATCCAAGACGCTGGTACAAATCACGATACTCGGCAACTTTATCGCGATCCAGCTTAACACCCAGACCAGGGACGGTGGGTACAGCAATCGCACCGTTGTCGTACTTCAGCTTACCACCTTCGATGATGTCGTCTGTCAAATGATGATAATGAGCGTCAGCCGCGAACGACAGATTTGGAATCACCGCACCGAGATGGAGCATCGTTGCAAGCTGAATTCCGAGCTCTCCGGATGAATGCACCGCCACGCCGAGTTGAAATGTTTCACAAACGGCAGCTGCTTTTACACACGCACGAATGCCGCCCCAAAACGTCGTATCAAGCAACACGACATCGACGGCTGTGTTCAAGACATTCGCCGCGAGTTGTTCAAAGTTTACGACGACTGTGTTGGTTGCGAGTGGCATGCGAACCTTCTCGCGCACACGGCGCATTCCATTCATACCAAACACCGGATCTTCGAGATAGTCGTTTCGAATGTCTTCGATCTGTTGTCCAAACCAGATCGCCGTTTCGGTGGACCAGACACCATTCGGATCGAAGCGAAAGCGGTCGCCTTGGAGGGAATACTCAAGCGCGCGATAGCATTCCAGTTCGTATTCAGGCGGGAACACACCGCCTTTGAGTTTGTGCGACGTGAAGCCGTAGCGCTTCTTCAGTGTCTTAGCTGATTCAACGAGCTGTTCGATTGTTCTTACCTCACCCTTTCCCTTTGATGGGTAACGGAAAAACAAGTACGACGCGAATGGAACACTCTCGCGTAAACGCCCACCGAGAATTTCGGAAACAGGCACGCCCCACTTCTGACCGAGAATGTCGAGACACGCAAACTCGATCGCGGCAAGGATCTGCGTCCGATTGTTGTAGAGCGACGCCGTTGGATTCGAGATCAAGAATCTCAACTCTTCCAATCGCGCCGGATCACGCCCAACCAAATACGATCTCAATGCCCGAAACGCCGCTTCCGCCGACTCACCGCCGCCACCCATTTCACCTAAACCGATCAGCCCCTCATCCGTCTCCACCTCCACGATCGTCCGCACGAACCGCCCCCAGTGACACCCGTTTGCATGACGCAACGGCGCCTCGAGCGGAACCGTAACAGTGGTAGCACGTAAATCAGCGATTTTCATCAGAGCTTTTGAGCCTCAGATTAAGGAACAAGTCAGGAAGGGAGGCTTGCCCCCGCTGATTGGACGAGCGGGGGCAAGCCCCTCTTCCTGACTGTTCTTTAATTTGCGGCTAAATAAATTCACCATTCGAGTGCTTTCGCCTTGTAGTCATTCAAGGCATGCGCCGGCTTTTCGACACCGGGGGGCAGCGGACGCTTCGCGAAAGTCTGGAAGTAAAGCAGACACGCGTCACGCCACCAAACGGCGTCGCGCTCTTGTATCGCTAACTTGTTACTGATCGCAGTGTAGCGCTCGTCGTCAATTACACCGCGAAGCGTGATCCAGGTCGCGCGCGTCGATCGCACCCAATCAACACCGTGCTGGTAATGCCACGCCAGCTCATCCCACAGCGTCCGGCCCGACTTCATCCCGTGATCCCACGACACGTGATGAAACCAAAGCAGAAACTTTTCCGGACACCGTTGCAGATCGGAAAACTGGTTGCGCACGGGCGGATGATACTGGCTCACGGTGTTGCTTCCAGTCTTAGTTCGATCGAATCCAATACCGAAAGCGTCCGCTTTGTGATAATAAACAGGATTCCAATCGTCACGTTTCTCTGTGTCCCACCAAGGCGCCGGGCCATAGTGATGTCCGCCCCAAAACAGGTGATGAAGCCCGAGCGGAGTCATGTAATTAACCACCGCTTCATGCGACTCGAGCATCATTCGCACAATAGTCGCGACGGCTTTCGGATCCTGCGTGAGCGTCATCTTCGTCCATTCGGTCGCGATCTGTTGAGACGACGTATCGGGATTCCATGCAAGGCGACCGAAGGCGTACCAATTCGCCTGCAACATGTGATGGCCGGTCCAGTTTCGATCTGAACCCGTATTTGCGACTCCTGCGATGCCCGTCAAGGGCTGGTGCTCAACAACCTTTGCGACCGTCGAACCACGACCAGCGGCATACGTGTCCGAGTCGAGAAACTCGCGCCACATCGAAGCGAGAAACACAAAATGATTTGAGAAGCCAAGATACTCCTGAGTGATCTGCAACTCAGGCATCACTGGCGTTTGAGACATGCCTCCAAAGAGCGGATGAAACGGTTCACGCGGTTGGAAATCGATGGGACCATTCTTGACCTGCAACAACACGTTTCGCGCAAACTTACCGTCAAACGGTTTCAGGTTTTCGTAAGCAGCGCCGGCGCGGTCGTAACCCGGCTTCATGTCGTAAACAAACGCGCGCCAAAAGACGATGCCGTGATGCGGCGCAACCGCGGCCGCAAGCATGTTTGCCCCATCAGCATGCGTGCGATTGTACGTTCGTGGTCCAGGTTGTCCTTCGCTGTTCGCTTTTATGATGAAGCCGCCGAAGTCGGGAATGAGTTTGTAGATCTCGTCAGCTTTCGCTTTCCACCACGCAATCACGGCCGGGTCGAGCGGATCGGCCGTCGGCAACTTCCCAATGTCTATTGGGGCCGAAAACCGTGCGGCGAGATAGACGCGAATTCCGAATGGACGAAAGACATTCGCGATCGCGGCGACTTTTTGGAGGTATGCGGCAGTCAGTATTTCGGCGTTCGCGTTAACGTTATTGAGAATCGAACCATTGATACCGATCGAAGCGTTCGCTCGAGCGTAATCTGTCAGTCGCGAGTCGACGTGTTGTGGAAGCTCAGACCAGTTCCAGAGAGACTTTCCCGCGTAACCACGTTCGATTGATCCGTCGAGATTGTCCCAGTGGTTGAGTATGCGAAAGTTCAGACGCGGCGACTGGTCCAACTGCAAATGATCGATGGGTTGTTCCGTTTGCAACAGACGCAGGAAGTGGAAAGCTCCGTGGAGTGCTCCGATGTCTGTCGACGAAGCAACCACGACAACACCTCTGACTGTTCGAATACGATAACCCTCAGGCCCGAGACTCTTAAGCTCAGTTCCCCAACTCAGATTGCGAATCAAAGTCGACGTTTGCGGAAGACCAACTACCACTGAAGCATCGTCGCGATCTCCGACAGGGATCGGCGTTCCCAACAATCCGGCACAACCAACACTCAGCTCCCGACGAATGGCATCGAAAGTCGCAGACGTTCCCTTCACAGAAACCGTTCGGATACGCTCGCGATACAAATCCAACGATCGCGCCGGCAGTCGTTCGTATCGCAACCACAACCGATACCCGTCATCAGCCCTCACTACGCTAATGCCACAAAAAAGGACAAAAAGAACAAATGCTGTTCTTCCCAAATATTTTGTGCTTCTTGTGCCTTTTTGTGGCTTAAAGTATTCCATTTTTGCGCAGAAACTCTCGGATCCTGGCGTAGCTGTCGATCATCTCCTCACGACTAAACCCACCATGCTTGCGACCGCGAATCGTCACGAGTTGATTCGGCACACCCGCCTTGTCCAGCATCGAATGCAATCGAACCGCATGCGCGTATGGCGCAACGTCATCGTTCTCACCGTGTATCGTAATGATCGCCGGCAAACCGGCGCGCACGTAATTGACCGGCGAAAGCTGTTTCGCAAGCTGTTCGGGATTACTCATACTTCCAAACCACTCGCGCGCGTAGTTCTTCGCATTCGGACCCTCAACAATGTCGGCAACGTCGCCGATGCCGAACCAATTCACGATCGCCGCGACTTTCATGTCCGGAACAGTCGCCGTGTTCCAACGCCCACCACCATCAACCGTGCATTGACGATCGAAAACGTTGTTCGCCGGCAACATGCCAGTGATCAAAGCGAGATGCCCGCCCGCAGACGTTCCGGTCAAAACAAACTTCGACGGATCAAGTGAATACTCACGCGCGTGATTCGTTACCCACCGCAGTGCACAACGCGTGTCTTCAACTGCCGCGGGCGCCGGCGACTGGTGCCCCGTCCGATATTCAACGTTGATAACGGCCCAACCGAGTTCCAGATACGGCAACAGGTAAAGAACATTCCGTTCTTTCTGCCCGTCAACCCAACCACCGCCATGAAAAAGAATCAACGTAGGCCGGGCACGCGTTCTGTCCCTGGGAACATACAGATCGAGTTTCAGTTCGATGTTGTTTGCTTTGGCGTAGGTAACATTCGGGAAGATGTCGTAATCAACGGGAGCAGAGTCGATCCAGCGATCAGTATTCGTTTGACCATTGGCAGAAATCCACAGATTACACAGAAGAAGAAATAAAATCTGCGTAATCTGTGGATAGGTTTTCCTTGTCATCTTAGAAGTTGAGTCTCATCCCGAAGCGCCACTGCCGCGACTGGTTCGGTCCATAAAGCCCAGTGACAAATCCGAAGTTACCGCTGTTGGTGTCACTAGTGGGATTCGCGAAGTTCGCGTGGTTCGTCGCGTTCAGCGCCTCGGCTCGGAGTTGGAACTTCACCTTTTCCGTGACATTGAACGTTCGGAAGATACTCAAGTCCGTCTCGAAGAATCCCGGGCCACGCAGATTGTTTCGACCGCCACTTCCGAAGCGTGCGCCGGTTTCGTCCGCCCAGGCACAGTTTGATGTGCAAGACACTCCTTGTATGGTCTTACCTTGCACCGTATTCGTGAAGTATGGCGCCGCCGATGCACCAACTTGCGATGAGATTCCTATTCCACCCAGAATGGCGATATTAGGAATTAATTGATTCGGTACCTGGGCGCTGCCTCCTGCCAGTAAACCTGGAGCGTTGCCCTGAATTACGTAAAACGGTATGCCGCTCATAATACTCATCACACCGCTCACCTGAAAACCGCCGAGAACCTTGCTGCCCCAGCCATCGTTGGCCCACCGCTGACCTTTGCCAAAAGGCAGGTCATAGACGCCATACATCTGCAGGTTGTGCGTCCGATCGTAGCTGGCCGGGCCGCGATTCCGTTGTTTCTCCGGCAGGTATTGAATTCTCGGACCGCCATCGTTATCCGCAAAGTTGATCGTCTTGGACCACGTGTAAGCGGTTCCAAAGAGCGAGCTGGCCCATCGTCTCGTGAATAACGCCTGCAGCGAATCATAGGTTGTGTCGCCATACGGTTGGATCGAGTTGATATCTGCCACTAAACCAAATTTGACCGCCAGCGGCCGGCCCGCGTTTCCTGTTCCCGGCGGGCCTGCATTGATATTGATGAAGCCCATCTGTCCGATAACTCGCGTGCCTACGTATCCAACTTGAGAGACGAACTTCCATGGCAGTTCACGTTCGATAAAGGCGTTGAAGGAGTGAATCCTCTTACGTGGTTCATCAATCGGAAAAGTCGTGGTACCGGTATTCGAAGGCAAAGGAATAATCCCCTGGTTGAGATCTGGCGGAGTGCTGGAGTTGATGAGCCCCTGCCGCAGCGTAGTAACTGGGATGAACGAGTTGGTAACGCCGTTGAAAGTAATTCCAGGCATCGACCAGATATTGGCAATCGGAAAAGCATTTCTGACGTCCTGGAAAGGCCGCGGATCAGCGGATTGTCCGTAACCGCCGCGAAATACAGTTTTGTCGTTGTAGCGATAGGCGATGCCAAAGCGTGGAAGGAACAGATTCACACCTGACACTGCGCCCCCATTAATATCCAGACCGCTCAATCCCCCGGTGACAACCTTCCCGGTGTCCGGATCGAAACGATTAATGCCGGTGTTGTCCTTTCTCGGAGTGGTAAACCTCTCAAAACGCAACCCGTAAATAAACGTCAGGTCGCGCGTAATCTGCCAATGGTCGCGAGCATAACCTGCATACTGTTTCCAATACACCGAGTTCGGATTGCGAAGCTGGTCGACTTTACCTGCAGAGGTCGGCAAGCCAAGCAGAAAGTCCGCCCAGTTGTTGAAGCGGTTTGCAGCCGCCGGACTGCGGGTAAAGCCCAGAGCTTCACACTGCGCAACGGTCGCTGTTGTAGGACAGCCCTGCAGAGCCGTTGCGTTCCCGCTGAACCCGAAAGTGCCGCGTACAGTCTGAAAAGATCCCCCTTGTGGTTGGAAGTGATTGAGTTGCGCGTTTAGATAGTCGCCGCCAAACCGGAATGCGTGCGCGCCCTTGAGCCAGGAAAGGTTCACTGCGCCAACGTACTGGTTATCGCGGAAAAGAAACGGGTTGCCGGTGTTGTCGTTGCCGATATTGGTCCATCCCGCGCCAATCTGAAACGAGGGGACTCCGCCTTGAAGCCGATCGGGGCCATTCGTCCCAGGGATCTTCAATACGTCTAAGCCAAAGTTCGAGACGATGTCGAAGCCTTCAGCACCTAATCGCTGCCTGGTATAACCCACATTTCCATCCAGCACGAGTGTGGGGGTAAACGTGTAACTGGCGCCGAGCCCAAACACATTGATCAAACCCGGAGCCGTTCCCAATTGACCGCCATTCAAAGCAGGACCACTGACTTCGCCGAAGATAGGTGGGTCAATGATGATCGTAGGCGAACGACTGTATCGTCCCCACAAACTGAAGTCGTCAGAAACGTAGTTGATCTTGTTGTCGATGTTTGTTCGATTGAACGAACCGATGCCGGTCGCAGCAAAATTATTTTGGATGCCTGGCACATTTGGCAGCGGTAAGCGCTTCAAAATTTCCAGAGACGCGATGTCAATGCGGTTTGCCGGAATCGTGTTGTTGGGGAAGGGCGTGCGCAATCTCGGGTCAGGGTTCGACAACGGATCGTAAACTGTGATGCCAGTGCCAGTGAAGTTCACGTTGCCGTTAGCGTCCGGACGCAGGTTGGCGCCCGCGACACTGAATGTGCCTCCCGCGGCGTTCCGCTGAGTCGTGCGTTCCAGGTCAGTAAAGAAAAAGAGCTTATTCTTACCGTTCCAGATCTTCGGGCCACCCTCGCCAAAGTGCGGGAGGATAACAGGCCCACTGAGCGCGTAACCGAATTGTGCCAGGATGTTCTTCGGATTCTGCGGCTGGTTCACAGGTTGAAAGAAGGTGCGAGACCTGAACCGGCTGTTTGTGTCGTAACCCCAGCCGACGCCATGGAAATCATTGCCACCAGTCTTGATGCTCACGTTGATCGCCGCGCCACCCGCGAGTCCCTGTTCCGCGTCGAAGGCGTTAGTAACGATATTCACTTCCTGGATGGCTTCGGCCGGTGGAACGTAGACCGTATTACCCGGCAACCAGGGGTAAATGACGCTCGAGCCATCAATCTTCGTATTGTTCTGCAAACGCGATACGCCGTTGACGTTGAACGACATGGACCGCTGCGGGTTACCGGCGGCGGAGTTGTCCTCAGTGCCGGAACCGTTGATGAAAAAGCCTCCGGTGCCTCTCGTGGTGCCCGGAATCAGATACATCAGACTCTGGTAGTTTCGACCGATGCTACCGAAAAGCGGGAGGTCATTGATCTGCCGCGCTGTTTGCGTGACGTTAACGTCGCCACGATCGGTTTGTAGAGTCGCATCCTGCGTGGCCGTCACGACGACAGTTTCTTCAACGCCGCCGACCTCTAAGGCAGCATCGAAACGATAAGTCTTATTCGCCTCGATCCGGACGTCTTCTCTGATCGTCGTCTTGAACGACGAGCGGGAGATGGTCACTTTGTAGAGGCCGACTTGAAGATCGTTTAACGAGTAGCCGCCACGATCATCCGTCATCACAGAGGAGACGCCTCCGGTGGCCAGGTTAGTAACTTCAATCTTCGCGCCTGAAACAGCAGCTCCGTTTGGATCCGTAACGTTTCCAACGAGAGAGCCATACAGCACTTGGGCCACCGTCAGCGCAGGTACGGCGGCGAGCAGGCAGATACTAAGCAGAGTTAAAAACAGAAACCGGCGCGACTTGGAAGTGAGTAACATCGACGTATCTCCTTTAATGAAGATGGGCATTTAGCCATTTAGTTCGAGG
>Ga0097621_100001581_pt1 | contig 15579 bp, 20 predicted proteins | sample KBSMisM72_FD_73165 | JGI IMG/M metagenome (GOLD analysis project Ga0097621, IMG submission 73165) | Miscanthus rhizosphere microbial communities from Kellogg Biological Station, Michigan, USA - KBS Miscanthus M7-2 (version 2) (version 2) | ecosystem: Host-associated > Plants > Roots >... | reverse complement strand
ACCTTGCGGTCGATCACGATCCCGGCGCCGGCGAGCCCGGCGATAAATCGGCTGTAGGTGACGCCATGCTCGCGCACGGCGGCGTTGATGCGCTGGATCCACAAGGCGCGGAAGTTGCGCTTCTTTTCCTTGCGGCCGATGTAATTGTGCTGCAGCGACTTATCGACCGCGGCATTGGCCGTGGTGATGTTGTTCTTGCGGCGGCCGCGCATGCCCTTGGCCTGCTTGAGGACCTTGTTGCGGCGGGCGCGTGACGGTACGGAACGGGGTGTACGGCTCATGGTTTAGATCCCCCCGCCATACGGCATCCAGCGCTTGACGCGCCGTGTTTCGGATTCCGACAGCGTGTCCATGCCGCGCAGGTCGCGGGTGCGGGCCGGCGAATTATTGATCAAGCGGTGGCGCTTGCCGACCTGGTGGGTCTTGATCTTTCCGCTTTTGGTGATTTTGAAGCGCTTTTTAGCGCCCGACTTGGTCTTCATCTTGGACATTTTGCTATCCTTATAAGGCTGCCGGACGAATCCGGTCCCCCTGGTTGGTTGTGCAGATCGGCGCACGGGGGTCGCATTTGGGGCTGCCACGGCATGTCCGGCCGGGCCGCCCAAAGAGCGCGCCTTCTATAAGGGGATTGGAACCGGCGCAAGCCCGGATTCGGGCATTCGGGGGTCTATTTGACCTGGTGACGGTCGCGGGTGGGGGAGGCCGATGAGTTCCCGGTTACCCCGAAATCCTCGGATCTATTGCCGCTTTCGACCATATCGAAGCCTTCTGCGACCAGGCCGCGCTTCAAAAGCTCGCGCACCGCGGCGGCGCGGCTGGGCATGCGTTTTCCGAAGCGCCAATTGTCCAGCGCCTCCAATTCTTCCTTGGTGAGCATGATCTGAAGCCGCTCACCGCGCGCCAAATCATCAGCCATATCGTCCATTCGCCCTTCTATCATAGCCAAAAGAGGAATACTCTCTTACTCATAATGAGTAAGTTACTCATTTGACAGTCTGTAATCAGAAAACCAAATTTAGGGACCTTTAGTTCCATAAGGCAATGGCTTTGTTGGTACAAAAGCGGCCAAATGCTAACTTAACTCTTTGATTTTATTATATTATTTTGTTTACAGGGCGCTTGATTGGGTGCACGCTGGGCGATGAAAGGAGTCCCTTATGGATATCCTCCCCTTCAGATCTCCCCAGTTCGTTCCTGCCCCGCCTGACCCGGTCGCCGAGGCCCATCATCGCATCGCCAATTGTCTTGCGCTGCTGGTCAGCACCGTCCGTATGCAGACCGTCTCGGTCAAAAAACAGGCCGGGCCCTTCAGCACCATCGAAGTCCGTCAAATGCTGGACGGCATCTCCGCCCGCATCGGGACCATGAGCCAGCTGCATCGCATTCTGTCGCGCCCCGGCGGCGATGGCGTGATCTTCCTCAAGCCGCATCTGAAGGAAGTCACGGACACGCTGGTAGCGACACTGGCTTCTCCCGAACAGCAGATACGTGTGGTGCATGGCGGAGGCGATTGCCTGGTCGAGATGCGGCAGGTCCAGCCGATTGTGCTGATCCTCTGCGAGATTTTTATCAATGCGATGAAATATGCCCACCCTGCCGGCGTGCCCCTGGTCATGACGGTGGACTGCGAGCGCGCGGCTGAAGGTGGCTTGGTGTTGTCCATCAGCGATGACGGTGTCGGCCTGCCGGAAGGCTTTGAGCCGGGAAAAACGCTCGGCATCGGCTTTAAGGTGATGAACAGCCTGGCCGCCGAGCTTGGCGGCGAACTGCAGATGCGCTCGTCGGACATGGGTGTCACATTCCGCCTGTCGCTGCCCGCAGCCGCCATACCGGGCATCAAGCTGGCCTGACCTTCTGCTTTCGGCTATTGCCGGAGCCCACCGCCGGAAACGGCGGTGGGCCTTTTTTATGGCCTACCGCTTCGCATCTTGAGGCCACATGTTCTTTCACGGAATTTTTCTCCCCTGGATCCGGCGCGCCGGCGCGGTTCTGTTCTGGCCGGCTCTGGCTGTGGTGATCTGGGGCGAGCTGACGCCACATCCGCCGCGGCTGGAAGGTCCGCTGATGTGGGACAAGCTGGACCATTTCATCGCGTATTTCGGCTTGTCACTGCTTTCGACCCTGGCATGGGGTCTGCGGCGCTCGCTGGTCTGGTTGTTGCTGGGACTGGTGTCGCTGGGTGGGGGACTGGAAATCCTGCAGAGCCTAGTGGGACGCGATGGCGAATGGGGCGATTTTCTCGCCAATGACCTGGGCATTTTGCTGGGCCTGGGCGTGGCTGCCGCCTATCTGGCGGCGCCGAGGCGGCTTGTTGAGAAGCCACACCAAGATTAGCCTGACGGTTCAACGATCCCCCGGGAGGATTTCCTATGTCTCTGCTGACGGAATTCAAGAAATTCGCCGTGCGCGGCAATGTGGTGGATCTGGCGGTGGGTGTGATCATCGGCGCCTCCTTCACCGGCATCATCACTTCGCTGGTCAATGATGTGCTGATGCCGCCGGTCGGCCTGGCGCTGGGCGGGGTCGATTTTGCCAATTTCTTCCTGGTGCTCAAAGGCGATCCCTCGGTCGAAACCCTGGCCGCCGCCAAGGCGGCCAAGGATGTCACCCTCAATTACGGCCTGTTCATCAACGCGGTGATCAATTTCGTGATCGTCGCCTTCCTCCTGTTCCTGTTGCTGCGCCAGTTGAACAAGCTGGTCGCGGCCCCGCCAGCGCCGGAAGTTCCTGCCCCTCCGTCGGAGGAAGTGCTTCTGCTGCGCGACATCCGCGATTCCCTCAAGTCCCGGGGATGAAACACGCCCTGGCGGCCGTTCTACTGCTGATTTCGGCGGGTCTTAAGGCGCAACCGGCCAGCGATCCGGCGGCGGCGACCATTGCCTTTTATACAGTTTATGCCAGCCAGCAGGCGCAAGGCGGCGGCATTCCCGACGCGACGGGACGGGTGCGCTACGCCCCGGTTCTGTCGCCGCGCCTCAACAAGCAGATGGCCGCCGCCGCCGCCGCCCAGGCGCGCCTGACCGCCAAGGTAAAAAATGCGGTACCGCCCATGCTGGAAGGCGACATTTTTTCGTCTCTGTTCGAAGGCGCGACGGCCTGGAAAGTGGGCGCCTGTCAGACCAATGCAAAGACCGCGCGCTGTCCCGTGGCGCTGACCTACGTGCCTCCACCCTCCCAGAAGGCGTCCAAACCGGCAAATTGGAACGACACGATACTGCTGGAAAATACGCCGCAGGGCTGGAAGGTGGATGACGTGCTCTATGACGCCGGGTTTGCCTTCGGCAACACGGGCCGCCTCAGTTCCATGCTGCAGATGGTCATCGCGGCCAACCCGTAGCGCGGCTGGTAATGGAGAAGGTGTAACTTTTCACTGGCCAAGACGTATTGGGAGGGAAAGGAAAGCCCATGAAAACCGATAGTGAAACCCGCCAACTGACCCCCGAACAGCATCGCGTATTGCGCGAGCATGGCACCGAGCGCCCGGGTTCCAGCCCGCTAAATTACGAAAAACGCCCGGGAGAGTTCCAATGCGCCGGCTGCGGCGCCGAACTATTCGATGCCTCGACCAAGTTCGACAGCGGCACCGGCTGGCCCAGTTTTTACGATACCAAGCCGGGGGCGGTGACAACCACCACCGACACCAGCCATGGCATGGTGCGCACCGAATTTAACTGCGCCAATTGCGGCGGTCATTTGGGCCACGTCTTTAACGATGGCCCTGGCCCCACCGGCCTGCGTTACTGCACGAATGGCTGCGCGTTGGACTTTAAGCCCGAGGCCAAAGAGTGAGCAGGCGCAGCCATTCGTTTATTTTTGGTCGCGCGGCCTAACGCGACGGCCGGGCTGCGCGCCGCTGCCCGGCCTGCTGGGCCGGCGCTCTTGGCTGCGCCTTGGACTTTAGGCCGAACGGCAAGTAGCCCAAAAAAGCAGCGCCGCCGCTCATGAGAGCGGCGGCGTTTGCATTTGGAATCAATCAGAACGTGTCGCGGGACCGGGCGGCCGCCGAGGCTTCGGCTTCGCGCAGGGCATTACCTTCCGGCCCGTCCAGGGCGGCTTCCGCTGCCTTGCCCATACCGGGAATCTTGGCCTTGTTCTTGGCGACAAAGCCGGACTGGTCTTTCAGGAAGCTGCGCGAGGCGGCGTAATCGCCTTCCCCGATAATTTTCTTCTTCTTCGCGGGCGCCTTCTTGGCTTTGGTCTTTTTGGCGGGAGCCCGATTGGCGGCTGCCTTAACGCTCTTCTTGGCCTTTTTTGTGGGCTTTTTGGATTTCTTCGCGACGGCCTTCTTCGGCTTGGCGGCCTTCTTGGACTTCGACTTCTTCTTCACTGCCATGTCCTTTACTCCATGCTTCAAAAGAGAAAACGCCGCGGCTGATGAAACCGCGGCGCTATCTCAAAGATTATTTCCTAGAGCAAAGGGCCAGGCGAGGTCAGGACCGGGGCTTCGCTGGGCGCGGGCGCCGGAGCGGCCGTGACCTTTTTCTTGGCGGCCTTCTTTTTCGCGGCAGGCTTCTTTGCCTTTTTGGCCGGCTTCTTCGCGGCTTTCTTTGCCACGGTCTTGGATTTCTTCTTGGATTTTCTGGCCGGGGCCTTCTTTGCCTTTTTGGGCTTGGCCGCCTTCTTGGCCTTCTTCTTTTTCTTCGCTGCCATGTCATTCACTCCATGGTTGGTGTTCGACGGAAAAAACTCTACGCGTCTTCGCGCCAATGCGCGAGCGGTTGCTTCGCTTCGGAGCGAATTTCTTTTGCGGCACATGCCGTCCTGACATGCAGTCCGTTTACGAACTCACCATGGCCAGCCGCTCCATCAGCCAGGACGCGCCGGGTCCCGGCGGCGTGTCGCTGCGATAGACGGTGTGAAAGGGATAGGACAGCTCACTTGGCGTCTCGACCTTCAGCGCCACCAGCCGCCCGCGCTTAAGATCTTCATTGACCATCGGCTTGGGCATGTTGCCCCAGCCCAGCCCTGCCAACAGCAGGGCATGTTTGGCCCCCAGATCGGCCAGCCGCCAGCTTTTTACAGACACCACGCCGAAGTCGTGACCCTCCGTCAATTTGGAACGGTCGGTCAGAACCAGCTGAATATGATCGCGCGCCATCGCGGCACTTATCGGTCCCTGTATCAGGGCCAGCGGGTGGTCGGGTGCCGCCACCGCCAGCATCTTCACCGATCCGGCGGGGCCGCGGGTCACCAGGTCATTGGCCATCTCCAGCGGGCCGCTGATGCCGAAGGCGGCTTGCCTCTCCAGCACCGCCTGGGTCACTGCGCCCAAGGTTTCGACATGCAGACGCAAGGCGATGGTGGGAAACTTCTTGCGAAAATCATCCAATCCCCGGACCAGCTTCTTGGCCGGCAGCATCACATCCACCACCAGCGACACTTCTGCTTCCAGTCCGGCGGTCAGGCCGCGCGCCTTGGCCAGCAATCCGTCCAGCGCAATGGCCAGGGCGCGGCTGTCGGAAAGAATGGCGCGGCCCGCATCGGTCAGTGTAGGCCGGGCGGTTCCGGCGCGCGCAAACAGAGTGACGCCCAGCTGGCTCTCCAGATTGGCGATGGCATAGCTGATGACGGAAACCGCCCGGCCCAGCTTGCGGGCCGCAGCCGTGAAGCTGCCGGTCTCCACAATCGCCAGAAAGACCGTGACCTGGTCCAGGGTGGGGGCTTTGGGGTCCATAGTTCAACTTTATAGAACAGAATAGTCGATATTATCCCAATTTTCAGAACAAGGCCAAAGCCCCATCTTCGTTTCGTGTTTTCAACGGAGGTTTTTATGGCCAGTCCCAAAGTTCTGATCCCTTTCTATTCCCGCACCGGCACCATCGAGGCCCTGGCAAAGGCCGTGGCCGAAGGGGCGCAAGCCGAAGGCGCCGAGGTTCGCCTGCGCCGGGCCCGCGAGCTGGTCGGGCATGACATTCTCAGTTCCGTGCCGGGCTGGAAGGAAAGCGCCGAAGCCATGAACGCCCGATACCCCGCGCCCACCCCCGAGGACGCGGAATGGGCCGACGCGGTGATCTTCGGTACCCCCACCCGCTTTGGCTCGGTGGCCTCCGAGCTCAAGGCCTATATCGACGGACTTGGCGGGCTGTGGGCCAAGGGCGCGCTGGTCGGCAAAGTGGGCTCGGCCTTTGCCGGCTCGGGCCAGCAGCATGGCGGCAATGAGTCCACCGTGATCTCGCTGTGGAATCCCCTGGCGCATCTGGGCTTCATCATCGTGCCCACCGGCTATGCCGACGGCGTGATGTTTGCCGGCGCCGGGTCGCCCTATGGCGCGTCCGTGATTTCCGGTCATCCGCCCGCCGGTCCGACCGAGGCTGAACTTGCGGTGGCCCGTTTTCAAGGAAAGCGTGTGGCGCAAGTGGCAAAGAAGCTGATCGCTGCATAAGCTGGGCCCATGGCCGAGCTATACTTGGAAGACTTCACGGTGGGTCAGCGCTTCACCAGCGCGACCCACCGGATCGACGCCGACCAGATCAAGGCTTATGCGGCGCAGTTCGACCCCCAGCTCTTCCACACCGATGAGGTTGCGGCACAGGCCAGTTTCTTCCAGGGCCTGGCCGCCAGCGGCTGGCACACCGCCGCCATCACCATGTCGCTATTGGTCAAAAGCGGCATGCCCATCGCGGGCGGACTGATCGGCGCTGGCGGGGAAATTTCCTGGCCGCGTCCTACCCGGCCCGGCGATGTGTTGCAGGTGGAAAGCGAAATCCTGGCGGTGACACCGTCGCGCTCTCGCCCCGAACGCGGCATGATCACGGTCAAAAGCGAAACGCGAAACCAGAAAAACGAAGTGGTGCAGGTGCTGACCAGCAAGATGCTGGTTTGGAAAAAACCTTGATTTGCGGACCCCCATCCGTCGCAGCTCAGGTCCGCTTCGCAGACACTTCGCTGCGACACCTTCCCCCTCCAGCGGCTTCGCCGCGAGGGGGAAGGAAGCTGTCGGATGTTGGCGGTCGCGCCGCGATATGCGGCGCTCGAGTCCGTTAAAGCGCGCGAGCGGCGCCGCTCTCCGCGACATGGCGGATGCGGGAGTCTTCCAGGTCCAGTTCGCGCTCGATGCGGCGGCGGGCTTCGTCCCCGATCTCGCCCCGGTAATACAGATCGGCGATGCTGGCGCGCTCGGCGTCCACAAACTGCAATTGCAGCGCCGCGCTGGCGCTTGAGACATCGCCGCGCACAATGTCCTGGCAGGCGGCGACAAAATAGGCGCGGCGATCCGCATGGCGGCGCTTTAAAGCGGCCACTGTTTCGGGGGCCGCCACCGCGCCTTCCAGCGTATCCAGCCGCGCCAGCGCGGCATCGATGCTGGCCAGCCGGGCGCTGATTTCGCGCTTCTTGTCTTCATCGGCCTCACGCTTGCCATGCACGCCGATCCCCAGCCATTCGATCACCAAGGGCAGGGTGAAGCCCTGCCCCACCAGGGTCATCAGGATCACGGAGAAGGTGATCAAGAGCAGCAGACCGCGCTGGGGAAATGCACCGTCATTGGCCATCAGGGGAATGGACAGCGCCGCCGCCAGCGACACGACGCCTCGTATCCCGGTAAAGCCGATGACGAAAACGCTTTGCCAAGGCGGCGACGGGGCGCGCCATTTGATGCCCGGAAACAATAAGCGCGGCAGATAGGTCGCCACAAAAACCCAGAAGAACCGCACCACGACCAGCACGGCGCACACCGCCGCACAAGCCAAGGCCAGGGTCGACCATTGCGAAAAGTCCAAAGTGTCGGCCACCACCCGCGCTTGCAGGCCAGTCATCAGGAAGACCAGGCCCTCGATCAGGTAAATCACCAGGTCCCAGACAAAGAAGCCTTGCAGGCGGGTGGCGGGGGAAATGAAGCGCGGGCCGTTCCAGCTGACATAAAGGCCGCAGACCACGGTCGCCAGCACGCCCGACCCGCCCAGCATTTCCGGCACCCAGAAAGCGGCAAAGGGGGTGAGAAGCGCAAACACCATTTCCACCCGCGGCTCGGCCGCCCAGCGCCGCAAGACCAGCCCCCCCCAGCCAATGAACAGGCCCCAGGCAATTTCGCCCGCCACGATCAGAAGAAATTCGCCGCTCGCCACCAGCGGTGAAAATTTTTGGCCCTCGACGACCGCCCCGATCGCGAAGCTGAACAGGATCAGCGCCGTGGCGTCATTGACCAGGCCTTCGCCTTCCAGAACGGTGAGAACGCGCTGGGGCAGGGCGAAGCGCCGGGCGATCGCCATGGGGGCCACGGCATCGGGCGGCGACACCACCGCGCCCAGCACAAAACCAACCGCGAGGGGCAGGCCCAGCAGATAGTGCGAGACCCCGGCCACCGCGATGGTGGTGAAGATCACCAACCCGACCGCCAGCAGGAGGATGGGGCGCAAATTCTCCTTGAAGCCGCGCCAGCTCATCTGCACCCCGGCGCGATAGAGCAGAGGCGGCAGCAGCAGCGTCAGGACCAGGTCGGGCCGCAGTTCGATACGCGGCATTCCCGGCAGGAAGCTGATCGCCAGTCCCAGCAGGACCAGAAAAATGGAGGGGGGAATGTGCGTACGCCGCGCACCAAGGGCTGCGAAGGCGGTCACCGCAAGCAGGCCAAAAAGCAGGGGCAGTTGGGGAAGCATGCGGCGATTGTGTGGGGAGGCGGAGAGGGAGGCAATGGCGGCCCGCTTGCCTGCGCCAGTTCTTTGCCGGGATTTTCGCTAGCCAAGCACGCCCTCAAGCCGCTGTCGCGCGGGCGTGCTTGGGGCGCCATTTTTTGCGCCTTCGCGCAAAAAATGGCGCACCCGATAGGATTCGAACCTATGACCTCTGCCTTCGGAGGGCAGCACTCTATCCAGCTGAGCTACGGGTGCGCATTATTTTGGTCGCTCCGGCTTTCGCCGACGCTCCGCCCGCCCGCTATAAAGAAAACGGGCCCGCCTTGCAAAGCGAGCCCGATTTCACTTCAAAATTCAGGGACTTCAGGCTTTTCCCGCCAGCATCGGCAAATGCTCGGCCAGATGCGCCAGCGCCGTATTGGGGTCCATGCCCAGGGCGCCGGCGATCTCCTGGATATGCTCCGGCGTCAGCGCCCCCTTGAGCTGGTCGACGCTGATCGGCTGGCCCTGGCCATTGCCGGCCCAGGACGAAACCAAATGCCCCAGACCGGAACCGTTCAACTGATCCAGCACGCCCGAAAGTCCGCCCAGCGAGGAGCCTTGCAGAACATTGTTGAGGATACCCTGAGCCCCACCCTCGGCACTTTCCAGCGCCGCGCCTTTGACGGCCCCGACAACATCGTCCAGCAAACCCATGCAAAGCTCCTGTGAAAGCAGCCTTCGAAACCTACATCCAGGTTGCGACGCCCTTATGACCCGAGCAGGTGCCCTGGCGGTTCTTATAGGTGACGACCGTGCCGTCCTTGCACTTGGCCTGGCCGCCACCGGCGGGCGCGGCCATCTTCATCGAACTCATGGAGCCGGCAGAAGCGGGCTTGGCGGTCATGGCCATCGATGAGGTGGAAGCGCCGCCGCCCTTCATGCAGGTGCCCATGTAATCGGTGTATTTGGTCTTGGCCTTGTCGGCGGCGGACATGGTTTTCCAGGTCGCAGCGCATGATTTCATGGCGGTCTGCTGCGCGGTGTCGGCGGCGCTGGCGGGCAAGGCAAAGGCGGCGGCAAACATAGCGGCGGCGAAAACGGCGTGAACTCTCATGAAATCCTCCCGATTGATGAGCCAAATGTAACCTTCGGCTCCCCTCCAAGGGGGTTCAAGCGGATTCGCCATCATGACGGGAAATTAACGGCCTGCGAAATAGGCGGCGATGGCGCCTCGCGCCTGTGCCAAGTCTGTCGCGGGCGGCAGGCCGGTGATGGCAGCCTGGGGCAGCTTTTCCTGAAGCACCGGCTTAAGGCTTTCGCCGCTGCGGCCCAGCGAAAGCACCGCCAAGTGACGGACTCGTGACAAGTCTTCGGTGGCCACCGCGCCCAGCATGGCCAGCGGCCAAGCGGGATCGCCTTGCACGCCGGCAAAGGCGGCGGGGTCCAGGGCATGGACCAGGACCAATCTTGCGTCCTTGGGCGTATCCCCCAGCAGTTGCGTCAGCAGCGCCGTGCCCGCTGCATCATATCCCACGGCCACAACCGCCCGGGGGACGCCGCGCGGCCCCAAGGCGGCGCAGTCCATGAAGAGCGGTTTGCCGTCCGGCCCCTTGGCGGGATGCAGCCGCGCCACGGTATCGATATGGGCCTTCTCGCAAGCGGCGATGAAGGCGCGCCGCGCGGCGCGATACGTCATTTTATCTTCGGGGCTTTCGGCGCCGGTCCGCATCATTCTACTGTAGCGCAAATGTCGAGCTTCGGCGCCCTGGAAGACTTGCGGACCCGCCCCATCGGGGATCTGACCGGCGCGCGTGCGGCGCGCCGGGGCTTTCGCAGCCGCATCCCGCTGGAGCGCGCCCATGCCCTTTTTCCCGAAGCGGTGGTGGAAGCGCGCGAAGTTGGACTCAAGGGCGAGAATTTCTATGCCTCGGATCGCAATCCGCCTTACTGGCGGCGGATAGAGGGGGCGGTCGAACAATTGTGGCTGCGCAAATCGGTCGCTGAAAAACTGCTGCGGGTGAATGCGCGGGCGGGCGTGGCGGGGCTGGAGCTGTTTTTGTTCGACGCTTGGCGGCCGCGCGCGGTGCAGGCCTATTTCCATGATGTGTGGATGCCGCGCGAGATTGCCCTGCGCCATCCCGGCCTGAAAGGCGCGGCGCTGATCGAGGAAGTGGAGCGCTATTGGGCCGCGCCGTCCGATGCTGCGGATTCGCCCGCGCCGCACGCCACCGCATCGGCCGTGGACCTCAACTTGCGCTGGAAGGATGGCGAGTCTTTGTGGATGGGTTCGCTGTTCGACGATGTGACGGCACTGGCGCATCGCGACCGTTTTGAATCGCTGGCAGCCGAGAATTTTTCCTTCTCGGATCAGGAAGCCCGCGCCAATCGCCGTCTGCTGCACTGGCTGATGGTGGAAGAAGGTTTTGCCGGCCATCCCGACGAATGGTGGCATTTTTCCTGGGGCGACCAGATGTGGGCAGCACTGTCCGGGCTACCCTCGGCGCATTATGGACTGGCGGATATTCCGTGAGGAGCGGCGCGCGACGCGCGTGAGCAGGTCCAGTGGAGTGAGGCACGGCCGGCTTGCCGGACAAATCGGTCCAGTGGACCGATTTGAGTGCCGAACGCCCGGAGCGTAAGCGAAGGGCTGCGCGACGCATGCTCGCTGACGCTCGCATAGGGCAAGCTTTTCTAAGCTCGCAATGGCTCGCCAAGAAAAGCTAAGCCAACGCCGCGAGCTTGGGCGAGCGGCCCGGACAAAAGCGTTATTCCAATACCGGCCTGAAAGCGCCGTCCCAATTCTCGCCCGGCGGATTGCGCTCGTAATAGGTTATCCGCGCCAGATGCAGATCGTACAGCGCCTGGTTGGCGCCTGACAGGCGGCGGCATTGCGCGATTAGATCGCGCGCCACCCGCCAATTCTGTTTGCGGATCGCCTGGAAGATATGATCGTGAAAAACCACCAGGGCGCGGAACTTGGGCGAGGCGCGCACCATCACCCCGCCGATCAGGGCATACAGGATAGTGGGCGGATTGTCCGGCGTGCCCGGGATCGTATCGATTTCCAGAAAGCCGAAATTCCGTTCCGCCAGCCGCCTGGTTTCCTCTGTCACGATCAGCGGAGAATGATAGTTGCGCGCCAGTCTGCAGATTTTTTGCGCCAGCCGGACGGCATCGCCCTGCACGCCATAGGTCATATGGCCATGTCCGCCAAAGCCGCCTGCCACCACCCGGCCGGTGGCGATGCCAACGCTGATCAGGACGGGCGGCTCGTAGCGTGCAGCCTCCGCGATGGCGAGCGCCATGGCATTGGTGGCTTCGCAGGCATGCATCTCATGGTCGACATCATCCAGCGGTGCGTTCCAGAAAGCGGTGAAACCGTCGCCACCCGCTCGCTCGATTGTGCCGCCATGCGCCGCAACCTGATCGACCAGGCGCGCCAGCAGGGCCTGGGTCTGGTTGGTGAAGGCTGCGGCATCCTTGGGTTCCACCGCCAGTTCGCACGCCATATAGGTGACGGTGCGCCACTCCCCTGTTGTTTTCAGCAGTTGAGGACGGCGGGCTATGGTTTCCAGAACGGAAGGGGGCAACCGGTCGGCAAACGCCATTCGCAATCCGGTGCGCGCCAGATGCACCCGATAAAGCCAGCCCGCCGCGCCCGCCGCAAAAACAACGCCCAGGAACAGAACCGGCGTTGCCGCATCCAGCAGCAATCCTCGTGCGGTATAGAGATACCAGGACTGGAGCGTCAGCACCGCCGCGCCCCCCATGGCCATAGCCGCCGACCAGCCCAACCCGAACCGCAGCAACAGGATCGTCGCGGTGCCCAGCGCGGCCAGCAGCAGGGACTCCCCGACCGGCGCCCAGGAGGGGCGGGCCAGCACAGAGTTGCCGGCAAAATCCTCGATGGCTTGGCCGATCACGCTGGCGGTGCTGGCGGGGCCGAGCGGGGTCTTCACCACATCGCCCTTCAGGCCGATCACCACCACGGCGTCCTTCAAGGTCACCCCCTGATTGGCGATCAAGGCGTGAAGATCCAGCAAGCGGTCCGATGCACCGGCCGCGTAATGCAATCGCGCCTGTCCCTGGCGGTCGGTGGGCAATAACCCGTTTGCCGTTTCCAGGGCAGCGATACCCACGCCCGACAGAAAGCTCAAAGGATCATGTTCGTCGCTGGTCACGGTGATATCGGGTCTCGCGGCCAGGACTCGCAAGACTTCCGCAGCCATGCTGGGCACCAGCCCATTGCCCACCCGAAAGGCGAGCGCCATGCGGCGAACAACGCCGTCGCTGTCGGCCATCAGGTTGGCGCCGGCCAGGCCGGCTGCATTGGCTTGCAGCAAGGCCGGCGGGGCGGCGGCGGCGGCGAAGCTGGGCACCTGTCCAAAGGGATTTTGCGTGCCGCGATAGACAAAGCGGGCTTTCAACCGCGGCGTGCGCCCGGCCGCACCCAGCATTACCGGCAGGATCGCCCTTGTCTCTGCGATGGCCGCCGCCAGATCGTGGCCCGGCTCGGGCAGCTTCGCCAGGGCCGCCCGCGCAATATCGCTGCCTGGTGGCAAGCGCGCCGCCAAGCTCTGCGGCGAAGCGCCGGATTCCATTGGCGCGGTCAAGACAAGCGCACCTACGCCCTGGGCGGACAGGATACGGGTGATTTGGACCAGCCGGTCCTCGTCCAATGCGGGGAGTTCCAACACCCGGACCGGCATTCCCGGGAGGCCGGGCCGTGCGGCATGGCGCTGATAGGCGTCGAACAGTTGGTTGTTCAAACAGGATGGGAGTCCGAAACCGTCGAACAGAATGACCATCATCCCGGCCATCAGCAGCAAGGTGGGCGACAGCCATGGGGTGAAGGGCCGCAACCAGGCCTTTGAAGGCTTGAGAGAATCCATGCCCGCGACAGCCTATTATCGTTAACGCGGCAGGGCAAAGCACTCTCACCCCAAAAGGGGTGGAGGGGCTACTTAGACGTTACCCGGATCGCGACCTGGGCCAGGAGCAGCTTGGCGCCCTTTTTCTTGAGGGCGCGATCCGTCACCGCCTGCAACCGGTCGGCGATGATTTCCACATTCGGTTGCGCGTCGGTGCGCACCACATTGGCGGTGAAGGTCATCAAATTGCGGATATAGGCGTCGCGCAGCACCGGCAGGGAGCGATTGACCTCTTCGCGCAGCTGCGCGTTGGGCACGTCCAGGCCGGCGCCGATCATCAGCATTCCGGCCACCCGGTTGTCCGTCACGATGGTGGTGTAGATCGGGTCCACCATGATGTAACTCTCCGACTGGGTCGTCTTGTGCTCTGGTGCTTTCTGGGCTTTCTGGCCATGCTCCGCGGCACGCCCAGGCGTGATGGCCAGGACGACCACAGCAAGAACCAGAAGCGCGGCGCGGGTCATGAGCGCCAGTAAGCGCCGGATTGGTAAATCGAATTTTAACGGGAGCGAGAAATGACCAAACAGGGTTTGATGATTTCCACCTTTTCTGCCGCTTTGCTGACCGCCGGGGCCTGTTTTGCGGCCGACCATCCCGGCCAGAAATTCCAGATTTCGCCGGCCAGCCTGGTGAAGCCTTATGCCACCCCGGCGGTGGGGAACCAGTCCTCCACCATTCCCCGCCCGGCAGGTGCCGTGCCGGAAGTTCCCAAGGGTTTTCAGGTCTCGGTCTTTGCCGACAATCTCAGCGATCCCCGCTGGATGGCGGTGGCGCCCAATGGCGACATCTTCCTGGCCGAGCCCCCCGGCGATTACAAAGCCCGTAGCGGCGGCAAGATTACCGTGCTGCGCGACTCCAACAATGACGGCAAGGCGGATCAGCGCTTCACCTTCCTTCCGGCCTCGGCGGGTTTTGTCTATCCGCACGGCCTGGCCTTCCATGATGGCTATCTCTATGTCGGCGATGTGCGCGGGATCTGGCGCTTCCCCTATTCGGACGGCCAGACCGTGGCGGGCAAGCCCGAGAAAGTCACCAGCAAGGTTGCGGACCTGGAGCCCAAGAATGGGCACATAACCCGCAACATCGCTTTCAGTCCGGATGGCGGGCTCTATCTGGCGCTGGGTTCAAGGGACAATATCTCGGACTTCAAGCCCGGCGCGCAGATATTCAAAATCAATGCCGATGGCAGCATGAGCGAGTTCGCCAGCGGCATCCGCAATCCGGTGGGGATCGCCTTTGCCCCTGGCACCAACAATCTGGTCGTGGTCACCAATGAACGCGATGGGCTGGGCGACGAGCTGCCGCCGGACTATCTCACCATCGTCAAGCAGGGCGGCTTCTACGGCTACCCTTACGCCTATATCGGCAAGAATCCCGATCCGGTGTGGGGCGCCAAGGATCCAGGCGGCAAGGTGGCCGCGACCATCACACCCGATGTGCTGTTCCATGCCCATAGCGCGCCGACCGGTCTTGTTTTCTATACCGGCTCGAACTTTCCCGCCGAGTACAAGAACGATGCATTTGTTTCGCTGCACGGTTCCTGGAATGCCGGCAATCCCACCGGCTACAAGGTGGTGCGGGTGCATTTCGTGAATGGCAAGCCGGTGAATGGCTATGAGAACTTCGCCACCGGTTTCTGGAACGGCATGAGTAATACAGGCGAGCCGGCCAAGGTCTGGGGCCGCCCGGTCGGTCTGGCGGTCGCCAAGGATGGCAGCCTGTTGATCGCCGACGACACGGCGAATGTGGTGTGGCGGGTGACGTATACGGGTAGGTAGGGGGTAGGTAGGGGATTACAGCCGGTTCGTGGGCCTCGCACGCCTCACTGCGCTGTCGCGCGGGTGAGGCCCGGCGCGCCGAAGGCGCGTGAGCATGTCCAGTGGACATGCGAAAGGGACGAACGCCCGAGCCGAATGGCGAGGGCCGGGGTGCGAGGCAGGAAAAAGGAAAACTTCGGTTCGGAACCCATTCCGATGAGGAATGGTGGAGCTGAGCGGAATCGAACCGCTGGCCTCCTCATTGCGAACGAGGCGCTCTCCCAACTGAGCTACAGCCCCGAACCGGTTTTCCGGCCTTTGCCGGAGGGCCGGGTTTTA
>Ga0097621_100001579_pt1 | contig 15593 bp, 13 predicted proteins | sample KBSMisM72_FD_73165 | JGI IMG/M metagenome (GOLD analysis project Ga0097621, IMG submission 73165) | Miscanthus rhizosphere microbial communities from Kellogg Biological Station, Michigan, USA - KBS Miscanthus M7-2 (version 2) (version 2) | ecosystem: Host-associated > Plants > Roots >... | reverse complement strand
AGTTCAGCTTCATACGTAAACAAGTCAGGCCAAACAATTAGTCTGCAAGACCCCTACGACGCGAAAAGGTTAACGTCCCCGCATGAGCTCCTGGTAGCTTCATAGTATGGTCAGCAAAGCCATCTCGATACTTGGTTCGACCGGTTCAATCGGCTGCAACACACTCCGTGTAATTGAGACGCTCGCCGAGCCACGTCTGCGAGTTGTTGCCCTTGCCGCAGGTAACAACGTCGAGAGATTGGCTGAACAGGTTAAGATTCATTTGCCGGAAGTCGTCTCGGTTGAAAACGAGAAGGCTGCCCACGATTTGCGAGCGTTGTTGTTTGAACGCGATGTTGACTTGCCGCGCATCGTTATTGGAGAGGACGGATTAGTTGAAGTCGCAACGCACCCTCAAGCCGATTGTGTTGTCAGCGCGACGGTTGGTGCGGTTGGATTTGTGCCGACGCTCCGGGCACTAGAAGCAGGCAAACGAGTTGCGCTAGCCAACAAAGAAACTTTGGTTATGGCCGGCGAATTGATGACCAGGGCGGCCAGACAGTCGGGCGCTGAATTGTTGCCTGTCGACTCAGAGCACAACGCATTACATCAATGCTTACGTGGTGAAAGGCGCGAAGAAGTTAAACGGATCGTACTCACTGCTTCGGGTGGTCCCTTTCGCACTAAGAGCAAGTCAGAAATGAAAGAAGCAACAGTCGCGGACGCGATGCGCCACCCCACCTGGAGCATGGGCGCGAAAATTACGATTGACTCAGCTACGTTGATGAACAAAGGGCTGGAGGTTATCGAAGCCCATTGGCTTTTTGGTTTTGGGTCTGACGAAATCGGAATACTTGTTCATCCTGAATCCGTCGTGCATTCGATGATTGAGTTGGTAGATGGATCGGTTATCGCGCAGATGGGCATAACGGACATGCGTCATGCAATACAGTACGCGCTGACTTATCCGCAAAGACAATCGTCCACGCTGCCTTCACTGGATCTGACTTCGATTTCAAAGCTCCACTTTGAAGCGCCGGATCTCGATCGATTCCCATGTATATCGCTTGCGTATCGGGCGCTTAAAGCAGGAGGAACGTTGCCCGCGGCTATGAATGCGGCAAACGAAGCTGCAGTCGCGGCGTTTCTCGACGAGCGAATTTGTTTGACAGAGATTCCTTCGGTTATCGAAGGCGTTATGAATTGTCATGAGCCGGGACCTATTGAGAGCATCGACTCTGTTTTGGAAGTAGACAGTTGGGCGCGTGTGGCAGCGGTTGAAGAGATAGAGAAGATTGCCAGGAAGCCGGCGAGTGTTGCGTAGCCTGACTGAGACGCAGGGACGGGGTGGTCAGATGTCAGATATCAAATATCAGATCTCAGATCTCAGATCTCAGATTGTTGAGTATTGTTGAGTTCAAATTATGTTTCAAATTGCCAGTCAATCTGAGATCTGACATCGGAATTTGAGATCTGACCACCCCGTCCCCGTGTCGCCCCGTCACCCCGTCTCTTTGGCCCCGTGTCCTCGCATTACTGCTGAAAGATGAACTGTTTGACGTTAACCTGATGCGACGCGTACACTCGTTTGTGCAACCCATCTGGGTTGATGTTGTGTCTAACCTGAGCTGATTTTATGGTAGGAACTTTAAGAAAGAGCTTCATTGAATGGATTATTTGATCACTCCAGCCGCTTTCATTTTTATCCTCGGCTCAGCCGTCATTCTTCACGAATTCGGACACTTCATCGTCGCAAAACTTCTCGGCATTCGCGTTGAAACTTTCTCAGTTGGATTCGGGCCACGGCTATTTGGTAAGAAGTTCGGCCACACAGACTATCGCTTTTCGGCAATTCCGCTCGGAGGGTATGTCAAGCTGGGTGGCGATGAATCGAATGCGCCACTTGAGGGACAGGGCGCGACCGATATTCCTCCCGAGGAGATGTTCAACCTTCGTCCGCGTTACCAGCGAATCATGGTCGCCCTAGCCGGTCCGGTGATGAACATTCTCACGGCGATGGCCATTCCCTTTGCTGGCGCGATGATTTATGGCATCCCAACAACGCCATCACCAGTCGTCAGCTATGTTGCGAAAAATGGTGCCGCAGATCAGGCTGGTTTGAAAACAGGTGATCGGATCATTTCATTTAATGGCACCGTCAACCCAACCTGGGACTCGATTAATGGCGACGCACTTTTATCCCCAGGACAATCGTTACCCCTCACTGTCAATCGGAACGGCCAGGAGGTCACATTAACCATTCGGCCTACGCCTCGCACCGAGAACGGTGAGACCGCAGGTTTCCTTGAGTTCATTCCAGATTATGGTGGTTTGCCTGTCGTTGTTAATGAAGTTTCGACTAGTTCGCCGGCTCAGGATTCAGGCTTTCAGGCCGGTGATCGAGTTTTGTCGGTCGGTGGTGAGCCGGTGAAGAGCGCAGCACAGATAACCGAATATATTCATAGTCACGACGGCCAGGCGATTCCCTTCGAGATTGAACGAAAAGGTCAGAAGACTGAGCTCACAAGTGTGACACGGCGTCTGCCCGGTGCACTCCTGGGTCTAAAGCTTGGAGAACAGTTTCCACTTCATAGAGTGGGCGTTGGTTCCGGGATCGCATATGCGTATGACCAGAACATGCAGATCCTCCGACTGACTGGCAAAGCGCTGGGCCAGGTGTTCACCGGTAAGCGCTCAGTACGCAACACTCTTTCAGGTCCGATCGGTATTTATCAGGCGGCGCAGAAGTCGGTTGAGCGTCTCGGGTGGGATGGCGTGTTTGGAATGCTTGGGTTTCTGAGCCTCAACCTGGGAATTTTCAACTTGTTGCCGATACCAGTTTTGGATGGTGGTGCAATCTTTCTCTTACTTATCGAAGGCTTGCTGGCAATTATCGGATTGTCCTTGTCAGTTGCAGTGCGCGACCGCATCCAGCAGGTTGGATTTGTGATGGTTCTCCTTCTGATGGTTTTCGTAATCACCAACGATCTGTTGAAGACATTTGGTGGACCAAGATCAGAACCAGAGCAGCCAGCTGCAAGTGCGCCGTCAAAATAGCCCGCAGCTTATTGTCCATGCGTCACACCAAACCCGTCCAAGTTAAGCATCTCCAGATTGGTGGAGGTGCACCAGTTGTTATTCAGTCGATGACTAAGACTGACACTTCGGATGTTGGCGCGACCGTAGCTCAGATAGAGGAGATGGTACGAGCAGGTTGCGAGATTGTTCGGCTGGCAGTTCCAGACAATGACGCCGCGATAGCACTAAAGGAAATTCGTAAGCGCGTTCCAGACGTTCCTCTCGTCGCCGACATACATTTCCACTACAAACTTGCCTTGATGGCGCTCGAAGCCGGAATCGATAAGTTGCGACTGAACCCTGGCAACATCGGTGCCCATGAGCGGATTCGAGAAGTTGTACGTGCGGCACAGGCGCAGCGAGTTCCGATCAGGATTGGTGTTAATGGCGGATCACTTGAAAAGGATCTTCTGAAGAAATATGGCACGGCAACGCCTGAAGCGATGGTTGAATCGGCGATGCGCCATATAAAAATTCTCGAGGATCTCGATTTCACAGACATCATCATTTCACTAAAAGCTTCTGACGTTCATCGCACAGTCGCTGCCTATCGGTTGCTCGCGCAAAAAGTAGACTATCCATTTCATCTCGGAGTGACGGAAGCTGGTACCTCATTCAGCGGAACGATCAAGTCTTCTATCGGATTGGGCATCTTGTTGCACGAGGGAATTGGCGACACAATCCGCGTTTCACTTGCAGCTGAACCGCAGGAAGAAGTCCGGGTCGCGTGGGAGATTGTTAAGTCGCTTGGTTTGAGAACGCGTGGCGTGACAGTTGTCGCTTGTCCGACGTGTGGACGCCTGGATGTCGATGATTTTGTTGGTATCGTCACTGAAATCGAACGCAGACTGGCCCACATCGAAGAGCCGCTGCATTTATCGATTATGGGTTGCGCAGTAAACGGTCCCGGTGAAGCTCATGATTCGCAACTTGGCATAACATTCGGACGCGGTGTTGGAATGATTTTTAAAGACGGTGTCCCCATGAGAAAAGTCGCCGGCGAAGACATTGTCGAGGCGTTTGTGATGGAGACCGAAAAACTGCTAGCCGAAGGTGCTGCCGCAAAAGAAAAAGAACCAGAGTTGGTTACTATTACGCGATAGTACTCATTGCTGATTGCTGATTGCTGATTGCTGATTTCCGATCGCGGGTTGCTTCAGTAAAACTTGTGTACTAATCCACTGGAATACAAAACAATCCGCAATCAGAAATCAGCAATCACTTCACACTTATCCTTCTCACCGGTATCTCCCCCGACGCCATCGTTAAAAACAGCGCGTCTGTGCCTGGCTTTCGGTTAATGTTCACAACCAGCTGTTCTCGCATATCTTCAATTTCAAGAATCCATGCCGCGGCTTTAGAGGGATCGATTTGTTGACTGATGCGTACCAGTTCGCTGCTGAGATCTTCATTAACGAGCTGGTTTGTTTCTGCTCCTAGAGACAACATCCAGGCGTCCCGAATGAGCGTCTCGAGAACATCGAGTCGCTGCTCAAATTCATCCTTGTATTGAGCCTCATTCAGCTGTTCAGACGACTTCAAAAGCTGCGCTCGATCTGGTGTGCCCGTTAACGCCTCGAGTACTTTCAACATTGCTTTGCGTTGTTCGGTGAACGTATCTAAGTCACCAGAAAGGGCACGAGCAATACTTCCGCCCGCGGCTCGTGCACGCAGTCTTGCTGTCGAAGTATCTGCGAGCTTGTTACGTAACAGATGTTGTTCTATGTCGTCGGGTGTCAACGGTGAAAACCTGATCGTCTGACACCTTGAGAGAATGGTTGGGAGAAGCATGGCCGGGCGCGAAGTGATCAGAATGAGATGAGATGTGCTCGGTGGTTCCTCGAGAACTTTCAAGAGAGCATTAGAAGAATTATCGTTCAACTTGTCAGCTTCGTCGATTAGGAAGACTCGTGCTTTTCCTTCAAACGGACGATAGTTCGCCTCACGTTCTATTTGCCGCATCTGGTCGACACGCAACACCCGTTTTGGGGGAACTACCATCCCCACGTCGCCATGATCCGTCAAGATCATCGGAATCCAATCGTCACGATTTGCGCTTGTTGGGTAGTTAAGTTTTAGGATCCGAGTACACACGCTACAAACTCCGCAAGCCTCAAAATCTTTTGTCGAACGACAATTCAGTGCTCGTGCCACTTCGAGGGCAAACAATTTCTTCCCGATGCCTTCTTCACCAACAAAGAGAAGGGCGCCAGGTAAGCGACCCGCCGAAAGCATGTGTTTCAAAACGTTCTTTACTCTGGCGTTCCCTATTAATGAATCAAACATTTTCTAACCTGGTCCTCGAAAGATGTCCCCGGCTCTCCAGGAAGGGAATCAAGATGTCTTTAACTCGTTCGTGTGTAGTTTCGACAGCCCCACTCGTGTCAATCACTTTAACTCGCTCGGGTTCCGCGGCGGCGATCTGAAGATAAGCGTGACGTACACGCTCATGAAAATCCGCATGCTCGATGTCGAGGCGATCACGTCGCGCATTTGTTCTTCGTGTCGTGCGATTGGTTGATTCCTTAACTGGCACGTCAAAGAGCAGCGTTAGATCTGGCTTTAGGCCATCAGTTGCCAGGTGGACTATTTGTGCAATCAACGCCGGTTCAAAACCCCGCCCAGCACCTTGATAAGCAACGGTTGCATCTGCATAGCGATCTGAAATGACAACGCAACCTTTCTCTAAGCCTGGTCGCAGGACACGTCTGACGTGTTGAGCTCGGTCAGCGGCGAAAACAAGTAACTCCGTGAGTGGATCAACTTCCTCCTGCGCATCGAGCAGCGCAGCACGCAAGCGCAGTCCAATGGTAGTACCACCCGGTTCTCGAGTAAGTACGATGTTACATCCGCGTTCCTTGAGGTAGTTGCTGACTAATCGTAACTGAGTGGATTTGCCGCTGCCGTCAATACCTTCGAAGGTAATAAAAGTTCCAGACACAGATCCTCTTGTTGCTCGAGAAGTTAAAGTTCGCGAGAGTGTAAACGAATAATCAGGCTTCAGGCGAGCCGACGTCCGTTTGTCGAGCATGCGCCTCAGTAGCAGGAGCGGTATGTAGATCTGCGGTGACTTTGCGCGACTGCGAGATTGTTGAAATGGCGTGTTTGAAGATGAGCTGTTCCTGCGAACCCGACTCCAGGAGAACTGAAAACTTATCAAAACTCCGAATTCTTCCTGTCAGCTTTGCACCGTTCAGAAGGTAGATAATTACTGTAGTCTTCTCACGCCGGACTGTGTTCAGAAAGGCGTCCTGAATATTCTGTGGTGCCTGTTTGCCGTCTGACATGATGGAACCCGGGAAGCATTACTAAGCGATTGCAATCAGATTACAACAGGGGTTTGAGGCTGACAAGAGATAGGGCGAGATGTGATAGAAAGATGATTATTTGGGGTGGACCGAAATATCAAGGGAATCGAGGATCGATTGCAGAACAGAGGTTTCCTCCCCAAAACCATTGAACCACTCAACTCCTTCCTCGTGACGAAACCATGTCAATTGGCGCTTTGCATAATGGCGAACGTCCACTTTCGTCTGGAGAACGGCGCTCTCTAAGGTTCTTTGGCCAGCAAGATATTCAACAACTCGGCGATAGCCATGAGCTCCTAATGCATTGGATTGTGAGGGAGTTCCTTTCGCAAGCAATGTCTTAACTTCGTCAACTAACCCTGTCTCAAAGTGCATTTCTGTGCGTTCGTTGATGCGTTCATAAAGTTCATTTCGTGGTGGACTTAAGGCAAGAATCCGGAGCCTGCGAGTACTGGCATGTGCCTCAGGACGTTTGTCCAATTGAGCAACAATCGAGCGTTGGGTTTGGATTCTAACCTCGATAGCACGTTGAACCCGGGGCCAGTCGCGCGGAAAGAAGCGTGTTGCTGCTTCGGGATCGATCCTCTGTAACAAACGATGCACATGCTCTGGCCCATGACGCTCACGGATCAAAGTGATGCGCTTGCGGAGTGCTTCGTCGGTCTGCGGGCTCGCAAAGAATGGTTGGCGTAGGGCACGTAAGTAGAATCCTGTTCCACCCACAAGGATCGGTATTCGATTCCGCTTTTCTATCGCGTCAATTGTGGCAGCTGCCTCGCGCGCCCATTCGCCGGCAGTGTAGTTGACATCTGGAGAAACGAAATCGATCAGGTGATGCGGTATGCCTTTGCGCTCTTCGAGCGGAACCTTGGCCGTCGCGATCTGTATTTCCTTGTAGACCTGGACAGAGTCGCAGTTGATGATTTCGCCATTTAATCTCAGCGCGACTTCTATACCTAGTGTGCTCTTGCCTGAGGCAGTAGGACCGACAATTGCGATTACTGGGCTTTGAGTTAATGTCACGATCGAGAGGATAGCACGCGGAAAAGTATGACTATCCAGACGAGCGCGAGGAGGAACAAGCCCCCGATCAATTGATTACGGGTGAAGCGCATAAAGAACGTAAGGCTAAGATGTATGCTTAGCGCAAGATTGTGAATCTAGCAATCAAGCCAAGAGCCCAAAGTACGATATCGATGACCGCAAGGGTTTTCGCAACAGTTGCGATTCCACGTTTGTCCTCAGCGACCTGGTAGTGATTCATGATCTCAAGCGCACTGTTGGCTTTCTTAAATGCAATGAAGCCAAGTATGAACCCAAAGCAGAATATACCGATGATGCTCATGATGAGTGCCTGCTTGGCATCATCAGCTGCTTCTCTTGCCTTGGCGTTCAGGACGTTTGGTTCATACATCGGGTTTCCACCGACAGGCGGTGGTGGCGGATTGTATGCTTGATTGTACTGTTGGTCTGACAACGTTTTCTTCTCCTTGCTGAGGTTCAAAAAGAAAAAGCCGGTGATATTTAGTACATCCGGGTGACTTCAATTCCCGTGTAATATGCCTTAAGTATCTGTTCGTAACTCCATCCCTGTTTCGCGAGACCATAAGCGCCAACCTGGCACATCCCTACGCCATGGCCCCAGCCGCGACCGGTGAAGACAAACTCCGTTACCTTGCCGTTGTCATCAAACTCGCGATCAATCACGAAGAGTTGTTCCTTCAAACCAAGTGCTGAACGGATACGCCCACCGCGAACGTGTGTAGTGCCGGTTGTTCCGTCGACTTCCAGATCCGTAACACGATGTGAAGTTCCGCGTGACGCAACGCGCAGGTCAACTAACTGGCCAATGCCACGGGTGTAACGCGAAAGCCGCGCTTGAACCTGGCCCACAGACAACCCGCGGGTCCAATTACTGAACGGCGAGAATCGATCGGCTGCAGCTCCGTTCGGTGCAGCTTTAACCTCGAGATAGTCGACTAAACCATCTGCACCCAGGTGAAACGTAACTGCTTCACCACCGACGAGAGCCACTGACTTCACATTGTATGGAGTGTCGCCAATCTGGCGAAAAAGAAAGACCTCGGGATTCAATCGGATTGGTTGATCTTTGCTGCGTGTAGTTCGCAAGACTAACTGATTATCCGTCGTTGGTTTCGCATTACCCCTTTGGAGTTGAAGCAAGTTTCTCGATTCAAGGAGCCTCGCAATCGCATGAATTACTCGCGCTCGAGACAATGGTTCGCGCGGCCGGATCGTCGCGTCCGGATATACCGGCAGAAAACCATCGCGAACCAACATTGCCAGATCCGCGCGGTTAAGCGCGGGCACATCCTGCACGTCACGAACAGCGAGCAGATAGTCTGCATCAGCATTGTTCAATAAGGTGCTGTTTCGACTTTCTCCAACCACCACGGTTAACAAAGCGGTAGCAAATCCCCCTGGCCGGTTGATGTCGTCACCGATGATAGGAAGTACTTGATGTGCCACGCGAGCGGCGTTGGCCAACCAATTACGAACCTCTGAGACTGAAGCTGCACTGTTGAGCCACACATCGGAAACGCGCGCCGGCAAAGTGTTGACGTTTTGAATAAGGAGCAGACTTATGTCGCGAGCAAGCGGTACATTGTTCTCAGATTGTAGTTCAGCAGGTTCGCGGTTGGTTCTGATAGTAAACGGCGAGAATGCTGCTGGTCCTTCAGCTGCGCATTCGCGGCCTCGTAGATAAGGCACCGCCTCGTTAAAGATGTTCTCGGAATCTTCAGTTCGTCCGCCGCAAGTAGATGTGTAAAGAGCATTGATGGGTTCACCTGCATAAGTCGCGATCAGTCCACGTGTCTCATCTACCGCGCGGGTCGACAAGGGATTCTCTGATGTGAGGCCTCGATAGACTTGTGACCTTGTCGTCGGCAGTAAGTCAAACCCCTGGGCCATAAACTGACCACGATTCCTGAATGCGTATGTCCTCGCCGCAACTGCCTGGGCTTTTAGTGCCTCAATCGCAGGATAACCGCCCGGCGATAGTTCGTTCGCGACGACGCCACGCACATAATCCTCGAGGCCCAATTCGTTTACCACGGTCAGTGAACCACGCGTATTCGCGAAGACTTCTATTCGACCTCGATATGGCCGATCGTTATAACGGACGGGGACATTCTTTTCATCGTCGGAGGCAAAAGACACTGGCGCACTCGAGTTGAATAAATGTCCGTTCGTACCTGACGATGCGATGAGTTCACGCAAAGGCGAAGTAATTCGCGCGGTCAAGCGAACACTCGTTTGCGGCTGTGCCGGAGAGACAACTGACTCGTTCGATTCGTTTGCTGCCGGCTTAGTAATGGCCGGATTAGTTACGCTTGCATCCATTCCGAAGTCTTCAAGCTGAGCTCTTAATTCTTCTGCTTCTCCGCGAGGCTGCTTTGAGCCGACTATAAGGCCCCACGTTTTTGTCTCGGTATCAAACGTAACTTGCGCATCTTCGTTCGCGATCTTCTTGATCTCTTTCGCAGTTTCCTCAGCTTCAGCTCGCGAAGCGGCACCGGTGACGGTCACGGTGAAACTATCTTCCGGATTTGCTTGTGGTAATGGCGACAGCAAGTGAGGTGAAATTCTGACTCGTGAAGTATCGAGTGCCAGAAGTGTGTTTCCATTTCCACTCGCGTTCATCAGACGACCGGTACTTGAGATGACGGCGGATCGTGCATCCGTACTGAGTGCGATACGAATTTTTGGTTCCGGACCAGCAATGGCAGTAATGACGGGGGTAGGAATTGAAGGTGTTGCTGTTGGCGCTTGAGGCCACTCGGCCTGTACGCGCCTCGGTCGACTCTCTTCGTTTGAGGATTGTTGAGTGAAGGCGACTGAACATAACAGCGAGTACGTCAGCAATACTGTAATGACTCGCTGGCCGAGGGAACTGAGCATGTATCAACTTCCTTCGCGGCCTCGGTTATCAGGGAGGGATTGGCCGTGCCGAGATAGTACTACAATTTGCGATTTTCAGATGAGCAATTGCGGCAATGTGATTGGTCAGTACACCTGCGGTAGCGGGTGGGTTGTAGGCGATATGATGATCGACACCTCTGGAGCTTTTTGCATAATCCACCTCTCATTCTCCCCAAGCTTCAGCTTGTGGAGATGCGCAGCTCGAAAAATTAATCAACCGTTTCAACGGTTTATCAAGAACTCGCGGATTTTTGGAAAACCGTAAAACGGTTCCAAGATTTCTTGAGAACCCTAGCTCCAAGCTGAAGCTTGGGGAGAATGAGAGGTTTGGTTTGCAAGAGGCTCTCTACGTTGTAGTGGGAATGAGTACCTCGTTTTAGGAACTTCTCGAGGGCACTCACCCGCTACCGCGGGGTGGTACTGACCTCCGCTCCACAAAGACCAAATACGCAATGATTTTATTGGCAACGCTTTGGCTCTATGGTATAGACGTTTCACACCCCCGCACCGAAATGTGAAGTTGAGCCCCTCGGGTTGGCCTATGAGAAGGAGCGCCGTACATCTTGAGGACTATCTTTTCCTTTCGCCGCTGCATTTTCCCTGGAGCCGTGCTACTGGCTGTAGTGCTGTCCAGTTGTCTGCCTAAGCCACCTACCGAGTCGGGCGACATTTCCATAACACTCTACGGGTTCTCGATTATGAAAGAGTCGTTGGAGAAGGCAGTGTTTCCAGGTTTCGCTACGAAGTGGAAACGCGAGCACGGCCAGGACGTGCGCTTCACCTCGTCGTTCGCAGGGTCTGAAACCGTCACCAATCAGATTCTTCAGGGAGTTCAAGCTGACATTGCAATTCTGTCGATTGACCGTGACGCGCAGAGACTGAAGGACGGCGGTTTTGTTTCCACTGATTGGCATACGCTTCCGTCAAAAGGAATAGTTAACCAGACTCCGTTTGTAATTCTGGTTCGAAAGGGAAATCCGAAAGCCATAAAAGACTTTCCAGATCTGGCGAAACCAGGCGTGCGATTGATACATCCGGATCCGGTCAGTTCCGGTGGAGCGCAATGGTCAATTCTCGCGATCTATGGTTCGGAGCTAATCAAGTCCGAAAAGGAAAATGGCGAACGAGATACAGCGCGAGCGTTACAAATCCTGGAAGCGATCTGGAAGAATGTAATCTCCACGCCCGGGTCTGCGCGTGAAGCAAGGACGCAATTCGAGGCTGGCTTCGGTGACGCGTTGGTTACGTACGAACTTGAAGGATTGATTATGAAGGATGCTGGAACCGCTGATGTTGAAGTTGTCATTCCGCGGGCCACAATCTTCAGTGAACACCCCGCAGTTGTAATTGATAAGAATGTGGCGCCGGCAAAGCGACCGGTTGTTGATGCGTTTCTACAATACCTGTGGAGTGACGAAGCGCAGCAGGCGTTTGTGAAGTATCACTTTCGTTCGGTTACAAATGAAAGCCTGAATGACAGTAACAAGGAGCTGAGTCACATCGAGTTGCCATTCACGATCGATTACTTCGGCGGTTGGACGAAAGCTTACCCGGAAGTGATAGAGAAGGTGTTTAGAGATCAGGTGCAGAGGAGAAAGTGAAGGGGGATTGCGGATTGCTGATTTCTGATTGCTGATTGGTGGAAGGTTTTGCCTTAGTATTTCGTATGGTCACCTCAGCATATTTCCGAGGTTAGTTAATAGCTAACAGGCAATCAGCAATCAGAAACCAGAAATCACCAATTATTCATGAGTTCCGTCATCCCCTCCATGCGTCATGTTCGCGGTTTCGACGTAGTTCGGCCGCTAAGTATCGGCATGCTTGTGTTCATGATGCTGCCATTGGTCTTTTTACCTTTGCTATCAATTTTTATTTTTGGGACAAGCAATGGCCTGGACAAGTTCTGGGCCGCCTTAACTGCGCCGGAGGCGGTTTTTGCCCTCAAGTTATCCATGGCGACCAGTTTTTGGGCCACGGTCTTCAATGTCCTTTTTGGATTGTTCGCGTCCTACGTGCTTTCGCGCTACAACTTTTGGGGACGGAATGCGCTGATTGTAACTATCTCTTTACCGACTGCGATTCCAACCGCCGTTGCCGGATTTGCATTGTTGTTGTTGTGGGGACCATACGGAACCCTGGGCCGCTTTCTGGCGCCGCAAGGTATCCAGATCATGTTCACCGCCGCCGCAATTATCCTGGCGAACATCTTCGTCACGTTCCCACTTGCTTTCGGAGTTATCAAGCCGGTGTTCGACACGATGAGCAGGTCACTTGAAGAAGCCTCCGCGACGATAGGGGCAACGCGCTGGCAGACATTTTGGCACGTCACGTTGCCGTCCTTGCGCGGGGCGATCGTTTCCGGGGCACTACTAACATTTGCTCGTGCCGTGGGCGAGTTTGGCTCGACCATTCTGGTTTCGGGGAATCTCGCGGGACGAACTCAAACAGCCCCGCTATACATTTTTGCGAAATTCAATGAAGGGCAGATAGAGGCAGCTAATGCAATTGCCATCGTTTTGGCACTCTTTTCATTTTTGATTTTCAGCGTGCTGTTCTTTGCGCGCGACTGGTTGGATGTCGACTGAGGCGTACCCTTTGAAGGCGAAAGAAAAACTCATCGAGGAACAGAACGCAAAGCCACCGGTAGCAACTTCGCCGCAGAAAGCTACCAGTGTGATTGGCGTGAGCAAGCGCTTTGGCAAAACCAGCGTGCTGGAAGACATCACGTTTGATGTGGCTGAAGGCGAAGCGCTTGTGTTGTTGGGAGCATCAGGTAGCGGTAAGACGACAATCCTTCGAATCATAGCGGGCCTGGATCAACCATATACAGGCAAGGTGGTGCTTCATGGCCGCGACGTAACGGAGTTGCCTGCGCGAGAACGCGGAGTAGGTGTCATCTTTCAATCGTATGCGCTGTTTCCCAAAATGACGGTGGAAAAAAATATTGGTTACGGATTGCGGATTCGTAAGCGCAAGAGAAAAGAGATTCGGCAAACGGTCAACGATCTGCTGCAATTGGTCCAGCTGGAAGATCATCGCAAGAAGTATCCGTCACAGCTATCCGGTGGTCAGCAACAACGTGTAGCGATTGCGAGAACCCTTGCTTACAACCCTGAGGTGCTTTTGTTTGACGAACCATTTGGCGCGCTCGACACACAAACACGTGTTCACCTCCGCCGCGAGATTCGTGCGCTACTTCGCAAAGTCAATGTGCCGGCCATCTTCATCACCCACGATCAGGAAGAGGCGTTGGAGCTGGGTGATCGCGTAGCGGTGATTAACAAAGGCCATATCGAACAAATAGGTACGCCATTCGAGATCTATAACACACCCGCTACTGAATACGTGGCTACATTCCTGGGGGCGGCGAACCTTCTCGATGCCGTAGTGCGCAAGTCATTCCTTGAAGTTGGCAATGCGCACCTCCCGGCAAACTTAGACCAGGAAAAATTCAAAGATGGTGATTGCGTGAAGATAGTATTTCGACCGGAAGATGTGGCATTGAGTAAGACCGATTTTGTTAGGCCGGATCATCATAGGATCGGCACTGCTTTGGTTGAGGAGATCAGTTTTGTTGGAGCCTACGAACGCGTGCGAGTGCGCCTGCCAAAGGCTGGTGCAGAGGAATGTGCGCTTGATGACACATCTTTCTATCTCACAACTGAAACCCCCGATCGTCAACCAGCCAAGTCAATCATTGCGACCAGGCCCAAGCCAGAAGCCAGCACAACCAGGTTGTCGATTGGCGACCGCGTTGTCGTTGCGATCACGTCCTTCACAGTACTGCCCCTAAGCGAAAAGAAACAGGTCTAATTCAAAGAAGATCGAATAAAGATTCTTGCTCCTTTGCTGGATACAACTGTATGAAGCGCACCCGGAACAATCTATTCGTCTCAACTTTCATTGTGGCAGCCGTCGGAATTGCTGTGCATGGACAATCAGTAAGACTACCGGAGACAGATACTCAAAATTGGAACGACGTCTTCTTATCGGTGCCCGTCGCGGGCCCGGTTGACTTCATAATCCAGGGAACAATTCGGAATGGACGCAACATCACGCGGCCGGTTGATGAACGACTCGGACTTGGATTCTCCTTTAAGATTGGAAAGTACCTCACAGTCATTCCGAACTATCTACACATTGGCATGCAACCCTTTGAGGGTCGTCGTGTTTTCGAAGAGAGGTTATCCGTTCCGGCAACAATTCGTTTTACGACTCGAAGATTTACCTTTGCCAATCGAAACCTCATCGAGCGTCGTCTGCGAAGCCCTGGTATTGACACAACGCGTTACCGGAATCGTCTTCAAGTAGATCACCCGGTAGGACCGGCAAAGTCACACTTATCTCTATTCGTGTCTGACGAAGTCTTTTACGACTGGAGCTTCAATGCGTGGGTTCGGAATCGCGCTGCGATCGGGGTTACCAAGGTATTCAACAAACATGTCGCGTTGGATTTGTACTACATGCGCCAGAATGATTCGCACAGTTTCCCCGGGGACTTGCACATTATTGGAACGACGTGGCGGATCAAGTTGTGAGTTGCCTGAACTCTCAAGCTAGCGCCTGTAATCCCTGAACAGCCAAACTGTGAAACTGGCGCCTCACTCCATTGATATTTGCAAACGGAAAGTGTCTTGCATGCGTCCGATTGGTGAGAAGAATGAAAATATGATCGTGCTCAGGATCGATCCAACAACTTGTGCCGGTGAATCCATTGTGACCAAAGCTATCGCGGGGGAGATCCAACCCCGCTGTTGAATCTTTGGTTTCTGCCAACTGCCAAGCAAGTGACCTCGCTTCTTCTAACCCGTTAGTCATGTTAATTCGGAATGCATTACAGCTTTCCGGTTTGAGTAGTGTGGTGTGCTTTGGCAGAAACTGTTTGGCCAACAAAAGCACATCAGCCGCACTGGAGAAGAGCCCTGCGTGTCCCGCTGCACCTCCAAGGAAGTATGCATTGCCATCATGCACTTCACCCCAGATCACGCGCTCTCTCGAGTTTGCGTAAACGCCGGCGCCCATTGTTTCACACATATCGCGCTCGTAACCGTTGCCGTTTTCGCACGCCGCGATACCGGTTTGTCGAGCAACTTCCGGGTTGAAAAAAGTATTTTCGAGTTTGAGCGGTTCAATGATTTCGCTTTGGGCGAGTTGTACAAGTTGATGTCCGGTGATGCGCTCCAGCAATATGCCAAGCGTGATGAAACTCAGGTCACTGTAGATGACTCTCGTTCCAGGTTTGTATTCGAGGTCGAGCGCGGCGATTGCGCCACCTGCACGGTC
>Ga0097621_100001578_pt1 | contig 15597 bp, 14 predicted proteins | sample KBSMisM72_FD_73165 | JGI IMG/M metagenome (GOLD analysis project Ga0097621, IMG submission 73165) | Miscanthus rhizosphere microbial communities from Kellogg Biological Station, Michigan, USA - KBS Miscanthus M7-2 (version 2) (version 2) | ecosystem: Host-associated > Plants > Roots >... | reverse complement strand
GCGAAGGAAGGCGCGAAGCAGACGCAAACGAAAGCCGAGCCGGCGAAGGCGGCCGACGCGGGCGCGAAAGCAGCGGCGCCGGCGAAGGCGGCCACTGAAAAGGTCGACGAGACCGAGGATCTGCAGCCCGACATCGAAGTCGACGATCAATCCACCAGCCCGGACAAGTCCGGAGTCAAGGATCCAACCGTCGGGCCGCAGGCCGCCGCCGGCGGCGACGCGCGCGGCACCAACGTCGTCGACATCTCCCGCGGCGCCCGGCCCGCCGCTGAAGCCGCCGCGCCCGAAACACCGCCGGCGCCTGCCGCGCCCTCGGTGCGGCGGACGGCGCGCGAACTCGGCGTCGAGATCAGCGAAGTCCAGGGCACCGGACCGAACGGGCGCATCTCGGTTGACGATGTGAAGGCGCACGTGAAACGGCTGGTGACGAGCGGCGCCAGCCGCGGCGGCGCAGCGCCCAGCGTCGTGCTGCCCGACTTCAGCCGGTGGGGCAGCGTCGAGCGTCAGCCGATGCGCGCCGTACGCCGCAAGACCGCCGAGCACTTGAGCGCGGCCTGGGCCACGATTCCGCATGTCACGCAGTGCGATCTCGCCGACATCACCGGGCTCGAAGAGCTGCGCAAGAAGTACGCGAAGCAGGTCGAGGCGTCCGGCGGCAACCTGACGGTGACGTCGATCGCGGTCAAGGTGATCGCCGCCGCGCTGCGCAAGTTCCCGCAGTTCAACGCCTCCATCGACATGGCGGCCGGTGAAATCGTGCTGAAGAAGTACGTGAACATCGGCGTCGCGGTGGACACCGATCGCGGCCTGCTCGTGCCGGTGATCCGCGACGCGGATCAGAAGAACATCATCCAGCTGTCGGCGGAGCTGGCGCAGCTGTCCGAGAAGGCGCGCAACCGCAAGATCGCGCTCGAGGAGATGCAGGGCGGCTGCTTCAGCATCTCGAACCTCGGCGGCATCGGCGGCACCTACTTCACGCCGATCGTCAACGCGCCCGAAGTGGCGATCCTGGGCATCTCGCGCGCGCGCATGGAGCCGGTCTACGACAAGGAAACCGGAGAGTTCGCGCCGCGCTTCATGCTGCCGCTGTCGCTGTCCTACGATCACCGCGTGATCGACGGCGCCGACGGCATCCGGTTCCTGCGCTGGGTGGCCGAAGCGCTCGAGCAGCCGTTCCTCCTCGCGCTTCAGGGATGACCGGCCGCAAACTACTAACAACTCTGCTTTGACCACGAAGACACGAAGGGCACGAAGAACTCACGAAGAAGAAGCGTTTTGTACAAAGCGTTGTCTTCGTGCGTCTTCGTGTTCTTCGACCCTTCGTGGTTGATGTGATGACATGACTTCTGTCCAACTCGTTGTCGTCGGCGGCGGCCCTGGCGGGTACGCGGCTGCGTTCCTGGCCGCGGATCTCGGGCTCAGCGTTGCGCTGGTCGATCCGGAAGTGAATCCCGGCGGCGTCTGCGTCTATCGCGGCTGCATCCCGTCCAAGGCGCTGCTCCACGTCGCCAACCTCATCACCGAGTCGCGCCATGCGAAGGCGTGGGGGATTGAGTTCGGCGAGCCGAAGATCGATCTCGATCAGCTGCGCGGCTTCAAGGACAACGTCGTCAAGCGGCTGACGAGCGGCACCGGCCAGCTCGCGAAGCACCGCAAGGTGCAGTACCTCCAGGGGTGGGCGGAGATCGTGGACGCCCACAACCTGACGGTCAAGCTGACGAAGGGCGGAGAAGAGGCGGTGCAGTTCGAGCACGCGCTGCTCGCGACCGGATCGCTGCCGGCGATCCCGCCGATGCTGAAGGTCGACGATCCGCGGGTGATGGATTCGACCGCGGCGCTCGATCTCCCCGACATCCCCAAGTCGCTGCTCGTCGTCGGCGGGGGCTACATCGGCCTCGAGCTCGGCAGCGTCTATGCCGCCCTCGGCAGCGCGGTCACCGTCGTCGAGATGACGCCGGGCCTGCTGCCCGGCGCCGACCGCGACCTCGTCGACGTCCTCGCCAAGCGCATCACGCAGACGATGAAGAGCGTGCTGCTGGAGACCAAGGTGGTCTCGGTCAAGCCGGAGGCGAACGGTATTCGCGTCACTCTCGAAGGGAAGGTCGATCCGAAGGAGCAGCTGTTCGATCGCGTGCTGGTGTCCGTCGGGCGGCGGCCGAACTCGAAGATTCCCGGGCTGGAGCGCACGCACGTGCAGGTCGATCAGCGCGGCTTCATCATGGTCGACGAGCAGCGCCGTACCCACGAGCCGTCGATCTTCGCGATCGGCGACGTGGTCGGGGAACCGATGCTGGCGCACAAGGCGTCGCACGAAGGGCGCGTCGCGGTCGAGGTGATGGCTGGGGAGAACGTCGCATTCGCGCCGAAGGCGATTCCGGCGGTCGTGTTCACCGACCCGGAAATCGCCTGGTGCGGGCTCACCGAGGCGCAGGCCGCCAGCGAGGGACGGCAGGTGACGGTGGCGAAGTTCCCCTGGGGCGCGTCGGGCCGGGCGATCACGCTGGATCGCACCGACGGCCTGACCAAGCTGATTCTCGACCCGAAGACGGAGCGGCTTCTTGGCGTCGGCCTGGTCGGTCCCGGCGCCGGCGAGCTGATCGCCGAAGGGGTGCTCGCGATCGAGATGGGCGCCAACGCCACCGACCTCAAGCTCACGATCCATCCGCACCCGACGCTCACCGAAACGATGATGGAGTCGGCGGAAGTGTTCTTCGGCCAGGCCACTCACGTGTACCGGCCGAAGCGAGGGTAGCTTGCTAACTTCCGGTGCGGGTCACCGCGCCGGTGTCCGTCCAGCGCAGGTAGTCGGCCGCCACCAGCACGTCGATCACCTGCCGGCAGGCGTCGTGCTCCAGACCCCATAGCCGCGTCGCTTGCGCCGGCGTCAGCCGGAGCCCCGGCATCTCCCGGAATTCCTCGCGGATGCGGTAGACCACTCGTTCAAGTTCCATTGCCGTGCCTCATGCTGGTGAGAAGCTGGCGGCGCGCGAGCAGTCCTGCCGCGGCCGCGTCCTCTGTTTCGAACGTCTGCAATCCTCCGCTGTCGCCGGTCTTGATCCCGATGCGCGAGTAGAACGCCGCCAGCGTGTCGACGTTGACGACCGACGGCTCCCCGGCGATCTCGATCGCGTGAAACAACTCGTGCCCGAGCGTCGCCATCTGGGTCAGCTCGGATCGTCCGCAGGCGAGCTCGATGACCAGGTACCGATGGAGCCCGGCCGTCGAGAGCAGCGCGATCCGTCCGTCGAGATCGATCTGGGTGAACGCCTTCATGCGGACGTACACCGTGACGTCCAGTTCCTGCAGCCGGTCGATCGAATTCCGAATCGCCGGCGATCGCTGCGCCGCTTCGTCCACCAGGCGCCGCACCTCGCGATCGGCGCGCACGTGAGGCGGCGGCTCGATGATTTCCTGCGCGCTGGCCGATGTTGCGAGTACCAGACCCACCAGACTCGCCAGACATCGCCGCATGGCGATCTGGTGAGCAATATGCAGTCCACGGGGGCATGCGATTCAGATGCGAGAAATCAGGCCGGTTTTTATCTGCCGCGGCGGCGCTCCAAAACGAACCCAGACAATCGCGTAGGTCCCATGTAAACTCCAGACAAAAATGTAGGATCGGCCATTCGACGCGGGGTGAGGCCGCAACCGCATGTCATACACAAATGTTCGATCTATCAACGAAAGAGACAGGATTGTAGGATGGAGACCATGACCAGCATTTCCAGCATGACCACTCGCGCGGCGCGGCCGCTCGTGCCCCCGCCCGACGTGGATGCGCCGACCCGCGAAGCCCGCCGTCTGTCGAGCCTCCTCGAGGTGAGCCAGGCGCTGTCGGGTACGCTGAACCTCAAGGCGTCGCTCCATCGCGTCCTCGAGATTCTGTCGCGCCATCACGGCGCCGTCCGGGGGATCGTCTCGATCCTCGAGGAAAACGGCGACCTTCGCGTCGAGGCGGCCGACGGCATCGGCGACGCGTCGCGCCTCGTCCGCTATCGCGTGGGCGAGGGGATCACCGGCAAGGTGGTCCAGAGCGGCAAGCCGATCGTGGTCCCGCACGTCAGCCGCGAGCCCGCGTTCCTGCACCGGGCCGCCCGGCGTCCGGAGCTGGCGCACCAGGAGCTCAGCTTCATCTGCGTGCCGATCAGCCTGAACCGCCGCGCGATCGGGGCGCTGGCCATCGATCTCAAGTACAAGGCCGAGCGCAATTTCGATCGCAGCACCAAGTTCCTGGGGATCGTCGCGTCGTTGATCGCCCAGGCGGTGAAGATCCACCGGCTGATCGAAGAGGACAAACGCACCCTCGTCGACGAGAACACCCACTTGCGGCAGGAGCTGCGCGAGCGCTACGACTTCTCGAACCTCGTCGGCAGCAGCGGGCCGATGCGGCAGATCTTCGAGCAGGTGACGCAGGTCTCCGGGACCAACACCACGGCGCTGATCCGCGGCGAGTCGGGCACTGGCAAGGAGCTGATCGCGCACGCGATCCACTACAGCTCGCTGCGCGCCAAGAAACCGTTCGTCAAGGTGAGCTGCGCGGCGCTGCCCGACAGCCTGATCGAGTCGGAGCTGTTCGGCTACGAGAAGGGCGCGTTCACCGGCGCGGAGACCCGGAAGAAGGGGCGCTTCGAGCTCGCCGAAGGCGGCACGCTGTTCCTCGACGAGATCGGCGACATCAACCTCGCCACCCAGGTGAAGCTGCTGCGCGTGCTGCAGGAGCGCGAGTTCGAGCGGGTCGGCGGCACCGAGACGATCAAGGCGAACGTGCGCCTGATCGCCGCGACCAACAAGGATCTGGAGAAGGCGATTGCCGCCGGCACCTTCCGGGAAGACCTCTACTACCGGCTCAACGTCTTCACCCTCTTCGTCCCGCCGCTGCGCGAGCGGAAGCCGGACATGCTGCTGCTGGTCGACCACTTCCTCGAGAAGTTCGCGCGCGAGCACAAGCGCAACATCAAACGGATCTCGACGCCGGCGATCGACATGCTGGCGAGCTATCACTGGCCCGGCAACGTCCGCGAGCTCGAGAATACGCTGGAGCGCGCCGTCCTGATGTGCGACGGCGAAGTGGTGCACGGCCACCATCTGCCGCCGTCGCTGCAGACCGCGGAAGCGTCGGGCACCATCACCCGCGTCTCGCTGCGCGACGCGGTCGGCGCCTACGAGAAGGATCTGCTGCAGGACGCGCTGAAGACGACGAGAGGCAACCGCGCCAAGGCGGCGCGGCTGCTCGACACGACCGAGCGGATCATCAACTACAAAGTCCGTCAGTACGGCATCGACGCCAAGCGGTTCAAGTCCTGAGCGGACGTCGATCACCACGAAAGACACGAAAGCCGACCGGAAAACCGCCACGAAAGGCACGAAAGCGATTGTTTTCGTGTTTTTCGTGCCGACGGCTCTCGCCGTTTCGTGCGTTTCGTGGTGATCTGAGCGCTGAGACAATCGCCCCTGCTATACTCCGGCACGCTCAGGGGCCATCGCCATTCCTCCTCACTCGATCTCCGATCTCCAGCAGCGCCTCGCCGCCGCGCACTACGTCGCGGATCGCGGTCTGGCCGTGTCGCTGTTTCTCGCGCTGCGCCTGAAACGTCCGCTGTTCCTCGAGGGCGAGGCCGGCGTCGGCAAGACGGCGCTGGCGGCCGCGATGGCGGCTGCGCTCGACACCGATCTGATTCGCCTGCAGTGCTACGAAGGCCTGGACGTCAGCCACGCGCTGTACGAATGGGACTACCCTCGACAGCTCCTCGAACTGCGGATTCTCGACGCCGCCCACGCGCTTGACCGTCAGGGCGCGCGGCGCGAGCTCTATAGCGAGGCCTTTCTCATCAAACGCCCGCTGCTGCAGGCCATCGATCCGCTGCGCACCCGTCCGGCCGTCCTGCTGATCGACGAAATCGATCGCGCCGACGAGGAGTTCGAAGGGTTCCTGCTCGAGCTGCTGGCCGAGTTCCAGATCACGATCCCCGAGCTCGGGACGGTGCGGGCCGCCGAGCCGCCGCTGGTCATCCTCACCTCCAACCGCACGCGCGAGGTGCACGACGCGCTCAAGCGCCGCTGCCTGTATCAATGGATCGACTACCCGTCATTCGAGAAGGAGCTGGCCATCGTTCGCGAGCGGGTGCCGCGGGCGTCGGCGGAGCTGGCCGAGCGAGTGACCGCGATGGCGCAGGAGCTGAGGGCCGAGCATCTCTACAAGGTGCCGGGCGTGTCCGAGACCATCGACTGGGCGGCCGCGCTGGTGGCGCTCGACCGCGAGACCCTCGACGCCGACGCCATCGACGACACCCTCGGCGTCGTCCTCAAAGCCAAGGAAGATCTCGAAGCGCTGCGCGGCCGCCGGGCGAAGGAGCTGTTCGATCGAGCCCTCGTCCGCAGCGCCGCGCGGGCGTGACCCCCGTGTTCCGAGTACGGGTTTCCGGATGTCGCGTCTCCTCGACAACCTGCTGATCTTCGGCCGCGTCCTGCGGCGCGCCGGGTTCCACGTGCACTCCGGGCGCCTCGCCGAGCTGGTCGAAGCGCTGGGCTATGTCGACCTCGGCGCACGCGATGACGTGTATCACGCGTGCCGCGCGCTCCTGGTCCATCGCCACGATCAGATGGCGGTCTTCGATCTCGCGTTTGCCGTGTTCTGGCGGGAGCACCGCGACCCGCAGCCCGGAGAACGGGCGCGCGAAAGGCATTCAGCCGATCGCCCCTCGATGGTCGAGACCAACGATCTGTTCGCGCCGGAAGAGCCCGACCGCGCGACGGGGTCCGATGAAGCCGCCCGGAGCGAGCGGAACGCAGAGGATGCGGCGGACGCTGACGCGGCGCCGGAAAGGCGCCTGAAGACGTGGAGCGACGACGGCACTCTGTCCGGCAAGGACTTCGCGGCATTGACGCCGCAGGAAGCCGCCGAGGCGCGTGCCGCGCTCTCCCGGCTCGTCTGGCAGCCCGGTCAGCGGCGAACGCGGCGCTGGATACGCGGACGAGGCCCGCGAGTGGATCTGCGGCGCGCGATCGCCGAGAGCCTTCGCAGCGGCGGCGACGTCGTGAAGCTGCCGCGACGGAAGCGGCGCGTGCGGCCACGGCCGCTGGTGCTGTTGTGCGACGTGAGCGGTTCGATGGAGCGCTACTCGCGCATGCTGCTGCATTTCGCGCACGCCGTGACGCAGCGTCACCGCCGGGTCGAGACGTTCCTGTTTTCCACCAGGCTCACCAGGGTCACGAGAGAGCTTCGCACGTCGGGACCGGACGAGGCCCTTGCGGCGGTGGCCGAGTCGGTCACCGACTGGTCGGGAGGGACGCGGATCGGCGCGGTGATGAAGGAGTTCCATCAGCGCTGGAGCCGCCGCGTGCTGCACGGCGGGCCGGTCGCCCTGCTCATCTCCGACGGGTGGGATCGGGGCGATCCCGTGGAGCTCGGCGAGCAGGTGGCGCGCCTGCAGCGAAGCTGTCACCGGCTGATCTGGTTGAACCCGCTGATCGGCACCGCCGACTACGCACCGTTGACCCGCGGACTGCAGGCGGCGCTGCCGTTCGTGGACGATTTCCTGCCGGTGCGCACGTTGAACAATCTCGCGCAGCTCGCGATACACTTGAACACGCTCGCCTGACTTATGGAAATTTCCGGATCCTTCACCTTCAACGCGCCGCCCGATCGGGTGTGGGCGCTGCTCATGGATCCGGCGGTGCTCGCGTCCTGCATTCCCGGCTGCCAGCGATTCGAGCCGGACGGCGCCGATCGCTACAACGTTACGCTCACGGTCGGCCTCGCCGCGATCACCGGCACCTATACCGGCACGGTCGTGCTCACCGACATGGTGCCGCAGACGTCGTACGGCCTCGTCGTCGAGGGGCAGGGGCGCCCCGGGTTCGTGAAGGGGAGTTCGGCGGTCGCGCTTCGCGCCGAAGGCGAGGCCACGGTAGTGGACGTGAGCGCGTCGGTGCAGACCGGCGGTCCGATCGCACGCGTCGGCCAGCGGCTCATCGGATCGGTAGCGAAGATGATGCTCGATCGATTCTTCGAGTGCCTGAAGTCGAAGCTGGCTTAAACGATCTCGAACAGGAGGTTAGAAGATCAGGAGAAGATCTTTTTGAAGAAGATAACTCCTGCCCTCCTGAACTTCTGTTTTTAGATTCGCGCCAGCGCCCCTTTCAAGGCGCGTTCGGTGAAGACCTGAACCATCGCGCGCCGGTATTCCGCGCTGGCGTGCAGGTCCGAGTTGATCTCTTCCAGCTTCGCGCCCGCGATCCTGGCGGCGGTCATGATGCTGTCGGCGGACGCCGGCTTTCCTTCGAGCGCCTTCTCCACGTCCGTCAGGCGCGTCGCGTGCGAGGCCGCGCCGGTCAGTCCGATGCGCGCCGACTGAATCGCCCCGTTCTTCACGTCCAGCGCTGCCGCGACGCCGACGATCGCGAAATGTGACGCGCGCTGATGGAGCTTGGCGTAGGCGGCGGCCTTCACCGGAGTGAACTTCACGGCGGCGATGATCTCGTCCGCCGCCAGGTTCACGGTGAAGAGGCCCTGGAAGAAGTCGTGCGCCTTGACGACGCGCCAGCCCTTGGCGCTCTTCATGTGAATCTCGGCGTCGAGCGCCAGCATCACCGCCGGATAGTCGGCGGACGGATCGGCGTGGGCCAGGCTGCCGCCGAGCGTGCCGCGGTTGCGCACCTGCGGATCGCCGATCGACGCCGCGCACTCCGCGATCGCGGGACACACGCGCTGCAGCAGCGCGGACGAGGCGACGTCGTGGTGCACCGTCCCGGCGCCAATCTCGATCTGCTGGTCTTTCTCCTGAATGCCGGCGAGGCCGGGGATGCGCGCGATGTCGATCAGGATCTTGGGCTCGCTCAGCCGAAGCTTCATGAGCGGGACCAGGCTGTGGCCGCCGGCAATCAGTTTGCCGTCGCCGGCGGTCGCGGCGAGCTTCGCCAGCGCATCGTCCAGCGAGGTGGCCCGGCTGTATTCGAATGGCGTCGAGATCATGATCGGCCTCCCTGGCGGCCCTGGCCTGTTTGAATGAGGCGCCACAGTTTTTCGGGCCGCAGCATCATGTCGATGTGCTTGACCCCGAACTCGCTGAGCGCGTCGACCACGGCGGCCACCACACTGGGCGTTGACCCGAGCGTGCCGGCTTCGCCGACGCCCTTGGCGCCGAGCGGGTTGACAGGTGTCGGCGTCACCGTGGCCTCGAGCTCGAAGCGCGGAAAATCGATGGCGCGCGGAATCGCGTAGTCCATGAACGAGCCGGTCAACAGCTGACCGTCTTCGCTGTAGACGACTTCTTCGATCATCGCCTGGCCGATGCCCTGGGCGAGGCCGCCGTGAATCTGGCCTTCGACGATCATCGGGTTGATTAGATTGCCGGCGTCGTCCACGGCGATGAGCCTCAGTAGCGTCGGCTCGCCGGTCTGCCGATCGATCTCGATCATCGAGATGTGACAGCCGAACGGGTAGGTGTTGTTGGCCGGCTCGAAGAAGGCTTCGTCGCTCAAGCCGGGCTCGAGCCCTTCGGGCAACGGTACCGGGACGTAGGCGAACGCGGCGACGCTCGCGAACGACTTTCCCGATGCCGGCGATCCCTTGACTCCGATCATGCCGTTTTCGAAGACGAGATCGTCCTCGTGCGCCTCGAGCAGGGCGGCGGCGAACTTGGCCATCTTGGTCTTCACCTTGCCGCCCGCCAGATGCAATGCGGTTCCACCCACCGCCTGCGACCGGCTGCCGAAGGTGCCGATCCCCTGTTTGACGACGCCGGTGTCGCCATGAAGGATCGTGATCGACTCGATCGGGACGCCGAACTGGTCGGCGAGCATCTGCGCGAACGTGGTTTCGTTGCCTTGCCCGTGCGGCGACGCGCCGGTCGTCGCGCTGATCCGGCCGTCGCGCTCGATCGTCACCTGCGAGTGTTCCCAGCCTCCGGTTGGCAGCGAGGACGAGGGCCCAAGGCCGCACACCTCGACGTACATCGCCAATCCGAGTCCTACCAGGCGTCCCTGCGCGCGGGCCGCGTCGCGCTCCGCCTTCAACTGCTCCCATTTGGCGGTTTTCAGCGCAAGGTCGAGCGCCTTCTCGTAGTCGCCCGAGTCGTAGACCGCGCCCATCTGGGTCGCGAACGGGAACTGCTTCGGCTGGATGAAATTCTTCCGGCGGAGCTCGGCCGGATCCATCTTCAGTTCGTGCGCCAGCATGTCCATGGCGCGCTCGACGAAGTAGGTCGCTTCCGGGCGGCCGGCGCCGCGATAGGCGTCGGTCGGCGTCTTGTTGGTGAAGACCTCGGTGAGCGTCGTGCGGATCGCCGGGATGTTGTAGGTGCCGTTCGCCATCAGCATCGTCAGCGTCGGGATGGCCGCCGTCAGGAGCATGTTGTAGGCGCCGATGTCGGCGATGAGCCGCATCTTCAGGCCGAGGACGGTGCCGTCGCGTTTGGCCGCGAGGTCTATGTAGCCGAGAATGTCGCGGCCGTGCGTCGTGGCGACGAACGATTCCGAGCGGTCCTCCACCCACTTCACGGGGATGCCGAGGCGCTTGGAGATCGCGGCTGCGACGTACTCTTCGCCGTAGATGTTGATCTTGGCGCCGAACCCGCCGCCCACTTCCGGCGCGATGGCGCGGACCTGATCCTGGCCGAGGCCGGTCATCGCGGCGATGAACGACTTGAGAATGTGCGGGTTCTGGGTGGACGACCAGATGGTCATCTTCTCCTTGCCCGGCTCGAAGTGCGCGACCACGCCTCGCCCTTCCATCGCGCTCGGCGCGAGGCGCTGGTTCATCATCCGCTGCGAGATGACGACTTCGGCCTTGGCGAACGCGGCATCGATCGCGGTATCGTCCACGGTTCCCGACGCGCTGACACCGGTGCCGCTCGGCACCAGCGCGACCGCCAGGTTGTTCGGGAAGGCGGGGTGAATGACGGTCGGCTTTCCGGTCATCGCGAGTTCGAGATCCACGACCGCCGGCAGCGTGTCATAGGAGACGACGATGGCATCGGCGGCATCGCGAGCGACGTACCGATCGACGGCCACCACGACCGCGACCGGTTCGCCGCCGTAGCGGACCGTGTCCACGGCGACCGCGCGATGGTCGGGCGATGGGAACGGCGTCCCGATCGGCATCGGCGCCAGGAACTCGGCGATCTCGGCGCCGGTGTAGACGGCTTCGACCCCTTCCATCGCTTTCGCGGCGCTGGTGTCGATGGAGCGGATATGTCCATGCGCCACGTCGCTGCGCTTGAACGCCAGGTGCTGCATGCCGACCAGGGCGACATCGTCGACGTAGGTGCCGCGGCCTTGAATGAGGCGCGGATCTTCGCGTCGTTTGGTGCGCTGGCCGACGAGCTTCGGCAGGACGGGGGAGATGGTGGCCATGGCTCAGCCCTTCCTCGCGGCGTGTTGAATGGCGTTGACGATGTGCTGGTAGCCGGTGCAGCGGCAGAAATTGCCGGAGATTCCCTCGCGGATTTCCCGCTCCGACGGCGTCGGGTTGTCCTGCAGCAGGGTCACCGCCGCCATGATCATGCCCGGCGTGCAGTAGCCGCATTGCAGGCCGTGCTCTTCCCAGAAGCCTTCCTGCAGCGGGTGCAGTCCGCCTTCCGGCGCCAGGCCCTCGATGGTGGTGACGGTCGAGCCGTCGGCCTGAACCGCGAACAGCGTGCACGACTTCGCGCTCCGGCCGTCGACCAGGACGGTGCAGGCGCCGCATTGGGTCGTGTCGCAGCCGATGTGCGTGCCGGTGAGACGAAGTTGCTCGCGGAGGAAATGTACGAGCAGCAGCCGCGGGTCAACATTTCCGGTGCGGACCTTCTGGTTGACCGTGATCGAGATGCGAGCCATGCGTCTGCCTCCTGGTGTCGAAGCGGGCAATAGCCTACTCCAAAAAGGGTGCACGCTACATCACTGACGAAGGGCGCGAAGGCGCGGAAGGTCGCGGAGAATTGATCCCGCTCGTCCTGAGCTTGTCGAAGGACGAGCAGAGGTGGAGGGATGCGGTTCTGGACCTACATTCTCCGGTGTGCTGACGGCTCGTACTACGTCGGTCACACTGACGATCTCGAAGGGCGCATCGCCCGACACGCCGACGGCACGTTCGGCGGATATACGGCCAACAGGCGCCCCGTCACACTGGCTTTCGCTGAAGTGTCTGACTCGCGGGACGAGGCCTTCCGGCGTGAGCGACAGATCAAGGGTTGGAGCCGGGCGAAGAAGGAAGCGCTGATAGAGGGCAACTGGGAGAGGCTGCAGCAGTTGGCCAGGACTGCTCATCCTTCGACAGGCTCAGGATGAGCGAGCGTGGATGCTTCGTGCGTACCTCGAGTGCTTCGTATTTTGTGGTACTGGACGCTTATCGGGCCGCGGCGGCGGCGTAGGCGTCGGCGGTCTCGTGCGCGTGGTAGGAACTGCGCACCAGCGGGCCGGACTCGACGTGGACGAAGCCCATCTCGAGGGCCGCGCGTTTGAGATCGGCGAACTCGTCGGGGTGGTAATAGCGGACCATCGGCGCGTGCTGGGCGGTCGGGCGCAGGTATTGTCCGATCGTCAGAATGCCGCAGCCCGCCTCGCGCAGGTCCCTGAACGTCGCGAGCAGTTCGTCGCGCTCCTCGCCCAGGCCGACCATGACGCCGGTCTTGGTCGGGATGTCCGGCGCATAGCGCCGCGCGCGATCCAGGAGCTCGAGCGTCCGCTGGTAGCGGCCGCCCGAGCGCGCCATCCGGTACAGGCGGGGCACCGTCTCCGTATTGTGGTTGAGCACGTCCGGCCGCGCGTCGAGCACCGCGTGCAGCGCCGCCTCGTTGCCCTGGAAATCGGGAATCAGCACTTCGATGCGGCACTGCGGCAGCCGCGCGCGCGTTTCGCGGATCGTGTCGGCGAAGATCGACGCGCCGCCATCCTTCAGGTCGTCGCGGTCCACCGATGTGATCACGACGTAGTTGAGATCGAGGGTGCGGATGGCGTTGGCCACGCGAACCGGTTCGGCGGTGTCGACCTCGGCGGGACGGCCATGCGCGACGGCGCAGTACGAGCAGGCGCGGGTGCAGACGTCTCCGAGAATCATGAACGTCGCGGTGCCGTGATTCCAGCACTCGCCGATGTTGGGGCACTGCGCTTCTTCGCAGACGGTGTGGAGGTTCAGCTCCCGCATCAGGCCCTTGAGCCGCGTGTAGCTCGGCGAGCCGGGGGCGCGCACTTTCAGCCATTCCGGCTTGGGTTGACGCGGCTGGGCGGAGGTGGTCGGCGTGAGCGAAATGACGCGGGGCACTTCTCTGTATTATATCGGGCCGTGGCACTCTTTCATCACATCGACCTTCGCGTCATGTGGTCCGACACCGATCCGGCCGGCATCGTCTGGTTCGGCGTCTTCTTCCGCTATTTCGAGCATGCCGAGGAGGATCTCTATCGCCGGCTGGGCAGCGACCGGACGTCGCTGCTCAGGGCGCTGAACATCTTCATGCCGCGGACGTCGCTGCAGTCCGGCTTTCGATCGCCGGCGAAGCTGGGCGACGAGATCGCGGTCGGCGTCGGCATCTCCACGATCACGGACCGCCGGATCGGCTTCTCGTTCGACATCCACGAGCGCAAGACCGGCCGGCTGATCTGCGAGGCGTCGTACCGCGTCGCGTGCGTGGATGCGACGACGTTCGCGACGCGGACGTTTCCCGAGGAGATCGTCGCGCTGCTCAAGGGTGCGCAGCGATGAACCCGGCGCTGACCGCCGAGGCGCTCGGCGTGCCGGAGACCTTCAACGCCGCGGTCCATTTCGTCGATCGCCACGCTGCGGACGGCCGGGGCGGCCACGTGGCGATCGAGTGCGGCGACGCGCGCATCACCTACGACGAGGTCCGGCAGCACGTGAACCGCTGCGGGAACGCGCTGCGCGGCATCGGCGTGCGTCCCGAGGACCGCGTGCTGCTGCTCCTGCTCGACGGTCCTGAGTTCGTCTACAGTTTTTTCGGGGCGATCAAGATCGGTGCGGTTCCGGTGCCGCTCAATACGTTGTGGAAGCCGGCCGACTATCAGTACGTGATCCGCGACTCGCGCGCCGCGGTGCTGATCGTCAGCGCGGAACTGCTGCCCAGCATCGAGCGCCTTCCAGTTGCGGACCGCCGCTCGCTGCGCCACATCATCGTCGTCGGCGATGCCGTCGCGCACAGCCATCTCTCGTTCGGCCCGTTCGAGTCGCAAGGGTCTGCCGAGCTCGAGGCCGAGCCGACCAACCGCGATGCGCCGGCTTTGTGGCTCTATTCGTCGGGCTCCACCGGCGCGCCCAAGGGCTGCGTGCATCTCCAGCACGACATGGTGGTGTGCGCGGAATTGTTCGGCAAAGGCGTGCTCAGCATCAGGCCGACCGACCGCTGCTTCAGCGTCGCGAAGTTGTTCTTCGCGTACGGCCTCGGCAACGCGCTGTATTTCCCGTTCTCCGTCGGCGCGACGACGATTCTGTGGCCCGGAGCACCGACGCCGCAGAATGTGTACGGCGTGATCGAGAAGCACAAGCCCACGCTGTTCTATTCCGTGCCGACGGGATACGGAATGCTGCTGGCGCACGAGCGGGGGCGCGATGACGGCGATTTCGATCTCTCCTCGATCCGCCTCGCCGTGTCTGCCGGCGAGGCGCTGCCCGCCGCGCTCTACGATCGGTTCAAGCGGCGCTTCGCGGTCGACATCATCGACGGCATCGGATCGACCGAGACGCTGCACATGTTCATCTCGAACCGTCCGGATGCGATCCGTCCCGGGTCGAGCGGGCTGCTGGTGCCCGGATACGAGGCGCGGTTGCTGGACGAGGAGGGCGACGCCGTCCTGCCCGGCGAGATCGGCAACCTGTGGATTCGCGGCGATTCGATCTGCGCCGGCTACTGGAACCAGCACGAGAAGACCAAGAACACGATCGAAGGGCACTGGATCCGCACCGGCGACAAGTACACGCAGGATGTGGACGGCTTCTACTGGTATGCCGGCCGTACCGACGACATGCTCAAGGTCGGCGGTCTCTGGGTGAGCCCGGTCGAGGTCGAGAACGCGCTCGTCGCGCACGCCGCCGTGCTCGAATCCGGCGTCGTCGGCCGCGAGGATCATGACGGGCTGACCAAGCCGATGGCGTTCGTCGTGCTGCGGGACGGCGCGACCGGCTCGGTCGAGTTGGCGAAGGAGCTACAGCAGTTCGTGCGCGAGCGGCTGGCGGAATACAAGCGGCCGCGGTGGGTGGAGTTCGTCACCGAGTTGCCGAAGACGGCAACCGGCAAGATCCAGCGCTTCAAGCTGCGACAGGGGCAAGCAGTGGGGTCAGATCCGGGACAGACCCCAACCTGACCGGGGTCAGACCCGGGTCAGACCAGGGTCAGATCTAGATCTGACCCTGATCTGACCCTGGATCGCCGGGTTTGGGGTGATAGTGGTCAACATTGAGATGGTCGGTGTCGTCTAAGGTGGCAAGATGCGCGATCTTCGATACGCCGTTCGCGTCCTTCGGAAGAATCCCGCCTTCACGATTACCGCCGTGGCCACGCTTGCCCTGTGTATTGGCGCGAACACGGCGATTTATACCGTCGTAGACCGCGTCCTCCTGCGACCTCTGCCGTACCCGCAGCCCGAACGGCTCGCGCAGGTGATGACCCA
>Ga0097621_100001575_pt1 | contig 15603 bp, 14 predicted proteins | sample KBSMisM72_FD_73165 | JGI IMG/M metagenome (GOLD analysis project Ga0097621, IMG submission 73165) | Miscanthus rhizosphere microbial communities from Kellogg Biological Station, Michigan, USA - KBS Miscanthus M7-2 (version 2) (version 2) | ecosystem: Host-associated > Plants > Roots >... | reverse complement strand
ACCTCATATTCCTGCTGGGCACTCATCAATTGTGCGAGTCGTTTGTTTAGTTCAAAGAAAATATTTACGCCAATGCTGAAATTGCTTGCATACAGGAGTGCGCCTTTTTTTTCAGCACAATACTTTTTTATTTCTTCGAAGCGGTTAAGCCATCCCGTTGTGCCGCATACAACGGGCACACCTGCGTCCAGGCATTGCGTAAGGTTGTTGAAGGCAATTTCGGGTCTGGAAAATTCAATGGCCACATCTGCCTTCTGAATATTTGAAACCGTATTGTCTTCCAAATTCTTAGTGGACACACGAAGGACAATTTCATGACCACGACTCACGGCGATTTCTTCAATGGCGTGGCCCATTTTTCCATATCCGATCAATGCGATTTTCATGTCTTTGGAATTTCAGAACGACAAGTTAGTAACAAAGAAGTATTAGTGGCCAGGGAAGGATTTGTATTTCGTGCCGCTACCAATGTTCAGTACAATGCTGATGCCATTCGTATTTGCCATGGGCGAGAGACCCGCTTTAAAATTGATAGACAAATCATCGTTCACATTGAACCCCTTTAAATGGGCATCAACCGTAGCATCCACCACCTGTAATCCCCATAACAGCAGGAAAGCCAACACAGAATAGTCCATATTCCTCCTGAAATCATTCCTGTAGAAGCGAAGTGATTCCAGGGAAAGCGGCGCCAATCTTGGATCAATGTTTTTGTAGTTCGCGGTGTCTTCTGTATACTTCACAGTATAAGCATAACGTGATTCCTCATACCAATGTTTGTTGTAAAAGAAGGTGTAAACAGGAATGGCCAGCGCTCCGTAAACGAGTGGGATCTTCCAGTATTTTTTGTTGTATGCCTGACCCAATCCGGGTATGATGGCCGACCTGATCGTTGCTTGTGAGGGCTTTCTTTGTTTTTTCTTTTTAACGAGGGTCGAATCGGCGGGTTTCTTATGTGTTGTGTCTTTTGCGGTTAGGGCAGAGTCGGCTTTTTTCAAACTATCTGCGGCATGATGCTCCTGTCCGCTGGCCTTGAAAACAAATAGCAGTGAAAGGAAAATGCAGTAAATGCAAAGGAGAGCTTTCCGCATAGCTTAGTTCGACATTACATTCATTTTGTCCAGCAGGGCGTTTAGCTCCTGGATAGAGTAATACTCGATGGTGATGCTGCCATGTCCTTTTTTGTTGTGGTTGAGCTTCACCCGGGTATTGAAATGCGACGCTAAGTTATCTTCTATTTTCTTGAATGCGTGTGGTGGCGCTTGTTTTACCTGATTTTTAACAGGGGGGAAAGGTCCTTTGTAAAGCTTTCTGACCAATTCTTCGGTCTGCCTTACCGACAATTTCCTGTTCTTGATTTCCTGGAAAATGAACAATTGCTTGTCGACAGTATCCACATTGATGATGGCTCGTGCGTGACCCATGCTGATGCCGCCCTGGCGAACCGCAATCTGGATATCGGGCGGAAGTTTCAGCAAACGGATATAGTTGGCAACGGTGCTTCTTTCCTTTCCCATCCGCTCTGCCACCTGCTCCTGGGTATGGCTCAATTCTTCCATCATACGCTTATAGCTAAGCGCAATTTCAATGGCGTTAAGGTCTTCACGTTGCAGGTTTTCAAGCAGTGCCAATTCCAACAGCTGCTGGTCGTTCGCCTGGCGCAGGTAAACAGGCACGTCTTTGATACCAGCCAATTTGGCGGCGCGTAACCTTCTTTCTCCCGTAATCAAACGGTAACGATCACCCGAAATTCTTGAAACCGTAAGCGGTTGAACGATGTCGTGAAGTCGGATTGAAGAAGCAAGTTCTTCCAGACCGACGGGATCGAAATCGCGACGGGGCTGCTTGGGGTTGACTTCTATTTGCTCGAGGGGGATGCGTGAAATAGCAGTTGTCTTTTCAACCACTTCAGTTTTCAGGCTGCCGGTTGAAGTCTTGAGATCGGCGTCAATATTTTGCAGCAGGGATCGTATTCCTTTTCCCAGCGCGTCTTTTTTATTAGGATGGGTCATCGTCAACGGTTAAAATTCTTTCTTCCTGTGTAATGAGCGTGAGGTTATTTTTTTGCAGGATTTCTTTGGCGAGGTTGAGGTAGTTAACCGATCCTTTGCTTTCGGCGTCGTAGAGAATGGCGGGCTTACCCACACTTGGCGCTTCACTTAGCCTTGTATTGCGATGAATAATGGTTGAAAATACCAACTCTTCAAAATGCCTTCTTACTTCACTCACCACCTGGTTACAGAGCCTGAGCCTCCCATCGTACATAGTCATTAAAATGCCTTCGATTTGCAAATCGGGGTTCAGCCGGTTCTGCACGATTTTGATGGTGTTTAGCAATTTCCCCAAACCTTCCAATGCAAAGAATTCTGCCTGCACAGGAATAGCTACACTATCCGAAGCGACAAGTGCGTTGACAGTGATCAAACCCAGGGAGGGTGAACAGTCGATAACGATGAATTCGTAGTCATTTCTAATGTCATGGAGAACGTTTTTCAGCACCGATTCCCGGCTGGGGTAATTAATCATTTCAATTTCGGCACCCACCAGGTCAATATGGGAGGGAATGAGGTCCAGGTGGGGAATCTCTGTTTTAAGCACGGTATCCCTGGCTGGCGTATCGTTCACCATGCAATCGTAAAGGCTCTTGGTGATATTGTGAAGATCAAAGCCCACACCCGTGGTGCTGTTTGCCTGTGGATCCGCATCTACCAGCAGGGTCCTTTTCTCGAGGACGGCAAGACTGGCCGCCAGGTTGATGGCCGTAGTCGTTTTGCCTACTCCTCCTTTCTGATTTGCTATTCCAATGATGCGGGCCATACGTTTTGATGGGGTTCAGTTTTCTCTACCCGGTTCACACTTCTTCCATGTCCTGATTTCTTAACCTGTCTGACCGGGCGACCAATGGCTATGACAGGTTGACAAAAATACGCCTTCGGCATAATATTCGGGAACAATATATCCACAGTGCCACGTGTACAAAGTGTAAAATAAAATATGTATACCATTATTTCGGGGACAAACAGACCGGGCAGCAATACCTTCAAAGTGGCCGAACAATATCAACGACTATTGAAAAGCAAAGGCATAGATGCCGGGTTGGTTAGTTTGGTAGGCCTGGATGTAAGTGAGCGGACACCCGGATTATTGGCCGTCGAATCTGAATATTTAATTCCCGCTGAGAAATTCATATTCGTTACACCTGAATATAATGGTTCCTTTCCGGGTGTCTTAAAATCCCTGATTGATAACACCGACATCAAAAAAGTATGGTGGGGTAAGAAAGCCTTGCTCACGGGTGTTTCCACGGGCAGAGCGGGCAACTTGCGTGGAATGGAACATTTGACGGGCATTCTTCATTATGTAAAAGTGGTTGTACATCCGGACAAATTACCCATTTCGGTTGTGGATACTTTGCTGGAACAGGTGGGCGCCATTACAGACGAATCCACGTTAAAGGCCATCGAGTACCAGCTGGATGAATTTATTGAATTTTAGTTTCCTTCTGTCAGCATTTGAGAATTGCCACCTAATTTTATTCTTTAAAGACTAACTATGCGCAGAACACTGGGATCCTGGATTTTTATCATCATCGTCCTGCTTCTTGATATTTACATCTTCCAGGTAATCAAAATGCTTACACAATCCCTTCAACCCAGGCTCAGGCTCGGAATTCATATCACTTACTGGTTCTTTTCTGCTGCGATGATCATTTTCCTGATGTTGATGCCTTATCAGCACATCGAAAACTGGCCGAAGAGTTTGCGCAGTTATACATTTGCCATTATCATTGGATTGTTCCTCGCAAAATTACTGGCAAGTGTCATTTTCCTCGTTGATGACCTCCGCCGCGTACTACAATGGACGGGCGGAAAATTGTTCTACAGTCTTGCAGGTGAAGAATACAAGGGGATAACGATTTCCAGATCTGTGTTTCTAAGCTGGCTCGGAATAGGCCTGGGATCCTTGTTGTTTGGCTCGTTGGTGTGGGGTTTCAGAAATAAATACAGGTACAAGATTCAAAACCTGGACCTCGCATATGAAAATCTTCCATCTGCATTCAAAGGAATCAAGGTTATACAGATCAGCGATATTCATTCGGGAAGTTTCATGGACAAGGAATCGGTGATGCACGGTGTAAATATGATTATGGCGCAGAAACCCGACCTTATTTTATTTACCGGCGATTTAGTAAATGATCGTGCTATTGAAATGAAAGATTACATGGATGTATTCAACCAGCTGAACGCGCCGATGGGAGTTTACAGTACGCTGGGAAATCATGATTACGGAGATTACTACTACGGATCCGATCCCGAAGGAGATCGTGCCAAAGAAAAAATAGCAAACCTTCAAAGCCTGAAAGAAGTGCACGGCAAGCTGGGTTGGCGATTATTAATGGATGAGCACGTTGTGCTGGAAAAAGAGGGACAACAGATTGCTTTAATTGGAGTGCAGAATATCAGCGGAAAAGGCAGGTTCCATTCTTATGGAGACCTCAAAAAAGCCTACCTGGGCGCCGAAAAATATCCTTTCAAAATACTGATGAGCCATGATCCCAGTCATTGGGATAAAGAAGTGCGCGAAAGTTACGCAGACATTGACCTGGTTCTCTCAGGCCACACGCACGGTATGCAGTTTGGCGTGGAAATTCCGGGCATCAAATGGAGTCCGGTTCAATACATGTACAAACAGTGGCACGGGCTCTACGAATCGGGGGCTCAGCGACTATACGTCAATCCCGGTTTTGGCTTTATCGGTTATCCGGGCAGGGTAGGCGTCATGCCCGAAATCACGGTCTTTCGCCTCGTTTAATTGGGCAATAAATTTAACTCTCCTTTGTTTAAACCTTGAAGCGGCATTCGCGTCAAAAATCCACTAACTGAATAGAAACCGCATGAGAAGGATATGTCTATCCCTGTTGGCATTTGTGTTTTTTGTTTTGAGTGTGCATGCCCAGGAAGCACAAAAAGACATTTCCATTCCCGCAGATTCTTTGGCCGTTTATGATTCAATACTGCAAGATATCAGGTTGATGCTGGGAACAAAGGACCCTGGCGTAAGTTTTTTAAGTCTTACGGTAGGTGCAGGAAACAGGTTGTTCAGCATAAATAACAATTCATTGAACGCGATGCAGTCGGTCACCAACAAGCTTGTCTTTACGCCCACGCTGGCTTACAATCACAAAACAGGATTGGGTTTGAGTTTGACGCCCTTCGTGACGCGCGATAGCGGGAAGGTCAGTTTCTATCAATATGCAGTAAGTCCGTCTTACACCTGGCTGAAAAACCCGAAGGTTGCCGCAGGCATCTCGTATACACATTATTTCACCGCGAATAACAATGCTGCAGCGCTTTATGGAACGCCCGTACAGGATGAGATTTATGGTTATCTCGACGCGCGCAAGGGCTGGCTGCGACCCGGTATTGCGCTTGGATTTGCAAAGGGGGCATACAAAGAAACGGGTTATGTGGATACGGCAAAATATGTGCACGTCCTCGACACCGTGTACCGTATTCCCGTCCACCTTGATGATACGATCCACACCCGGGTCGCCGATCTAACGGTGATGGGTACTGTAGAACATGAAATGGAATGGGAGCATTTGTTTTCGAAAGAGGATGATTTGTCTGTCATACCCGCGTTGAGCCTGGTGGCCGGCATGCAGAATTACGATGTTAAGGCGAAGTATAGGGCAGGTTTCCGATCTTTGTTGGGCAAAAGCCGTTACAGGAATTTTGACAATTCAAGATCGGAGAACACGGGCTTCCAGTTTCAGTCGGTGGGCTTCACACTTTCCATTTCTTATTTCATCGGCAAATTTTCAATATCCCCCCAATATTTTGTGAATTACTATTTACAAACGACCACGACTAACCGCTTCAGCCAGATTTTTATGGTTTACGCTGGCTTCCTGTTTTGATCCGTTCACCGTATTTAACAAATTACTCTGTAAGAGAAAGAAAATTCGGCATTTTACTTGAATTCAAATCATTCTAAAACTTAAAACACATGAAAAGGATCACCACGCTTGCCATTGTAGCCGTACTGTTCACCTCTGCGGCGTCGGCCCAGGGTTTTCACATCGGGATTAAGGGTGGCGCAAATATGAGTAAGGTAGTAGGAAAGTCATTTTCGGATCAGTTCAAGTGGGGCTACCAGCTTGGGGGTTTCAGTGAAATCAATTTCTCAAAAAAATTCGGCATTGAGCCCGAGGTGTTGTTTACCCAAACCAACACGCAAACTTCTTCAGAATTTTCCGACATCTATCATGTGTCTCTCAGTGATCTCAAGGATGTAAAGTTGAACTACCTGAGCATTCCGATCCTGCTTAGCTATAAGCCCAGCAAGTTGCTTTCCCTGCAGGCCGGTCCCCAATTTGGAGTGCTGTTGAACCAGGACAAGACCCTTCTTCAAAATGGCGAAGAAGCATTTAAGCATGGCGATCTTGCTTTGCTGGCAGGAGTGCAGTTGAATATAGGTGCATTTAAGATTTATGGACGTTATTCATGGGGTATCGCCAATATCAACAATATTGATGACCAGGATAACTGGAAGAACCAGGCGGTGCAGCTGGGGGTGGGGTTTAGAATTTTTTAACTCAAGTCTCTGTCAAATATATCAGGCTCCGAAAGGGGCCTTTTTTTTGAGATTGTGGATTATAGATTGTGGATTTTGGATAAGGATTAGGGTAAGAGGATATTGGTTTTTGGTTTGGGATATGGATTTTGGCTAGTGGCACTTAATCCTCATCTGACCATTGATTTGGACGTTTGTGCGATTTCCTGATAACCTTCAAGAAATTATTCAACATTTTGCAAAGCTGTTCTGTTTTTTGTTTCAGTGACGTATAAACTACCTTGTCTTTCAGACTTCGTGTTTCATAAAGTGTGTCTAAATGATCGACCGTTTCGCAAGCTGATGCAAAAGCGCAAACGATGAATCTCACAAATTCATTCTTGTAATATCTTTTTGCATATCCCTCGACTATGTTAGACTTCACAGATTTGATTGACCTCCTGATTTGCGCGGCTAATTCCATCTGCTCAAATTGTGGAAGTGTTAAGGTCATTTCATGAATCGAGACTGTGAGATCACTTGCAAGTTTCCATATGTCCAAATTCTTATAGCTCAAGGTTCGTCAATTGATTCGAAACTATAAATGCATTTGAATTCAGGAACTGGGAAACTCCAACTTTTGGTAAGTATTTTTCTTAAAAAATGAACCTGAAAGGACTCTATCAAACTATCCAAAACCCATATCCAAAATCCAATATCCTCTTACCCTAATCCTTATCCAAAATCCACAATCTATAATCCACAATCTTTTCTTGGCCCCAAACTTGACTATATACCATCCGCGCCTTTCAATGCCAGCTTGGCGCGATCAACATAAATATGGACAACCTGAATTTTTTTCTGCGGCCCGAAGATGAGATGGAGTTCATGCCCATCATACCCCTGAACGAAAGTGAACCCGAAAACAATGATGAACAGGCCATTCCGGACGAATTGGCGCTTCTGCCCCTCCGAAATACCGTCCTTTTTCCGGGTGTCGTGATACCCATCACGGTAGGCAGGGACAAGTCGATCAAAGCCGTTTCGGATGCCTACAAGACTGACAAATTGATAGGCGTGGTCGCGCAAAAAGACAGTAACGTGGAAGACCCGGATGTGGCGGACCTGGAAAATATTGGCACCGTCGCGAAAATTGTCAAACTCATCAAAATGCCTGATGGTGGCACCACGGTCATCATCCAGGGCAAGAAGCGATTTAAGATCGACATGATCACTACCGAGGATCCCTATTTCAAAGCACATATCCAACTCCTGGACGACGAGCTCGCCAATAAAATCGATGAACAATTTGAGGCGACGGTGAGCTCGATCAAAGACCTCGCTGCACAGATCATCCAGATCTCCCCCAATATTCCTTCCGAGGCTTCAATCATCCTGAAAAATATTGAAAGCCCTTCCTTCCTCGTACACTTCGTGAGCAGCAATATGAATAGCGACCTGTCTGAAAAACAGATGTTGCTGGAGCAAAACGACATTCGCATGCGCGCGGAAACACTGTTGCAACTCCTGCACAAGGAACTGCAATTCGCCGAGCTAAAGAATAAAGTGAATACGAAGACGAAGACCGAACTCGACAAACAACAAAAGGAATATTTTCTTCAACAACAGCTCAAGACGATCAAAGAAGAACTGGGCGGAGATACGAACGATCGCGAGATAAAAGAGATGCAGAAAAAGGCTGAAACCAAAAAATGGCCTCAGGCTGCAAAAGAAATGTTCCAGAAGGGAATTCAGAAACTGGAACGTATGCATCCAACCACGCCTGATTATTCGGTCGTGTATAACCACCTCGACTTAATGCTCGATCTGCCCTGGGGAGAATACACCGAAGACCACTACGACCTGAAACGCGCCAGAAAAATTCTGGATGAAGATCATTACGGTATGGGCAAGATCAAGGAACGCATCCTTGAATATCTTGCGGTGCTGAAACTGAAGGGCGACATGAAGAGCCCGATACTGTGTTTTGTTGGCCCCCCGGGCATCGGTAAAACTTCATTGGGACGAAGCATCGCGAATGCGCTGGGCAGGAAATATGCGCGACTCAGCCTCGGCGGACTGCACGATGAAAGTGAAATTCGTGGACATCGCAAAACCTATATTGGTGCGATGCCTGGCAGGATCGTTCAATCAATAAGGAAGGTGAAGTCGTCAAATCCTGTGATGATCCTGGATGAAGTAGACAAATTGGGATCCGACCACCGCACCGATCCCTCATCTGCATTGCTGGAAGTTTTGGATCCGGAACAGAATCATAATTTTTACGACAACTATCTCGAAACGGAATATGATCTGAGCAAGGTGTTGTTCATTGCAACGGCCAACGCCGTTCAGAATATGCAACCCGCGTTGCGCGACAGATTGGAAATTGTAGACCTCAGCGGCTATGCGGTGGAAGAGAAAATCCAAATCGCAAGACGTCACCTTGTACCTAAACAAAAGGAAGCCCACGGTCTTGGTAAAATGAAATTTAAGATCGGCGACAAGGTGCTGTCAAAAATCATTGAAGACTATACGCGGGAAAGCGGTGTGCGTGAATTGGATCGCCAGCTCGCGGCGGTCATGCGCCACGAAGCAAAAGAATATGCGATGAAAAGCCGCATCAAGAACCAGCTTTCATTGGGCGACGTGGAAAAGATCCTGGGTAAACCGAAGTACAGCAACGAAATTTATAAGACAGCGAATATGCCTGGTGTGGCCGTGGGACTGGCCTGGACCTATGTTGGCGGCGACATTCTTTTTATCGAAACCAGCTTGAGCGACGGAAAGGGCGAAGTCAAGATGACGGGCAACCTGGGTCAGGTGATGAAAGAAAGCGCAAGCACTGCAATCACTTATTTGCAAAGCAATGCTCAAAAGCTGGGACTCGATGGCGAGCTGTTCATCAAAAAAAATATTCACGTGCACGTGCCCGAAGGCGCCATTCCAAAAGACGGTCCGAGTGCCGGCGTCACGATGATGACCTCGGTTGCTTCAGCAATGACCGGCAGGAAAGTAAAACCCTTCCTGGCTATGACAGGCGAAATAACGCTTAGGGGGCAAGTATTGCCTGTGGGTGGTATCAAGGAAAAAGTGTTGGCTGCTAAGCGAGCGGGCCTGAAGGAAATCATTCTTTGTTGGCAAAATGAAAAGGATATTGCCGAAATCGATCCACCTTTTATCAAGGGCATCAAATTCCACTTCGTGAAGACGATGCAGCAGGTGCTCGATATCGCTTTATAATTATAGGGAACAATTCAACGGAACCGATTGCAGTTTAGCAGCTTTCGGTCTGGCATCTTTAAATGCTTCCCGCGCCGTCAATCCAAGGATATTAAACATTTTATTATCTTCCTCGAATGTCGGATTCGGCGTGGTGAGCAATTTGTCGCCCGCAAATATTGAATTCGCTCCCGCCATGAAGCAAAGTGCCTGGTCTGAGAGATTCATTTCAGACCTGCCAGCGCTGAGCCTAACCATTGATCGTGGCATCAGGATGCGTGCCGTAGCGATCATCCTCACCATATCCCAAATGTCAACTTTCGGTTGATTTTCCAGCGGCGTGCCTTCAATTCGAACGAGTGCGTTGATGGGAACAGACTCAGGATGAATCGGCAGATTGCTTAACGTTTGGAGCATGCCAATCCTGTCTTCGTGTGTTTCGCCCAATCCAATGATGCCACCGCAGCAAACGCTGATGCCGGCGTTGCGAACATTTTCCAGCGTCTTCAGCCTGTCGTCAAAGTGACGCGTTGAAATAATTTCGCTGTAATATTCAGGGGACGTATCCAGGTTGTGGTTGTATGCATGAAGTCCGGCATCGTGCAATCTTGCTGCCTGGTCTTCATTAAGCATGCCGAGCGTGCAGCAAACTTCCATGCCCATTTCGTTCACGCCTCGCACCATCTCCAGCACCCTGTCGAAATCCCGGTTGTCGCGAACCTCGCGCCAGGCCGCTCCCATGCAGAAACGGGTTGAGCCGGCATTTTTGGCCTTTTCTGCGTAGCTGAGTACTTCGTTAACCGGCATCAGCGGGTGCACTTTCACGTCGGTATGATACCTGGCCGCCTGGGGACAATAGGCGCAGTCTTCAGTACAGCCTCCTGTTTTGACAGAAAGGAGGGTGCAAACCTGTACTTCTCCTGTATCGTGAAATTGGCGGTGAATGGTGGCGGCTCTGAAGACGAGTTCAAGGAGTCGAATGTTATAGATGTCGGATATTTCTTCCCGGGTCCAGTTATGACGTATCATGGAGATTGGTTTGTTGGAACTAGGGCTCCAGCAGCAAATTTAGGGATTCAGTTGATTAGTTAACCAGTTGCCCGTTCAACGGCTGATTAGTTTAACGAATTGATGGGTTAAACCGGTTACCTGATCAACTGCTTATCTGCAACAAAAGATAGTTAAAAACTCAATCTGTAGGGAAGAAAAATGCTGCTATCCTTCAAAATTGGGAGGTCCTGCCCGAACTGGGCGTTTAACAAAAGTCTAAAGCTATTGACCGAACTTAACGAATCGTTCAGCAGGTGATAGTCTCTGTTAGGGAAATACCAGGCGTTCAGGTTTTCAAATTCTTCCTGTTTTTTGGCGGGATTAAAGAATCGGAAAGCATGATCTCCCTGCAGCATGATGATGCATTCGCGGCCATTTTGCCTTAGAATTTCATCCACAATCCTCTTGATGACTTTATTTGCAAAAACGAGTTGTTGAATATATGCGGCCTTGTCTTCGTTCGCAGAATATTCTTTAAATGGCAGGTGACGGCCCGTAGAATCATAACTGAATGGTGCGTGCGGAATCAGGGAATGAGCGTACACAAACTTCGGTTGTGTATCATTCGAGTGAAGGGTTTTGCCAATCTCTTCAACCGTTGATTCAAAATTGAGGTCGCGATTCCTGATATAAGCTTCGGCATGCTTTCGATCGATATCAAATGCAGAAAGAAAACCGAAATTCCAGCCGATATCTTTAAGCAACTTCCAGGGCAACTGGTGTCGGTTATACAAATCCGAAAGTTCCCAGATGTCAAATTGCCGGGTGCTGGAGGGGTGTCCGTTGATGTCGAAAATGGAATGATTGTAAATTTTGTAACCTAACTTTTCCATGGCGGGAAAAAGAGTGGCCATCCTGACTTTCTCAACGCCGGGAAGCAAGCCTCTCAAAGTCACGAGATGCAAACTGTCTGGAACTGACACGTAGTTGAGGTTGAAAATACTCGCAAGGGAATACGCCGTGAAATTGTAGTTGCTCGTCGATTGTCGAGCAATGAAAAATCCTTTTTGAGAAAGAAAACGATCCAAATCGCCATTGTCGAAACCAAATTCGTTTCTCAATAAATCGGACGAAGAATAGGAGTCAAAGATGATGTAAAAGACATCCGGCAGCTTACAATTTGGGCAGGGCTTGATCTCCAGCCTGGCGCTCGGGTTTGAATTTGCAAGCTTTTTAAAGGAAATGGAAGCCAGGTCGGTCAACACTGAAATCAGCAACAGCAAATTCGCGAACAGGAAAAACCTGGTCAATTTTCGGGAATGGCGTGTCATCCATAGGACCGTGAACGTAGTAATTAAAACCATTGTGGGAACCACAAATACATATCGGCTGTACCATGCGGTTGGAGATTGTTCGTGAAGCCAATCTTTAACGTCGGCGAAGAAATAGTATACAAGTAAAACAATGAATGCAATTGCCCCAGCCTTCGACTTATCCCTAATCAAAACGATCAGCAAAAAATAGACAGCAATTGCTGCAAAGATTAAATACAGGATGGGTTTCCAAACGAGCCCGTAAGAGATGAGACCCGTATAATTCTTTTCAATATGAAGCACAAGGAAAACAGGCAACAGCAAGATGAACCAGGGCCGGTTTTGGAGTATCGTGATCCATTTACCCATGCGTCGGCTTCTTTTCAAACAGGTACAGCATACGATGACCTTGTTTCAAATCTGTTTTTCTGATCAGGTTAAAACGTCCGGAAAAAATCTTTTCAAAACCAGCCGGATTGTAATTCGGGAACCGGTCCTCCTTTCTTTCCAGGATATCGATCACCCGCTCGTCTTCTTTTGTCACAAACTCTATGATCAGCCAGCGTCTGCAGATTTTTGAAAGCAAGGAAACAATATGTTCAAGTGGAACATTTCTGGCCACTGTTAAATGGTGAATGAGTGCCAGTGCCACCACCAAATCGAAGGATGAGCGATCAATCAGGCTCTTTTGCTCGGCATTTTCCCATCCTGATGAAGCGGCAGGATGAAGCCAGTCGGCAACCAGCGGTAGGCAATGGTGTGCATTTCCCTCTTTTTTTTGAGCAGCATAAAAATCGTTGATGGAGTCATTGTCGAAATCCGTTCCAACCACCAGGCGCTCATGCGTAGAAAGCATTCTGGTGAAATATCCGTTGTTGCATCCCAGGTCAATCGCAGAAGAAAATGAAATGCCGCCGACATATTCTGCAAAGACTTTTTCCTTTTCTCTTATATAAGGGGAGCCCGTGAGCAAGGGATCATAGTATTGATTCCATTCAGTTCTTCTTTCCGGCAATTTCAATTTGCTGATACCGCCGTCGAGGTGTTCAACAATCCGCAACAATTTCGCTTTGGTAAAGCTCCCTTGCTGAACTTTCGATCTTCCGTTGGTGACTGCTTTTTGCAAGTGAATGTGGAGTAGTGCCAGTGAATGAAATCGGCTCTTGAATCTCAGCCATGACGCACATTGTTGAACGGGTACGCCATCGGGGTATGAAAAAAATAATCTCGAAGATTCCATTCCCAGGTAGGCATTCAACAATAGGGGAGCGAGAAAAGTTTCACAAAATTGGCGATAGGCTACCCAGGGTTGATGACCCGCATACGATTCAAACGAGAGCGTATCGATGAAGACGGGTCTTGCCTGGGCATTGAACTGGATATTATACGGCGTTGCGTCTTTCAGGATCATGCCCTTGTCGAGCGCTTTGCGCATGATCTTTAGCGTTAGCAGGGCTGCATCTTTCAATTGATCGAAACTCCATTCGTAAGGGTAGCTGATAAATGGAATTCTTTCAGGTATAAGGGTCAGGTACCAATCGGGGCTGTTCAACAGGTTTTTCTGAATCGTATCGTGCTGAACCAGGAGTCCGGCCTGGGTGAGTTGGGAATACAGGCCCGAATTAACCAAATGATCGAAGTGCTCTTTGTAAAGCTGGTTGACCTGGCGATAAATTTTCCCGCCCTGCTCAAACACAAAGCCCGAAGGGTCCCTGAACGAAGCAGGATGTTTGCCAGGATAATCATTCATCGTTTTCTTCTTTGCTTTTCTTCTTTTTGCCGGAAAAGAAAGATTTGATACGCCACCAGGCTGATTTAAAATAGAAGGCTGCGCCAAGCACTGCCGCAATGATCGCCTGCACCAGGTAACTGCCGCTTCCGGGGTCGACGTATAGGAAGAAATGCAGCATTAAAAATAACTTAGTTTGGTCTTCGGAGAAAGCACCAACAGGGTTTCATACATCAGTTGGATAGTGTCTTCAATGTCCTTTCGGTGCAGCATTTCCACGGTGGTGTGCATGTACCTGAGCGGAATGGAAATGAGTACGGAAGGGCAACCGTCATTCGCATATGCAAATGATTCAGTATCGGTCCCGGTACTCCTGCTCACTGCCCGGAGTTGAACGGGGATCTTATGTTTTTCTGCAGTTTCCTGCACCAGCGACAGCAATTTGTTGTGTACGGCGGGGCCATAAGCGAGCGAAGGTCCTTTTCCACAGGCCACATCGCCCTCGATAATTTTATTCACCATGGGCGTGGTGGTGTCATGTGTAACATCGGTGATTATGGCAACATCAGGCTTAATTCTCCTGGCAATCATCTCAGCACCACGCAAACCGATTTCCTCCTGCACGGCATTCACAATATAGAGTCCATATGGAAGCTTCTTTTTGCGTTCGAAAAGCTGTCGTGCAACTTCGGCGATCATAAAACCACCGATCCGGTTGTCGAAAGCCCTGCCGATGTAGTAATCGTGGGCGAGTTCGTCAAAACCTTCTTCATATGTCGCCACCGAACCAACGTGCACGCCGAGTGCCTCTACTTCCTTCTTGCTTCTTGCGCCACAATCCAGGAAGAGATTTTCCACACGCGGCTGGGGTTCTTTGGTATCCACGCTTGCGATCCTGGTGTGAATCGCAGGCCAGCCAAAGACAGCCTTTACCGGTCCCCGCTTGCCATGTATGATCACCCTTTTTGCAGGCGCGATTTGATGATCCACGCCGCCATTTCTTTTCAGATAGATTAATCCTTCACTTGAGACATAGTTAACAAACCAGCTGATTTCGTCGGCATGTGCTTCAATCACCACTTTGAAAGGAGCGGAAGGGTTGATCACACCCACAGCTGAACCATAGGGATCAGTAAAATAACTGTCGGTATAGGGTTTCAGGTATTCCAGCCAGAGTTTTTGGCCGCCGCTTTCAAATCCCGTCGGAGAAGGGTTGTTGATATAATTCTTTAAAAATTGAAATGCCTTATCTGTTATGATCGATTTTGATTTTGCCTTTGCTTTTACGGTTTTTGCCATAGCGAATATTTAAGATGGTCAAATGTAGTTAAATCCTGAAAACCAAAGTCAGCAAGGCCGAGAACATCATCAGACCGTCCAGGAAAAAGTAGAAGTGATAATCAGAAAAATGACGTCGCGAATAGGGATAAATGCAGGCAACGATGATTCCGGGTGTGAGCAGGTTTACAACCTGCACCATGGTGAATCCTTCGCGATGGAGCGCCAGCGTGCAAAGAAGAAATAGGATAAGTGTGATATAAAAGAGCCTCGAGATGCCCGATTCTCCAAAATAGGTGATCATGCTTCGAATGCCTTCCCTCTTGTCGTCCTCACGATCGCGATAATCGAATAAAATGCAAATTGGGTAGATGAGAAAAAAGCGACTGAGGACAAAAAGAACTTCCTTTGTCCCAAATTCATGTTGAGCGATGGCAATGGGCAGGATGCTGCTGACGTAAGTCCAGACAAAGCTCAAAAAAATGGTTTTGCCAATCGCGATCTTTCTGAGCCATG
>Ga0097621_100001571_pt1 | contig 15608 bp, 14 predicted proteins | sample KBSMisM72_FD_73165 | JGI IMG/M metagenome (GOLD analysis project Ga0097621, IMG submission 73165) | Miscanthus rhizosphere microbial communities from Kellogg Biological Station, Michigan, USA - KBS Miscanthus M7-2 (version 2) (version 2) | ecosystem: Host-associated > Plants > Roots >... | reverse complement strand
GTCGAGGCAGGTGAGTGGTTATTCAGGGCCGCAGACGCCGCGCTCTATCGAGCGAAGGCCGGCGGCCGCAATCAGGTCTGCGTGGCCTGAAGAAACGGTCGTTGTGCTGAGAAATCGTTTCGGTTCCGTCCTGAGACTGTGTGTTTCGTCACTGCTGATCCCGGCCCCGGCGTTCGCCCAGAGCGCGACTCGCCCGCACGCCGACGCGAGCCTTCTGCGGAACCTCAACGCGTCCGTCGAGGAGCTGACCGCGCAGGTGTCCCTGAGCGTCGTGCAGGTACTGACCACGGGCTATGGTCCGATCGACGACCACGCGCGCGGCGACACCGGCCTGGTCATCGGACGGCAGCGCGCCATCGGATCCGGTGCGATTGTCGACCCCGACGGCTACATCATCACGAACGCCCACGTCGTCGCCGGCGCGAGACGCGTGCAGGTCGTGCTGCACCGGGATACCACGTCGAGTGGGCCCGTGCGTTCGCTGGCGACGTCGGCGAGCCAGACCGTCGACGCGCGCGTCGTCGGCACGGCGAACGACATCGACCTGGCGCTGCTCAAGGTTGACGTGGCCGGCCTGCGCGCGCTGCCGCTCGCGGAATACGATGCCATCCGGCAGGGGGAAATCGTGTTCGCCTTCGGCAGCCCCGAGGGATTGCGCAATTCGGTCACGATGGGCGTTGTCAGCTCGGTGGCGCGGCAGCCCGATCCCGACAGCCCGACGATCTACATCCAGACGGACGCGCCGATCAATCCGGGCAACAGCGGGGGGCCGCTGGTGAACGTGGACGGTGAGCTCGTCGGCCTGAACACGTTCATCCTGAGCGAGTCCGGAGGCAGTCAGGGACTGGGCTTCGCGATTCCGAGCGCCATCGTAGCTTCGGCCTACCCGCAGCTGAAGAAATACGGACACCTGCACAGGGGGTTGATCGGGTTCAGCATGCAGGCGATCACGCCCGAGCTGGCCGCTGCCCTTGACCTGCCGCGAACGTCCGGGGTCGTCGTGTCCGACGTGCTGCCCGACAGCGCGGCCGAAGCGGCCGGCCTCGGAATCGAGGATGTCGTCGAGACGGTGAACGGCAAGGTGGTGGAGAGCGTGCCGATGCTCTCTCTCGAGTTGAGCCGGTACGGGGCCGGCGAAACGGTGACCCTGGGCCTGCTCCGGGGCATGGAGACGGTGTCGGCGGAGATCACCGTCCGGGAACTACCGCACCCGATCGACGATCTGTCGGCGCTGGCCGATCCGGAAAAAGGGTCGGTTCCCAAGCTTGGCATCATCGGCATCGACGTGGCGGACGAGACCGCCGCGCTCCTGCCCGCCCTGCGCATCTCCTCCGGTGTCTTCGTGGTGGCGCGCACGCGTGTGCTGTCCGGCAACGGCGTGCCGCTGGTGGCCGGAGACGTGATTCACTCGGTCAACGGCATCACCGTGAGAAGCATCGACGGCCTGCGCGTGCTCCTCGGCGATGCGACGTCCGACAGCGAGCTCGTCCTGCAGGTCGAGCGCAATGGCCAGCTGCAGTTCGCGACGTGCCGGATTTATTGAATCGCCTGGCAGGATGAGCGCGATGCGTCTCTTCGTTCTCGGCGCCACGGGCAGGACCGGCAGCGCCCTGGTCGCACAAGGCCTTGGACGTGGGCACACGGTCACGGCGTTCGGGCGCTCGGCGTTCGATGCTGATACGTCCGGGGCACTTCAGGCCGTAATCGGGAATCCCATGAGGGCCGGGGATCTGGCCGCTGCCCTGTCCGGCCACGACGCGGTGCTGTCGGCGCTCGGTACCCGCGGGCTGGGATCGACGTCGGTGCTCGTCGACAGCGCGCGCGCGATCATCGAAGCGATGCGACGCACCCGGGTGCGCCGCCTGGTCGTCCTTTCGTCGTCTCTCGTCGATGGTCGAAGCGGCTGGGTCGCGAATCTCGCGGGGCGGACGCTGCTTCGCCACACCGCGGAGGACCAGCGCGCGATGGAGACGCTCATCACAGGCAGCGAGCTCGACTGGACCCTGCTGCGACCCGCGCGGCTGGTCAACGGCGCGCTCACGGGCGATTACACCGCGATGGCCATGTCGGACGGAATCCCGGTGTCGAACGCGGGATTGACCCGTGAAGATCTGGCTCACATGATGCTCGATACCGTCGAGCGTGGAGCTCACATGAACGAAATCGTCTGGCTCCGCGGAGGACGCGCGTGACGCTCTTCCTGTTGTTCCAGTTTCTCGCCACCTACAACGCGGGTTGCATGACGACGCTGCAGTTGCAGCACTACGGGATTTATCCCGCGGTGGGCCGCGAGCACTTTGCCCGCTACATGCGCGCCAACAATCGTGCCGCGCTGCTGCCCACGATCCTGCCGGCCATGCTGCTCCTCGTGTCGTCGGTGGCTTTGATCGTGCGCCGGCCGGAATTTGTCGGCTCCTACGAAGCGCTGGCCGGCCTGGGGCTGAATCTGGTGGCGCTGCTGTCCACGTTCGTGTGGCAGCGCCCGATTCAGGGCCGGATGGCCGAGCGTGGGTACGACGAGGTGAACACGCGCCGGCTCATCTCGACCAACTGGATCCGGACCATTGCGTATTGGCTGATCGCGATCCTGGGTTCTTTCATCCTCACACGGCTGATGGCTGCCGTGCGTTAAGGGTGGCTGCCCAAATCCACTGAGTCCAGGACATACGAGTTCACAACGAAAAATTGACGGAGACGTGACTGGATTTGCGCGGTCGTCGCTCTGATACTGGTGCGCGGGTGAAAGATGAAGCCTATCGCCGCAGTCCAGTCGGCGGCCGAGTTCCTGGTTGCGGACGAATGGCTGGCGTTGCGCTGTGATCCGCGCGCGGTCCTGCTCATCGGGACCGCAGAGCAGACCGCGCCGATAATCGCAGGCCTCCTCCCGGCGTGGCCGGCGCCGATTGAAATCGGTCAGGCCTCGAATGTCGTGCCGGACAGCGCGGTCAGAACTCTGGTTCTCAAGGACGCCGGCGAGATGTCTCCCTCACGACAGACGGCGCTACTCGAATGGCTGGACGCCGCCGGCGACAGGCGCGTTATCGCGACCACCCGTCGGCCGTTGTTTCCGCGGGTCGAATCCGGTCTGTTCTCGATGGTGCTGTATTACCGCCTCAACGTGATCACGATCGACTTCACGGACGCCGGGTGTCAGCCGTGAACTGAGAGCGGAGGGCTACCTCGCCCCAGCGACCCTCAGTCGGCCGAAGATGCCGTCCTGCTCTTCGTTGGGGCCGGCCGTGAAGTACAGCGAGTCCGCATCACCCAGGCTCACGCCGTTTCCAAAGGCCAGGGCCCAAATCTTGTCGATGACCATCGGTTTGCCGGCGCTGTCCCGCAGATAGTCGCGAAAAGCCCCGGTTGCGGTGTCGAACGCCGCTATCGTGCCGTCGCCGAAATTCGCGACCAGGAGCGCGCCGCCGAAAGGCCCGAAGTGTTCGGGGGCGATGGTCAATCCCCACGGCGAGTTCAGCCGGCCGGCGTCGCTCATCTCTTTCACGAGGTGGCCGTCGAGATCGTAGACGGCGACATGTCCTGCGCCGGGCGCCGGGACGTCGGTGGCCGGTTCCTCGGCGTCCGTGTCGATCGCCGCGAATGCCACGTAGAGCCGTCCGTCCAGGAGCTGGATGTTGTAAGGACTGAAGTTGGCCGGAATCCCACCGGGCACGGCGAACGGGACGCTCGCGGTGATGTCGCGCCACTGATTGTCGAGCACGCGGATCGTGTGGTTCTGAAAGTCCGTGACGTACAGCCGGTTGCCGATCTGCTTGCTGGTCGACATCGCGACGCCGGTGAAAGCGGGCAGAAACCGCAGGCCCTTGATCTGGTCGCGTCCGTGGTCGGAGTAGTCCTTGACGATGACCGCCCGATCCATGCTCTCGGCGGTGCTGGCGCGCCACGCGTTGATGGTCCCGTCGGTGGTCACGAACACGAACTTGGCGGCGCCCGAAACGGTGCCGATCGGAATCGGCGTGTCGCTCGAAAGATTGCTCGCCGGTCCTGAAACCGGAAACTCGAGCGGCTGTCCCGGGAAGTCGCTCGCCGCGTTGTAGACCTGTCCGGTCACGTTGGCGAGCCCGTCCTCGTACGAAATCAGCGGGCCGTCCAGATACACGATCTTCAGCCCGTCCTGCCGGAGCGGCGAGCCCTTCACGTCGCCGATGTACGTCGAGGTGCTCAGGTTGCCGGCATTGCTGATCCAGATGTGACCACCGGCGCCGGGCGGCCGCAGCGCGATGCCCCACGGATTGACCATGTGCCGATCGACCAGCGCTCCGGGGGCGAGCTCGGGGCGATTCGTCACCAGCGTTTTCTGCACGAACGCGTTTGGCCGGGTATCGGACGCGCTCGTGGAGAGGCATGCGGGCAGGCAGCCGGCGGCGAGCACGGCCGCGAGCCCCCTGATCGTGAGGGTCGTCATGAGCCTCAGATGCTAAGTGACGGCCGTGACGATCCTGTAACGATCGCGGGTCTTTTCACGGCGCCGAGCGTTTACAGAAATGTGATGCAGGTATGACCGCACCGTTGTCTCACACGCGTAGCTTCGTGGTCGGCCCTTTTCGGCACTGAGGCGTGAAGAGAAGAGAAGAGAGGAAGCGACTATGAGACGTTTCGCGAAGAAGATTGGTGTGGTAAGCATCCTGGCCGCCGCGATCGGCGGTGCCGTGACATACGCGCAATTCAAAGGTCCGACGAGCTCGCAGTCGGCATACGTCCTTCCGACGGCGCCGTTCGTGAAGACGGCGTCGCTCCTGACCGTCGGCGATTCGATCGACGGCTATCGCATGGTCGGCATCCCTGACGGGCTCGGGGCGTTCGACAACGGCGACCGCACGTTCACGCTGCTGATGAACCACGAGCTCGGCAGCACGCTTGGCGCGGTTCGCGCCCATGGCAGCAAGGGCGCGTTCGTGTCGCGCTGGGTCATCGACAAGCGCAGCCTGAAGGTGATCTCGGGCAGCGACCTGATGCGCGAGATCTTCCTGTGGGACGCCGGCACCCAGCGCTCGTTCGCCGCGCCGACCACCTTTGCGTTCAATCGCTTCTGCTCGGGCGATCTTCCGGCCGTCACTGCGTTCTACAACCCGCTGACCGGCCGCGGAAGCCGCGCGCGTATCTACATGCACGGCGAAGAGGGCGGGGCGACCGGCTATCAGATGGGTACCGTCGCCACCGGTCCTGACGCCGGGAAGAGCTATGTGCTCGGCAAGTTCAACCTGAGCACCAATGGCTCGGGGCTGATGGGGATTGGCGCCTGGGAAAACTCTCTCGCAAACCCGTTTCCCCAGGACAAGACCGTGGTCGTCGCCAACAACGACGGCGGCACGGGCATCATGACCAACGCCGTCGCCGTGTACGTCGGCACCAAGCAGCGGACCGGCAGCGAAGTGGACAAGGCCGGGCTCACCAACGGCACGCTGAAATTCGTCAGCGTGACCGGCAACCCGGTCGAGGTCGTCGACACGACGACGCGCGCCACGAACATTACGAGCGGCGCCCGGTTCACGCTCAGCGGCACGGAGTCGACCACGTTCTCACGGCCTGAAGACGGCGCGTGGAATCCCCTCAACCCGAACGAGTTCTACTTCGTGACCACGGACCGCCTCGATCAAGTCAGCGATGGCACCGGGCCGCAGATCGGCCAGACGCGGCTGTGGAGGTTGACCTTCGACAGCATCATGAACCCGGATCTCGGGGGCAAGATTGATCTGCTGATCGACGGCCGCACGGTTGACGGACAGAAAGTGAACATGTTCGACAACATCACCGTGAACCACGAGACCGGCCACATCATCCTGCTCGAAGACGTGGGCAACGCCGCGCACAACGGGAAAGTGTGGCGCTACAACCCGCGCAGAGACACGCTGGTGCAGCTCGCGCATCACGACCAGGCCCGGTTTGGCGACACCACGACCCCGGCCACGCTGCCGTTCAACCAGGATGAGGAGACGTCCGGCGTCATCGACGTGTCGTCGATCCTTGGCCAGGGCACGTACCTGTTCGTGGATCAGGCGCATTTCCCGATCGACGCCACACACCCGAACGGGTTCACCAACCCGGACGAGCTCGTCGAAGGGGGCCAGCTGATGGTGATGCACGCCCCCGGGCGTCACGAAGGCAACGGTCATCATGACGGCGATCAAGATCACGACGACCACGGCCACGACGACCGCCACTAACGCCGCTTGATTCTGCCGGCACGCAGAGCGTCAAGCCGTGACGCTCTGCGTGCCGGCATGGTGCTACTCGTTCAGGATTTCAGCGAGCACAGAGAATTCAGGGATCCGCTCGCAGACGGCTTTCGCGGCTGCCGTGATCGGCACGGCGAGCACCAGCCCCCAGGCTCCCCAGAGCCATCCCCAGAAGAGCAGGCTCACGAAGACGGCCACCGCGTTCATTTCGCCCACCCGGCTCATCAGCCAGGGTGTCAGGATGTTCCCTTCCACGGTTCCAATCACGATGCACAGGCCGCCCACTCCGACGGCCATCCCCACGGATCCGAACTGCACGAACGCCGCGACGGTCGCCGCGACGACGACGAGGATCGGCCCGACGATTGGCACGGCAAACAGGACCGCGGACAGCACGCCCCAGATCCCCGCGTCGTCCAGGCCGAGCATGCGGAAGGAGAGCCATATCGCCACGCCCACAATCAGGCTGATGGCGACGCGCGCGATCAGGAACCGCTCGATTTGCCGGTTGATCTCGGTCAGGATTTCCACCGTGACCTTCTTGTTCGACAGGGTGGGCACGATGCGCACGAGCTTTCGCCTGTACAAATCGCCCGACGCCAGCAGGTAGTACACGAGGCACAGCACGGCAATCATCTGGCCGATCAACTCGATCGCGCCATACGATCCCTGCCACAGCCAGTCCGACCATTTGAACGTCGGTTCCTCGATGCGCACCGCCGTGACGCCGTCCTGACGGCCTTTCTTCGCCGCGGTACTCGCCGCCTGTTCGAGCTCCCGGGCAGCCGCCTGCACTTTCGCCACGGTACCGGGAGTGCCGCGCGTCGCACCCTGGATGGCCTGTGCCACCGTGTGCGCGACGACCGGCAGCCGATTGATGAACGCGCTGGCCTCGCCCCGCAGCGCGTACGCGCCGCCGCCGCCGACGACGAGCAATGCCACGATCAGCGTCGGCACGGCGGCCATGCGAGGCACGTGATGAGCGGCCATGAACGCCACGATGGGCTCGAGGGCGTAGCTAATCAGCAGACTCAGGACCAGCGGGATCCACACGGCCTGGCCCCACCGGAGCCCAACGATGACCGCGAGCGCCACGACGACGCGAGCGTATGGAATCAAACGATCCGCCGAACGGCGGACGGCCGGCCGCTCGGCTGGACTTGCGGCCGGCTCAACAGGGACAGGCACGACCTTGGTGAGTCTCATCGGCGGCGAGGGCATGGTCGGCACGCTCATGAGTGCCATCACGATCGGTGCCAGAAGCTCAAGCCTCAAGGCGGCGCGTATCTTGAAACTGTCAGTACGCTGGAGGCTCTATGTTCAGGAATATGCTTGGAAGTGTAGCAATCGGCTCCATTCTCGTGTTCGGAATCGCGACGAGCACGCATGCCCAGTCCGAAGAAAAGAAGAAAGCGGAAGAATCGGCGAAGGAGGCCGGCGAGCACGCAGCCGAGGCAGGTAAGGAAGCCGGCAAAGCCGCGGCACACGCCGGGAAGGCGACGGGCGAGGCGACAAAGAAAGCCGCGAAAAAGACCTCGCAGGTTGCCACCGACGCCGCCAAGGAAACCGCCGAGGGCACGGAAAAGGCGGCGAAGAAGACGAAGAAGGCGGTGACGCCGGACACGACGAGCGCCGTCTGCAACGATGGAACGGTCCACACGGGAAAGACCAAGACGACGGCCTGCATCGATAACGGCGGCGTCAAGGACTAACGAGGTTGCGGATGCGGGCGTGAGATCCCTCGAGCCGTTGGGTGGCGGGCCCTGGCGCTCGCCACTCGCGACTCGAAACGGTCCACTCCTTGCTACCTCAGCCTGTGATGTCCAAGCTCTGGTCGATTCTGTGTCTCGCCGCTGCGTCGATTCTTCTGGGCGCGGGCGCCGTCTCCGCGCAAACCGACAGCCGTCTCGCCATCGGCGCGAGCGTCACGACGCGGGTGGCGCCCTCGGACGACGCTGGCAACGGCGCGGCCGTCGGGTTCGAGTGGCGGCTCGGTCACGCGACGCCCGGTTGGGGCCCGCAGCTGCAGCTATTCAGCTGGTTTGACACCGATGTCCAGGTTCCACTCTCATCATCGACCACGCTCGATCCCGGGCATATTCGTATGAGGCCCCTCATGGCGGGTTACGGATACACCTGGGTGCGCGGCCGCTCGGCGATTACGGCGGATCTGGTTGGCGGGTACTCGCTCAACTCGTTCAGGGTGGACTCGGCGGCGCTCGAGGAATACTCCCAACGCCTGGGCGCGACGGGAGTCGAGTCCGAGGCCACCAACGCGTTCTGTCTCAAGCCGGAAGTCCAGGTCTGGTACGACATCAACAAGCGGTTCGGGCTGAAGCTGAACGGCGGCTATCTGATTGCCCGCCCGTCGATGGTCATTCGCAGCTCGCTCGGCGAACTCGTGCGCCCCGTGAACGCCGACACGTTCCTGATCACCGCGGGACTCGTGTACTCGCTATTTTGAACAAGTAATCCATATGCGCCATCCATGGCGGTTCACGTTGATCATCGTCGCCGCAATCGCGGTGATCGCGGTCGTGGCGTTTGTTGCCGTCAGCTCGAGGGTGTCCTTCTCGTCGGAGACCGCGCGAGCCAGAATGATCGCGGTCCTGGAATCCCAGCTGGACGGCGAGGTTGAACTCGACGACCTGCAGCTCAAGGTGCTGCCGCGGCTGCGCGCGGAAGGCCGTGGGCTCAGGATCCGCCACAAGGGGCGGCGCGACGTGCCGCCCTTGATCTCCATCGAGCACTTCTCGGCGGAAGGCAGCTTCATCAGCCTTTACCGGCGGCACGTGAGCCATCTGAAGGTCGACGGGCTCGACATCCAGATCCCGCCGGATCGCAATCGCGGCTCCGGAGACGCCGATAAACCCGGAGACATCGACAAGCCCGGAGATATCGACGAACCCGGAGATAGCGACAACCATCAGGTTCGGCGTGAGCGGTCCGGCGCGGCCCGGTCCATCGTCATCGACGAGATGACTTCAACCAATACCCGGCTGGTCATCATTCCGAAGGAGGCGGGCAAGGATCCGAAGATGTGGATCATCCATCAGCTTCGGATGCACGACCTCGGCGTCGACAGCCCCATGCCGTTCGAGGCGACCCTGACCAACGCCGTCCCTCCGGGCGAGATCGAAACGAAGGGATCGTTCGGCCCGTGGCAGGCGGAGACGCCGGGTTTGACGCCGCTCGACGGCACGTTCGTGTTCGACCACGCCGACCTCGGCTTCTTCAAGGGAATCTCCGGCATCCTGTCGGCTCACGGCAAGTACGGTGGCACGCTGAATCGCATCGACGTGAACGGTCAGACGGATACGCCGCAATTCCGCGTGACCGCGGCCGGCAATCCCGTGCCGCTCCGCACCACGTATCACGCGATTGTCGACGGCACGAACGGCAACACGTTTCTCGATCCCGTCAACGGATCATTCCTGAACACGTCGCTGGTGGCGAAGGGCGCCGTGGTCGGCACGCCGGGAAAGCACGGCCGGACCGTGACACTCGACATCACGATGGACCGCGCGCGTCTGGAAGACGTCCTGCAGCTCGCGGTCAAGTCGTCCAGGCCGCCGATGACCGGCGCGCTTCGCCTGACCACCAAGTTCGTGCTGCCGCCGGGAGAACGCGAGGTCGTCGAACGGCTGCGTCTCGACGGCAAGTTCGCCATCGACGGCACGCGGTTCACGGATCCGGGCGTGCAGACGAAAATCAACGAGCTGAGCCATCGGAGCCGCGGCAAGACACCCGAGGACGACAAGCAGCACGTGTCGTCGCAATTCAAGGGGACTTTCAAGCTCGGCGGCGGCACGCTGACGATTCCGACGGTCACGTTCGATGTGCCCGGATCCATCGTGCACCTGGCCGGCACGTATGCGCTCGTTCCCCAGACGATCGACTTCAGCGGGACGCTGGAGATGGACGCGACGATCTCTCAGATGACGACCGGCTTCAAGAGCAAGCTGCTGCGGATCGTCGATCCGATCTTCGAGAGAAAGGGCGGAGGGGGCACCGAGATCCCGATCAAGATCAACGGCGTCCGGACCAACCCCTCGTTCGGCGTCGACAAGGCCCGGCTCTTCAAGCATCGAGACGAGAAGTAGCCTACCGCGTGCCGGTGCGCCAGCCTCCCTCGGCGTACGCCGTGCGCGCCGCCTCGCTGTACGGCACCGGGCAGACGATCGCGCGGATCTCCACCTGGTCGTGGCGTTCGACTGCCGGCTTGGACGTGCCGCCGTTTTCCTCGCCCCACACGAAGACCACCTGGTTGCCGACGTCCGCGTGCTCGGCATCGAGAATCGCCAGCGTCAGCATCTTGCCGGCGTTCGCGCTGTAGCCCACCCAGGTCGAGACCCCGATCGTCCGGCCGTTCTTCGTGACCTTGTCGTAGGGGTGCATGGAATAGACCGCCGAGGGAAATTCCATGAACTTGGCGCGGTGGTCTTTCTGGAACTGGGTGCCGACGGCGCGCATCACGTCTTCGGTATTGAGCTCGAGCGTGATCTTCCTGCGATGGGGGCCTTTGGCGCGCCGCTCGAGCGCCTCGCGCCCGATGAAGTCGTGATCGAACTTGACGTGCGGCCCGTAGCCAAGATCCCAGGGCGTCAGGTAGTAGTCTTCGATGTTCGGCGAATCAAAGCTCCCGCCGATCGACGACGTCGCTTCGTAGCAATCGGCCGGCAGCCACTGACGATAGGCCTTCATCTTCTGGCCCGTATACACCGCCGGCAGCGGCGAGGGGATCCAGCCCGATTCCAGCGTGTTGGCCGAGTAGGCGCGGCCCCCCACCTGCCGCAGGCCGAATTCCTCGCCCGCTTTCACGATGGCCTCGCGCACGGCTTCGCCCTCCGCGAATGGGCCGAACATCTCGTACCCGGGCTGCCCGGCCATGCCGTGCCGCAGCGTGCGGACGGACTTGCCGGCGACCGTGATGTGCCCCATGTTGAAGAACTTGAGCTCGGGCGGCCGCGTGCCCAGCATCTTCTCCATCACCTTCAGGGCGTTGGGACCCTGGAGCTGAAAGCGGTAGGACCGGCGATTGAGGGGATCCCTGCGCGCGGCCGATCGTTCGTCGAGCTCCACCTTGACGTTGTAGCCGCCGGTGGCCGCGTGAAAGCGAATCCAGTTGAGCACCGGGATTCGTCCCACCAGGTTGAATTGATTCGGGTCCAGGTAGAACAGGATCACGTCGCCGATGACGTGCCCGTCATGGCTGCACGGCACGAACTGCTTGGCTTTGTCCACCGTGAAGGCCGCGAAGCTGTTGACGCCCAGGTGGGAGAGCAGTTTCAGCGCGTCTGGCCCTTCCACCGACAGATCGGCCATGTGGTACGACTGGTTGAACAACACGCAGGTCTTCTGCCACGCCTGCGTCTCGTCCCGCCAGTTCGTGAATTCGGGCGGCACGCCGGGATAGACGTTGGGGCCGCTCTGCAGATTGCGGAGCATCGTCACCGGGTTGCCCGCCGCCTGGATGACGTCCTCGAGACTTCTCATACGGCGTAGTTTACCGCGGGTTATTCGAAGTCCACTTGCGTCACGCGGGCGAGATCCAGTGTGCCGGTCCGCCAGAAGGGCCCTTCGACGTAGAGGACGCGATGCCACTCGATGATGGAAGCCTGACGCTGCCTGCCGTCCTTGAACGTGAAGACGGCCGCGATTGGGCCGGTCGCGTCGTGTGAGACCGCCTGGATGGATGCCAGGCCGTCCAGCCAGAAATCGTCGCCGTTCGTGTCCCGCGCACGCACCCTCGAGCAGATGCTTTCGGTGCAGCCGACACCCTGGACCATGACGCGGCGAGCGGTGCCGTCTGCCATCGTCACTCGCGCCGGCAAGGATGATCGATGGTGTGGATCGTTGTGGGGCGTGCTGGCGAAGCCAGTGCCCGCGACCAGGAACACCGCGCCGATTGCAGCCGCCCGGGACACCGCAGACAGCGTCCGCTTCTTCATGCGCCAAGTCTAACTGATGCGCGCTGCACTATCATCAGACGTCGATTTACCTGAGAATACGGTCGAGGGTGATGATGAGAGCCGTTATGAAAGAAATTGCCGCGAACGCGCGCAGCCGTCGATGCGCGACGATCGTTCTCGCCGCGCTGGTCGTGCTCGTTTTCCTCCTGCCGGACGTGGCCGGCGCGCACAACGTGTCGAAGCGCGATGCGACGTTCGTCGTGGCGAATAACGGCCGGGCTATCGTCCCGTTCATGTATCTGGGCGCAAAGCACATGGTCACCGGCTACGACCACCTGCTGTTTCTGGTCGGCGTCATCTTCTTTCTCTACAAGCTCAAGGACGTGGCTCTCTACGTGAGCCTCTTTACCATCGGCCATAGCCTCACGCTGCTCCTGGGCGTCCTGGGCCATGTCAACGCCAACCCTTATATCGTCGACGCCATCATCGGCTTTTCGGTCGTGTACAAGGCCTTCGACAACATCGACGGCTTCAAGCGCGTCCTGGGCTTCCAGCCCAACACGAAGATCGCCGTGCTGATCTTCGGCTTGTTCCACGGCTTCGGGCTGGCGACGAAGCTGCAGGAGCTCGCGCTCTCGCAGAACGGCCTCATTCCAAACATCGTCAGCTTCAATGTCGGCGTCGAAATCGGGCAGGGGCTGGCGCTCGTGGCGGTATTCATCGGCTTGAGCTACTGGCGCACGCGCCCCGGATTCCTGCGGCACGCGTTCGTGACGAACACGATGCTGATGGTCGGCGGGTTCCTGCTCGTCGGCTATCAGGTCACTGGCTATATGGTGACGCGATGATGGATCAGCAGAACGTGACCCAGATGGAGGTGCCGTCGCTGCGGAAGATCGTCGCGGCGACAGTGGCCGCCCTGATTGTCGCCGGCGTGATCCTCGTCACCGTCGTCCTGCCGGCGGAATACGGGATTGACCCGCTGGGAACAGGCAAAGCCCTGGGCCTGGGCGATCTGGCAAGGGCCACGGAACCGGCCCCGGCAAACGCGGCGAAGGAGACTCCGGCCGCGGCGGGCGAGGTGGCGTCGATCGCGCCCGTCCTCGAGCCCGCGGTCAACGGCGAGGCGCCAAGGGTCAGGGGAGCGTTCATCGCGCAGCCGGGCCGATACCAGATCGACTCGAGGGAGATGACGCTCGCGCCCGGGGAAGGGATGGAGATCAAGTACGACATGAAGAAGGGCGCCGGCCTCGTCTTCTCGTGGACGGCGAGCGCGAAGCTTGCTTTTGAGTTCCACGGCGATCCGGACGTCAAGCCGGCGGGCAAAGAGGGCACCGACTATTTCGAGAGCTACGAGCTCGACGACAAGACGGGCAAGGACCAGTCGCACGCGACGTTCGTGGCGCCCAGCACCGGCATCCACGGCTGGTTCTGGGAAAACAAGACCGACAAGGACGTGACGCTGAAGCTGGTCTCGGCGGGTTTCTACGATTGGATCATGCAGAACCGCAAGGACAAGCAAACCGCGCTGAAACCGATGGACCCGTACGCATTGCCGGGCCACCCGAAGATTCCGGACGAACCGTTCCGCTAGCCTGCCGCGCGCACCACCCGGTCGCGGGCCTGCGCGAGCCCCTGCTTCAGTCCGGCCGCCAGCTCGAGATCGGGCTCGGTCAGCAGCGTGTAACGGACTGAATTGCCGGGCACGTCGCTCGCCAGCGCCGTCACGAGATCCAGTAGAACGTTGTAGGCGCCGCGTGTCTTGCCGGCGGCGCGGTCGGTCGCCTGGGAGGGCGTCACCGCGCTGAATGCCGAGCAGTCGATCAGATCGTTGTTCGCGTTGATATAGACCGCGCCGTTGATGACCTGGCAGCCTTCCGACCAGGAGTTGACGTCGCGAGCCATGCCCATGCCGCCCCAGTGGACGTTGATCGACGGCTCGGCCTCGAGGCCGCCGGCCAGATCGGCGTCGTCCAGGCGCTTGTCGTTCTTCGATCGAACGACGAGCACGCCTTTTCCCATCGGGCGCAGCGCCAGGTACGTCTTCTTGTGCCAGCCGAAGTGGTAGTCGTGCTGGCCCTGCACGAGAAACGGCGTGCCCAGGGGACTGTCCGATGCGCCGGGTTCGGTGGAGCCCTGGAACTTGAACACCAGCCCCTTGAGCAGCAGCACGAAGACGTCGTCGAACTTGCCGCTGAACTCCGTGCGCCGCACGCCGACGAGCTGCGGGCTCCCATTGGGCGAGAAGTCCCATTGCGCCACCGCCCGAGTGTCGCTCGCCGCGTGGGCGTTGACCATCTGCAGCATGCGGTTCGGGCTCGCTTGATACCGCGCCTTCACCTGTTCGAGCAGCGAGAGCCAGTCGGCGTACTCCGTCGTCCGCGCCCATTCCGGCCGGAGGCCTTTGTCGAGCCAGCGCTGGAGGTGTTGCTGCGATGCCGGGCCGAAACGTCCATCCGGCACGCAATCGAGCTTCTCGACCGACCGCACGTACTCCTGGAACAGACGGATGGCCGAGAGCGTGCGGTAGCCGCAAATACCGTCGACGGCTGCGCCGGGAAACAATCCGATCGCCTTCAGCGCGCGCTGAACGTCGGACACGCTCATGAGGCCGGGACCGGCAGCCGGCAGGCGCTGGGTGACGATTCTGTCGGCGCCGGGCTGCACCTGGTTGAGCGGCAGGCGCGTGATCTGCTCGACTTCTTTCACGTACGCCGCGCACGCGGCGTCAGTCACGTCAGGATCGCAGGATCCGAGCTCGATCATCAGCGTGTCTCCTCCTGCCGGTCCGGCAAGGTCACACGTGCGAAGGAACCACCCTCACGCCGTCGTTGTTGATGGTGGTCAGCGGTATCCGCGGATCGTTGCGCTGGTGATTCCTGTCGGTCGGATCGAGCAGAACGCTGTCGTGCAGCAAATCGGTTGCGAAACACTCCCGCCGGGGCCCGATCGCGACATCGTGGAACTTGATGTTCGCCGGCATGGCGCGGCGCTCGCGGCTTCTGGCGACGGCAGCCTGGTCGATGTCGAGCCCGCAGCGGCGCGCGTTTGCGAACATCCAGTCGAGCGAGATCCAGTTGAGCCCCCCGTTCTCGTTGCCCCCGCCGACGTCGGAATGCACGCCGCGGAACCACACTTCGAGCGGCCCGGACTCGTCTGCGGCCTTCTTCCCACGCAGGCGTGTCAGGTCAAATGCCACCCGCGTCTCGTCCAGGGCCATCGCATGGCAGCAATGATCGACGTTGGCGGGCATCGTGAGCTTGTACCCGAGGTTCACGGCCTTCCCGGGCGCGCCGAACTCGGCGACGAGATCCCAGATGCCGAGGAAGCGGATTCGCACCGTCGGGTACTTCTCGGCGACTTCGTTGGCAAACGCGACAGCCAGCGCGGCGCCGCGGCTGAACCCGATCACGTCGACGATGGGGTCGCCGGCCTCGAGGTTGTGTTCCATCCGGTCCAGCGCCTTGCGGATGCGGCTGTGACCGCCGAGCCCGAAGGCCTCGGC
>Ga0097621_100001570_pt1 | contig 15609 bp, 13 predicted proteins | sample KBSMisM72_FD_73165 | JGI IMG/M metagenome (GOLD analysis project Ga0097621, IMG submission 73165) | Miscanthus rhizosphere microbial communities from Kellogg Biological Station, Michigan, USA - KBS Miscanthus M7-2 (version 2) (version 2) | ecosystem: Host-associated > Plants > Roots >... | reverse complement strand
CCAACTGCTACGTGCGCGGCGATTCGTTCGCCGTTAGCTATTGCTTGTGGGTAAACATCCGTTGTCGAGTGGGAAAACACACCCTTCGGAATGTATTTGAAAATCTCGGGTTCCATGATCTGAATGCCGGTGAACATCAACGGTGCCTCATCGGCAACAGAAGGCATACTTCCAAAGCCGGTAATCGATCCGTCTTGCGTGCTCACAACCGAAAAGCGCTCACGATTCGCATTTGGTAATAAGACTAGCGTCGCCAGCGCTCGAGTCGCGCGATGTGTTTCGAACGCCTTGTCTAGATCGATGTCCGTGATGATTTTCCCGTTGACGACGACGAACGTTTCTTTGCTGAAGAACTCGCGTGCGTTGTCGATTGCTCCGCTCGTGCCAAGGATCACTGGCTCTTCTACATAGTTGAGTTTCACTCCGAACTGACTGCCATCACCCAGGGCTTTGCGAACTGACCCCGGACGATGATGCAAATTGACGACGATCTCATCGATTCCATAAGCGGCAAGATATTCGGCGACGTAGCCAACGAGTGGTTTACCTAAGATCGGAATGGCAGGTTTGGTGCGATCCTCTGTAAGTGGCCAGAGACGTGTGCCGTAACCAGCTGAAAGAACGATGGCGCGCATTGAAAGTTATTCTAACGGGTTAGAAGGTGTGACCGAAAATGGATTGACTACGAGGCTTTCGAAGCATCGCGCATCACCAGATCAAAAGTGCCCGGGGCAACTTTGCGGAAGCGAGTATTGCGATTGAGTGAGACTGCAACGCTGATCGTTGGGTTCTGTCCCGTGAACTTGAATCCACCCTCAAGCAATCGGTTGTAAAGCTCATTTACGTGAAGCGGAGCGCCTTCTTCGCGCAACAACAAGGTAACCGCCTGCGGGATTGTTCGGTCCATAAACCGATCACTAAGCGCTTCCACGTTATTTCGGACCGTTGGAATTTGCTGGCGACGCTCGACAGCGGTGTAGCTGGGTCGTAATACCTGCTGATTTTGATAAGGCGGAGGCGATTGCCGCATTGCCGCCTCCAGTTCTGCATCTGAAGGTAGACCGAGCGAGAGATTGCCCGACGCGAGAACAGTTGACAGCAGCCGGTAGATTGCAGCTTCAGTTTGACTGGCGAGCGTGTCCATTTCCGCAAGCTCAGCCCGCACAGTGTCAGCCTCGGTTTCCAACTCTCGCAAGCGTGCCGCAAGGTGCATACGTGCAGCCCGCGACTGCCGGAGACTTTGTTCAAGCCGTGATAAGAGGTTTTCGTTCGGTCCTTCCATCGAGGCAGATTCTAGAGGCGTTTGCGGGTTTGCACAATACCCTTAATTTTCCCGCTTACCGGTCCCGCTGAAGAACGTAGGTGGGTAAAGCTTGCAAAGCCTCACGATATGGAGACTCGGGCAAGCATTCGAGAGCAGTGCATGCCGCCTGGGCGTAGTCGTGAGCCACTTCGCGGGCGCGAGCAAGGGCGCCAGAGTTGGATATAGCAGCGCAGAGTTCCTGCTTGGAGGTTTCCGAATAATCGTGATCGCGCAGGACATGCCGGACAGCATCTCTCTTCGAGGGGTCGGATTCCATCAGATAGATCAAAGGCAGTGTGACCTTGCCGCCGAGTAAATCAGCGCCAGAAGCTTTCCCCAGCACATCATCACTTGAGGTGAAGTCGAGCAGGTCGTCAATGAGTTGAAACGCGGTGCCGAGATTTAGGCCGTACTCCCGTAACGCTACCTGTTGTCTTTCTTCAGCACTTCCCAGGATGGAACCAATTTCGCAGCTCGCGCTGAACAGGTAAGCCGTCTTGCGCTCCAACACGTCGAGATACTCGTCTTGGGTGACTTCGACTTTCCCCAACAGAGTTAGCTGCAGAAGTTCACCTTCCGTCATCTTGCGAGTGACGCGAGTCAGAATATCCAAAATCGGCAGTGAGCGCTCAGCAAGACTCGTTTCAAACGCAGACATGTACAGCCAGTCGCCCATTAAAACCGCTGTCTCATTTCCATAGAGAGCGTTGACTGTGGGCCGGTTTCGACGTGTGTCTGCGTGGTCTATGATGTCGTCGTGCACGAGGGTCGCGGTATGAAGAAACTCCATCACCGTGGCCATTCGAATTGAATTGTACCGTGACCCATCACCCCCAACGGCGTAGTTTGAAAGAATCGTCAGTGCCGGTCGCACTCGTTTACCACCGGAAGCGCGAAGATACTCGCCAAGATAAGCGATCACTTGAACGTTTGAACGCGCCTGGCGCTCAAACTCAATCTCAACTTGCTGGAGTTCGTTCGAGATACCGCTAAAGATGCGAATCGCCGATATCTTCGCTTCTTCTTCCAACGTCAGTGTGTGGCCGGACATGGTCATCTGAAAACAGATCGCTCAATTAGAACGGTAATTTGTGAACTGCATATGAATGCCGAAGTCCTTATCTTTCAGCTTGGCGATTACATCCTGAAGCGTATCCCTATCTTTTCCGGAAACGCGAACAACGTCACCCTGAATCGAGGCCTGAACCTTCACTTTACTGTCCTTGATGAACTTAACAACCTCTTTAGCCTTCTCCTGGGGGATGCCTTCCTGGATCTTTGCTCGCTGGCGAACAGTACCTCCTGCTGCCGGCTCGATGTCTCCATAACTCAAAGCCTTTAGTGGCACTGAGCGGCGCACAAGTTTCTGTTGCAGTATATCGTTCATGTTCCGAAGCTTTGTTTCGTCTTCGGCAGACAACACCAGTTCGCCTTTCTCGAGGACCACATTCGCTTGACTTCCTTTGAAGTCGAATCTTTGGCGCACTTCTTTGACTGTCTGGTTGAGTGCATTGTTGACTTCGGCGAGATCGACTTGAGAAACGATGTCGAATGAATTCTGCTGGGCCATTTTGAGCTTTTGGATGTTCGTTCTGAAGTTTCTTTAAGAGCAGGATAACATCAAAGTAAGTGGCATGTGAAACTTATCTCTTGAGAACCTCGACTTGGTTTCGCAAAGGACTCAACAACGTAACAGATGTTATGCCGCGGAAAAGAGACGGACGAAGTTCGCTGTTGTTATTTCGCCAATGTGCTCGACGTCGACGTCGCGCAGCTCTCCAATACAACGAGCCACTTCGACAACATACAAAGGTTCATTTCGTTTCCCGCGAAAGGGACTTGGTGCGAGAAATGGACAGTCGGTTTCGATCAGCAAACGCTCTGAAGGCACCCACCTGGCTACAGTCCTAAGTTCGTCAGCCTTCTTGAAAGTCACAATTCCTGAAAACGAAATGTAGAAACCGAGATCGATGGCAGTCTTTGCTAAGTCGAGACTTCCACTAAAACAGTGGAATACGCCGCGTCGTTCTGCGCCAGCGTATTCAGACTTCAAGATTTCGATAGTCTCTATTTCCGCTTCGCGTGTGTGAATGATTACTGGCACGTGCACAGCCTCTGCGCTTCGCAGTTGCCGGGCAAACACTAGTTGCTGCACGTCACGTGGTGAGTTGTCGTAATGAAAGTCGAGCCCAATCTCTCCCCAGGCGACCACGCCTGAATTTCCGTTGATTAGCTTCCTTGTCTTTTCATCGGCGAGGTCATCGTAATGCTGCGCGTCATGTGGATGCGTGCCAATGGCTGTCACAATCGAGTCGCGCTTCTTTCCCAACTCGATAGCGCGTTCGAAGGCATCACTATGTGGGTTGCCTGTACCTACGTTGAGAATTTTACTAACGCCGGCGGCACGCGCACGGTCGATGACTTCATCGCGATCCGCATCAAATTCAGGACCATCAATATGCGCGTGCGAATCAATGAACATAATGTCTGGCCTACTTCAGACGCGCACCATTAGGCACGTCTTCCGTAAACGTAGCGATCACGGGCCGACCTTCTTCTCCAAACGCAGCGGCGACAACCATTCCCTGCGATTCAAATCCTCGCAACTTTCGCGGCTTCAGGTTCGCCACGACGACCACCTTGCGACCGATCAACTTTTCTGGTTCGTAGTATTGCGCAATTCCCGCGAGCACCTGCCGTGGTTCTTCTTCTCCAATATCGATTTTCAGCAACAGCAGCTTGTCTGCTTTAGGCACACGCTCCGCTGAAACTACCTGGCCCACTCGTAAGTCAACCTTCGCAAAGTCGCCAATCTCGATGAAACTCGTCACGTTCACAGCATCGGCTTCAGTAGCATGCTGCATAGGTGGCGCGGGCGCTGTCTCATTCGATACATTGCCTGGAACAGCATCAGCTTCAGTTGCGTGAACGGTCTTAGTTTCAGTTCCGTTGTTTATCTCTTCCATAACTTTCGTCTTATCGATGCGCGGAAAGATCGGTTTCACTTCACCAATCGACTTCCCTTCCTCGAGGTCCCCCCATTTTAGCGTGCTCGGGTCAACGGTTCCGGGTGAACCTTGAAAGCCAAGCTGATTCCAAATCCCTTTAGACGATTCAGGCATCACCGGATACAACAAAACACTAAGCCACCTCAGCGCTTCTGCCGCGCGATACAAGACCGCTCCCAGCGTCTGTTTCTGATTTTCGTCCTTTGCCAGATCCCACGGTTTTGCATCGCTGATCATCTTGTCGAGTCGTGCTACCACGGACCACGCCACTTCAAGTGCTCGACTAAAACTGAGGCTTTGAAAATTCTCAAAATACTGATTGCGGGCGTGTTCAAGGAAACCTGCTATCGTTGTCTCATCGGTATCGACCCCGACCCTCTTCGCAAGCAAAAGTTTGTCTTCGGCAATCTGGCGCGTTGGTATTCGACCGTCACAGTAGCGTGCGATCATTGTCAGCGTCCTACTGGAAAGGTTCCCGAGACCGCTTGCCAGATCACTGTTAGATCTATCGATCAAAGCTTCGTAACCAAATCGCCCGTCTTGTCCGAACACCATTTCGCGCAAACAGAAATAGCGAATAGCATCAACTAAAAAATGTTTCTCCAGTACATCAAGCTCGATCGTGTTCCCAAGTGTTTTCGACATCTTGCGACCATTTGGATCAAGCCACATCCCGTGCGCAACTATCGCCCGCGGCAATTGCACACCTGCAGCCAACAGAAACGCAGGCCAGTACACCGCGTGAAAACGGAGTATGTCTTTACCTACCAGATGGAGAGCGGGCCAGAACCGCTCAAAGCCAACGGCTCTCTCGCGTTCATCATTTCCGAATCCAATTGCGGTGATGTAGTTGATTAACGCATCGAACCACACATACATCGTGTGTTCCGGATCATCGGGAACAGGCACACCCCAACTTACCGACGACTTTAGCCGACTGATGGCCAAATCCTGCAGACCGCCTCTAACAAAACTGATTACTTCATTTCGTCTTGATTCTGGTCGAACGAACTCCGGTTGACTTTCATAGACCGACAATAATGCGTCGTCATAATCACTCAGACGAAAAAAATAACTTTCTTCGGAGACCCGATCGAGCAGGGTATCGTGAATCAAACATGTAGGTGGCGCACCTTCCGTCTTTGGTTTTTGATACTCGTCCTCAGTCTTATATTCAGCGCAGGCTGCGCAGAACCAACCTTCGTAGTGTCCCTTATAGATCGCTTCATTGCCTTTTGGGGTCTTCGCTCTTGCACAGCGTCGCCAGAGTTCACTGACGCCTTCGTAGTGAAATGGTTCGGTCGTGCGCATGAAGATGTCGTAACCGCCGTGTGCAGTGTCAAGGCCAAACGTTGCCGTCATCTTTTTGTAGTAGCTGACTACGTAGTCGGCTTGTTCTTTGGGCGTGCGTCCCGCCTTTTGGGCGGCGCGTTCGATGTTGATACCGTGCTCGTCCGTGCCCGTAAGGAAGTAGGTTTCAATACCTCGTTGTCTTTTTGAACGAGCAATCGTGTCGGCGACGATCATCGTATAAAGATGACCGAGGTGGGGGAGAGCGTTGGCGTAATAGATTGGTGTGGTTACGTAAAAGGTCATATCTTTCTAATTTAGAAAACAGTTCCCAGCATCCTTAAGTTGCATACCGGAAAACAATTTTCAGGTTGGGAAGGGGACCCTGTCCCCGCTCAAACTTGAAATAAGTGTGTAGGATCGGAACTGACATCAGCGGGGACAGAGTCCCCTTCCTAACCTGAAAATCAACCTTTGAGCTTCATGGAAACCAGTTTTCCTTAGCTTACAAAAAATGCCCTCACTCACCGCTGCTTAGCGAATTCATCTCCGTGATTAAACTTTGGCATCTGAGCAGCGTTAGAAATCTTCAAACCAATCGCCAAAGCAATTTCTGCCTCCTGAATCATGCCGCGAAAATCCCACGAGTCTCTGAATTCATCCGAGGGTTGGTGATAGTGCGCCGTGTTGTAAGCACGGAATTGTTCTTCGCCCCACTCTTTCGTGTGACCAACAAACTCGTTTCCTTCTTTCAAGCTGATCGATGGCACACCGACCTTAGCGAAAGGAAAATGGTCTGAACGAAAGAAAGAACCCTGCTCAGGTCGTGAATCCGGAGAAATGGTTAAACCCTTCTCGCGTGCAACCGCGTCTACCACTGCTTTTAGACTCGATCGTTCTGCTCCAAGTGGAATGAAGTCGCGGGTCACTCCCAGTACATTCATAGAATCCAGGTTGACGTTTGCTGCGGTTCTGGCAAGCGGTACTACGGGATGTTGTGAATACCACTCTGCACCGAGCAATCCCTGTTCTTCAGCCGTGGGAAATAGGAATAGACTTGAGCGCCGAGGTCGCTGGGCGACTGGAAGTCTTGCGAGCGAATCTGCGATAGCAAGAACACAAGCAACTCCAGACGCATTATCGAGTGCTCCGTTGTAGATTGTGTCGCCGTTTTTATCAGGAGCGCCAACACCGAGATGATCCCAGTGCGCTGAGTAGACTACGTATTCATTCTTCAGTTTCGGGTCGCTACCTTCCAAAACTCCAACCACGTTTGGCGCTGCGACGCGTTTTACTTCGCTCTTGAGATTCAGTTTGCCTTTCAACCCGAGCTTGACTGGTTGGAAGTCTCGCTTGGCTGCCTTCAAACGAAGAGCCTCGAGATCCTGACCCGCCATTTTCATTAAGCGATGTGCGGCGTCGTCAGTCATCCACGATCGAAACTTGAGATAGGGCGTCGGGTCTTCCTGTGTACGAGCGATGTCAAACCGCCAGGAACCATTTGAAGTACGAACTACGCTCCATGGATAACCTGCTGATTGGTCCGTGTGAAGCAGGATGGCGCCCGCAGCTCCACGCCGAGCAGCTTCTTCATATTTGTATGTCCACCGTCCGAAATACGTCAGTGACTTACCACCGAAGAGATTTGGCTCCTCAGTTGTCGCCGGCGGATCGTTTACGAGCATTACGAGGATCTTGTCTTTGTAATCGCCGGCATCACCCTTGTAATCATTCCACCGCTGCTCAGGAGCGTTGATGCCGTACCCCACAAAGATCAAGTCAGCGTCGACATCCACCTCTTCTGTTTGCGCACCGGTAAAGGCAACAAAGTCGTCCGCAAACTTGAAAGTCTCTTTGTCGTTTCGGCCTGAGATGGTTAGTTTTGTCGCAGGATCAGCTTTTACTCCTACCAGTGATACTGGCTGAAAGAAACCTCCATTAGTTCCTGCACCTTCAACACCGGACGCTTCGAGTTGCGATGCAATGTACTTTGCTGCTAATTCACCGCCGCGCGCACCCGTGCCCCTTCCTTCGAGCAGGTCGTCCGACAAAAACTTGATATGCGCTTTTAACGTTGTCTGATTGATCGACGAAGCTTGACGTTGCTGCGACACAACGTTCACGCCGCATGCTGCGATTAAAAGGAACGCAATCAGTTTTGATAAAAATCGGATCCTCATTATTAGTCTCTACCTTTTATGAGCGACATCGCTTCTGCACGTGTTCGCGGATCAGTGCGAAAGCCTCCCAACACGGCTGACGTTACTGTCTTTGCATCGGCCTTGCGCACACCTCGCAGAGTCATACACGTATGCTCTGCTTCAATAACAACCATCACGCCAAGCGGTTTTAGTCCCTCAAAAAGCGTGTTGGCAATGTCAGTTGTCAAACGTTCCTGTAACTGCAGTCTTCGCGAAAACGTCTCGGCAAGACGCGCAAGTTTTGAAATGCCGAGAATCCGCCCCGCTTTTGGGATGTAAGCTATGTGACACTTACCGACAAACGGAGCGAGATGATGCTCACACAAAGACGCGATACTGATGTCTTTAACTATGACCATCTCGTCGTGCTTGTCACCAGGCAGCGGAATCACGTGTTGCTGTGGGTCTTCGCGCATTCCGGCTGTTAACTCGGCATACATTTCCGCCACTCTTTGCGGCGTGTCCTTCAGACCGGCACGCTCGGGATCTTCGCCTATCCCTTCAATAATCAGGCGAACTCCTTGTGCGATTAGATCAAGATCCGGCTGCGACTTCTTTCGCCGCGCTTTTATCTTTCGTTTTTGTTCCGCAAGTTTCATTACCATGATGTTACTTTATAAGATCACACTCCACTTCAGACTGCTGACCCGACATCCTAAATGCTAATCGAGCCGCGTCCTCCACGTCTTTCAATGGCAGACCGTTAAGCTCCGCCGCCTGCCGGCATTGATCAAACTCGGGCATCGCATTAACGATGCGACCGTTGAGGCGGGCTACTTTAACATCTATTGGTCCGTAGAGCGTTTCAACTCTAACTATCTGCCGATCGAGCGCGCGCCTGTTGACTTGATAGCTGCGCACGCCAATCGTCGTTGTTTCAGTGAACAGCAAATCCGTCATTGCAGTTTTCTTTTCGGGATCACAAAGTATCGACAACAACACGCCGGGTCGGTTCTTCTTCATCTGAATGGGTGTGAAATAACAATCCCGTGCACCCAGAGCAAACGCTCGATCCATCACGTGACCGATGATCTGCGGTGACACGTCGTCAACATTCGTTTCGAGCATCCAAAGCGTCTGCTCCATCTCATCTTTTGCATCGGACTCACCAATCATCACTCGTAGAACATTCGGGAAGTTCTCGTAGTCGCGTGTTCCGGCTCCATAGCCGGTTCCTTCTACGCGGAACGGTGGAATAGGCCCAAAGTCCTTGCAGACAGTTGTGATAATCGCGGCGCCCGTCGGCGTTAAAAGTTCACCCTTGAGTTCGGTGGAATAGAACGGCACGCCATTCAGAAGTTCAGCGACCGCGGGTGGCGGCACTGGAAATCGACCGTGGGCCATTTCCACCGTGCCACTACCGACGTGAATTGGCGAACAAAGAAACCGTTCAATGGAGAGCATCTCGAAACATATTGACGCGCCAACAATGTCAACGATCGCGTCTAGCGCACCCACTTCATGAAAATGTACATGCTCGATTGGCTCGTTGTGCACCCGTGCTTCTGCCTCCGCTAATCGTGTGAAGATCGCAATCGAGCGTTGCTTCACGCCATCGGAAAGGTGCGAGTCATCGATAATCTTTCGGATATCGGACAGGTGACGGTGTTTGTTTTCATGCGCAGTCTCGACGCGAGCATAATTTGCGCTAAGCCCTGATTTGCTGACAGTCTCAAAACTCACTGAGAATCCTTCGACGTCAAGAAGCGAGAGTTGATCACGGAGACGATCAGGATCTATACCTGCCGCGACAAGCGCACCCAGGATCATGTCGCCACTTGCACCTGCAAAACAATCGAAGTAAAGGGTCTTCATGATTTCAGTTCACTCAGTTCGATCAAATCCAAAAGCTCGCCAGCCTTTCCTGTCAACACAACATCACATAAGTCCGATAAGGGTGTGCGTTCTGGATTGACCTCACACAAGAACGCACCGTTAGTTTTGGCAATCTCTGGCAAACTGGCGGCTGGATAAACGAGTGCGGATGTTCCAATCACGAAGCAAAGCTCACACTTCGCCGCAGCTTCAGCGGCACGCTCAAACGCTCCTGTCGGAAGCATCTCGCCGAACAGTACGACGTCTGGCCGCAAGTGATCTCCACACGATGCACAGTCTTCCTGGCGTCTATCGTTCCTCGGTATTTCGAAGGTAGTGTGGCAAGAGATACAACGTGCACGCCAGATACTGCCATGCATTTCAATTACATCGGTTGCGCCGGCGTATTGATGAAGTCCATCGACATTTTGTGTTACGAGTGTGAACTCCGAAAACTTATTCTGCCATCCTACAATTGCTTTGTGTGCGGCGTTCGGTGCGAGGCTTTTCAGGATACCCCGTCGATAGTCGAACCACTCCCATACCGCAGGTAAATCACGTTTGACCATTTGCGCTGACGAGATCACATCGAAAGGCAGACCTTTCCATACAGCCGAGTTTCCGCCACCGCGAAAAGTCGGAACGCCGGACTCCGCCGATATTCCGGCGCCGGTTAGAACGAGCACTCGTTGGGCCGTTGAGAACCGCTTCTGAAGTTCGACGGGAATTTGTGAAGCCGTTGTAAGTTGCATGCTGAGTTTGCGATGGTAGCAGAGCGGCCTTAATACCACGAAATCCGAGTCTCATGAGGTCTTCACTATTCCTCATCATGACCTGAACCTCGATCTAATTGTCAGGTTGGGAAGGGACCCTGTCCCCCGCTGCACTTGGTCACGCTCTAAGTGGTTCGCTTCAAGACTTCATAAGCTTAATGAGCCAGCGGGGACAGGGTCCCCTTCCCAACCTGACATTTAACTCGAGCGCGTCTTATCTGTGGTCACTGGTCTTTTCGCATCCTTTCAAAGCTAAGCTATACTCTGCCCTTTTCGCGGGAGCCCGCGCTTATCAATGAACCTAACTGACCTCCAACAGAAACTCAAAGACCGCGTTCGCGACGCCGCCAGAGATCTATTCTCAGTGACTCTCGAACAACCAAACGTCGAAACTCCGCCACGTCCCGAACTTGGAGACCTCGCCTTTCCCGTCGCCTTTGAGCTGGCGAAATTAGTCAAACAAGCCACCGGCGAAAAAGTCGCTCCGCGCGCAATTGCGGAGAAACTGAAGACGGCGCTTGAGGAAATGCCGGAAGTTTCGCGAGTGGAAATCGCCGGGCCAGGATATATCAACGTTTTCTTCGACCGCGCCAGGCTGCTTCAGATATTCGCTGCTAAATCCGTTGCAGTAAGCGATAAGACGGACCAGCCCACTAAGAAGATGGTCGAACACACCAGCATCAATCCGAACAAGGCCGCACACATCGGCCACGTTCGCAACGCTGTGCTCGGTGATACTTTTGTTCGCATTCTCCAGGCTGCCGGTGAAGCGGTCGAGGTTCAGAACTACATCGACAACACCGGAGTGCAAGTCGCCGATGTTGTCGTCGGCTTCCTGCAAATCGAAAAGAAGAACCTCGACGACATCAAGGCACTGGATGCCTCCCTGTCGAAAGACTACACATTCGATTATTACTGTTGGGATCTCTACACAAAGGTTGGCCTGTTCTACCGAAATGGAGATCTCGCCGGTGAAATGATTCCGGAGCGCACCAAGTTTCGCACAGAGGTTCTGCACGCTCTTGAGGAAGGCAATAACACAATCGCAGAACTCGCGGACTATGTTGCTACTCGTAATGTGGAATGCATCATCGACACGATGGAACGGCTGGGAATCCGCTACGACCTGCTTGCACGCGAGTCAGATATTCTCCACCTGCACTTTTGGGATCGTGCCTTTGAGTTAATGAAGAATGCTGGAGTACTTAGATTTGAAACCGAGGGCAAGCATGCAGGCTGCTGGGTCATGCCTTTCGAATCACATACCGGCACTGATGAACACGAATCAGACAAGATCATTGTTCGCTCCAATGGAACTGTCACGTATACCGGCAAGGACATCGCTTACCAACTGTGGAAACTCGGCAAGCTCGGTTTGGATTTTCACTATCAGCTATTTCGCAAATACCCGGATGACCATGTGCTTTGGGTGACAACTACGGATCCAGCTGCGGAGTCCAAGGCGAGCGTGGGACGTCCACAGTTTGGCGGTGGCGATACCGTTTACAACGTAATCGACTCGCGACAATCATACCCACAGGAGATCGTGGCTCAAGGTGTTGCTGCGGTTGTTCCGGAAGTAGGTCGAGAAGCGAGCGTGCACTTCAGCTACGAAATGGTTGCGTTATCGCCGGCGGCGTGCGACGAGCTAGGGATTAATCTGACTGAAGAAGATCGAGCCAGACCTTATATCGAGATGAGCGGTCGAAAAGGTCTCGGCGTGAAAGCCGATGATCTAATAAATCAGCTTCAGTCAGGCGCACTCAAAGAGGTAGAAAAGCGAAATCCTGAATTACCAGACGAGGAGAAGAAAGCAGCAGCCCACGAGATTGCTGTAGCGGCGTTGCGGTATTTTCTGCTGAAGTTCACACGCAACTCCGTAATCGCTTTCGACTTTCAGGAGGCACTCTCGTTTGAGGGCGAAACTGGTCCCTACTGCCAGTACGCCGCGGTGCGCATCAATTCGATCTTCCGTAAGTTGGGTGACGATCTTGTTCAGCGAGCGGAACAACGTTTGGAAGCTGCAGCTTCGGATTCATCGATTGAAGATCGCATCTCGGCGGCTCTCTCCGGAGAAGGTGGTACGGAGATATGGTCGCTCGTGATGTTAGCTGAACGGCTTAGCGAAGTAATTCAGCAGTGCAAAGTTTCTGCTGAGCCCGCGAACCTTGCGAAGTACACTTTCACGCTTGCAAAGGCGTTCAGCGGATTCTATCAACGTTTCCGTATCCTTCAGGAAGAGGATGACGTGCGCCAGGCAGTGCTCATTACCACGACTAAGATTGTGCGCCGCCAGCTGAATGCGGCCTTGGGGATTCTGGGAATTCGTGTTCCGAATCAGATGTAGTTCTGGTTTTCTCCAGAGCTCACTACCTTAGCCTTTTCTTTTTCAAGAACCTGAGAGTATAAAAGAGCTATGTTAATTGTAATGAAAACCGACGCCACAGACAGTCAGATCGAGGCGGTCCTGCGCGTCATTGAAGCGTTGGGATTCAAAGCTCACCCGATGCCGGGCGCCACAAGGACGGCGATCGGGATTACGGGTAACCAGGGCGCAGTCGATCCATCTCACTTCGAAAACCTGGCTGGTGTTGCGGACGCGATTCGCGTAAGCAAGCCTTACAAACTAATCAGCCTGGATCTGCGACCGGAGAAAACTATCGTTCGTGTTGGTGATGCGACGATTGGCGGCGACGAGCTCGCAATCATTGCCGGCCCTTGCGCGATTGAAAGTCGAACTCAGGCATTCGCTATCGCTGAGACAGTCAGAAGAAGCGGCGCTCGATTCTTCCGGGGCGGGGCTTACAAGCCCAGGACATCTCCTTACGCATTTCAAGGTTTGGGAGAAGAAGGACTGCGTATACTAGCGGATATCCGTGAAGCGCATGGATTGAAGATTGTGACTGAAGCGTTGGATGAAGCAGGCGTCGACCTGGTGGAAAAGTATGGTGATGTAATTCAAATCGGCGCGCGTAATATGCAAAACTTTTCGCTACTCCGGCGCGCCGGCAAAGCTAGAATTCCGGTACTCCTCAAGCGCGGACTTTCTGCGACTTTGGATGAATGGCTGCTTGCCGCGGAATACGTGATGGCGGAAGGAAACTATCAGATCGTTCTGTGTGAACGAGGCATCCGCACTTTTGCACAACACACCCGAAACACGATGGACCTCGCAGCAATTCCCGCAGTTCGTCGGATTTCACATCTGCCGGTCATCGTCGATCCATCTCACGGAACGGGCAAGAACTTCATGGTTACACCCATGGCTCGCGCCGGAGTTGCCGTTGGTGCTGACGGCTTGATTGTCGAGGTTCACGATCAACCCGAACACGCGCTTTCAGACGGTGCACAGGCACTAACGCTTGAACAGTATGAGGAGTTGGTGTCTGAAGTTAGATCGATTCACGAAGTGATCGCACCGGCACCAGTCGGCTAACTCAGTAAGGAGGATCTCACAACCCCTCCTTGTTCTTTCTAATCACCCTTCAGAATCGATGCAAGGTCCCTCGCAAACAATGATCTAGGGATCACGCGGTCAAATCCTACCGCCGTCGCCTCCCTTTGGACTTCAACCTCAACATGCGAAAAGAAACCAAGCATCGGGATCTTCCGCAAATCCACCTCGGCTTTCAGGGTTCCTGCAAACTCAATCACATCGAATCGCTGGTTCTGTAGATCAGCAACAATTAGATCCGGCGGACTGCTGCGCAACTTTTCCAAAACGACGTCCTTTGTTCGAGGAAAGGATACGTCGACGCCAACGGCTTCCGCTGTTGCGCGGATCTTTGAAGCAAAGAACATGTCGTCGACGAGTGCGATGATTTTTCTGGTCATACTTCTGTCCCTATATTGCTGGGAGCGCAGGCGTCCTCGCCTGCCAATGGCCCTTCATCAAAACCACGACTTTACGTGTAGGTTAGCTAGCAGGCGAGGACGCCTGCGGTCCCAGCATCCACGTCCACTATGGCTGACAACTGCTAATATACCTGCAATATGGTTACTGCTATCCCCCCGTTAAGCGACGCGGAGAAACTCGAGTTTGGAACTAACATAAAGTCCGACGTCAATAGTCGCTTAAGGAACAGACTCGTTATCGCATCATACAATATTCGTTATGCTCGGGGACCTCACCTCATCTCCGGTGGACTTTTGCGCAAAGCCGGCATGATGAACCTGACTAATCGGCCCACTCTCGTCGCCGAACATATCAAACAAGCAGCTCAAGCGTTTTCCGCTGGTAGGTTACTACCAAAGGTTGACGTTCTGGCGCTTCAAGAAGCAGATAAACGTACTGTCCGAACAGGTGGGCACCATATCGCTAATGAACTAGCTGCTCAGCTCGAAATGAATTGGGTGCATGTTCCAGCCGGAATCCCTCGCGGTATCAAACCAGTCGCTCGACAGTGGTGGCTCGACTTTGAAGAGCCAATCGAACTTCATGACTCCGGAGACACAGGCGTTGCCTTGCTAAGTAAATTGCCTTTAACGGATGTAACGCGAATCGACTTGCCGTGGTTGGAGTGTCCCTGGCGTCCTAGACTTGCCATGGCAGGAACTGTTTCGATCGGCGAACAACAACTTCGCATCTTTAACGCTCATGTCGATCCGCATGCAGCGGCAAATGGACAGTTGGCTCAGCTCGAAGTGATTGTTGAGCAGGCAACAATAAGTTCGTTGCCTACAATCATTCTTGGCGACTTCAATACTCTGTCCGACAAGAAATGCAAAGAGACACGACGTTATATGGAGTCGAGAGGTTACAAGTCCGCCTTCCCTTCCGGAACAACAACATGGCGTGGCGCTGGAATCCGTCTGCATGCTGACTGGATCTTCACGAGGGATGTCGTCGTCGAGCGTTGGGGCGTCGCGAAACCTCTGAATGTTTCCGATCATTGGCCGGTCTGGGCCGAGATCTCATTAAGCGATTCTGCGAACTAAGTGACACTGATGCATATAACAAGTCGAGACAATGCACTGCTGAGGCGAGCACGACTGGTACGTGACGGAAAGGTTGACGAGTTGATCTTTGTCGAGGGCCTGAGGCTTGCTGAAGAAGCATTCAATTCCGGGTTGAAGATTGAAGCGGTGATCTACTCAGATGAGCTGGCGCAAAAGGACCGCGCTCAGAAGTCAATCGAACAACTTGCGGAAGTCGCAAGGCGAAGCGCATCGGCAAGTGAAAAGCTTCTGGAATCGATCTCCTACACAAAAACGCCTCA
>Ga0097621_100001567_pt1 | contig 15627 bp, 12 predicted proteins | sample KBSMisM72_FD_73165 | JGI IMG/M metagenome (GOLD analysis project Ga0097621, IMG submission 73165) | Miscanthus rhizosphere microbial communities from Kellogg Biological Station, Michigan, USA - KBS Miscanthus M7-2 (version 2) (version 2) | ecosystem: Host-associated > Plants > Roots >... | reverse complement strand
AGCGGCGACGCTTACGACGTGAGTGTCTTTGGACTCTTCCTGTTTTCGATGGTCTTCATGGATACCGCGGCGACGATTCCGACGGGCGCGATGGCCGAACGATGGAAATGGGGGTCATTCGTTCTGTATGCGCTGTTCATGTCGATGTTCATCTACCCGATCTTCGGCAATTGGGTGTGGGGTGGCGGATGGCTTGCGCAACTCGGCAAGGAATTCGGTTTGGGCCATGGCCACGTTGATTTCGCTGGTTCGTCGGTCGTGCACATGGTTGGCGGGGTTGCGGCTTTCGCCGGCGCGAAGATTCTTGGACCACGTATCGGGAAGTACGAAGCCGATGGAAGAGTGAACGCGATTCCGGGTCACGACATGCCGATGGCGATTCTCGGCGTTCTCATACTGGCGTTTGGTTGGTTTGGCTTCAACGCGGGCTCGACGCTATCGGGCGGCGATCTGCGTATCGCTGTAGTGGCTGTGAATACGATGCTCGGTTCAGCGGCTGGCGCCGTGTCGGCGATGATCGCGATCAATTACCTGCGCGGCAAACCGGATCTGTCGTTCATGGCGAATGGAATGCTCGCCGGGCTCGTAGCTGTCACGGGACCGTGTGCGTTTATCAACAGCACCGGCGCCGTTTTGATTGGTCTGATAGCCGGCATCCTGCTCGTCGGCGCGACCATCTTCGTGGAACATCGCCTGAAGATTGATGATCCGGTGGGAGCGATCAGTGTTCACGGTGTGAACGGCGCCTGGGGTGTGATTGCTATTGGTTTATTTGCAGATGGGACTTACGGCGCCGGACTCAACGGCGTGGCCGGAGGAGTGCGCGGCTTGTTCTATGGTGGCGGCATGGGCCAACTCACTGCGGAGATTATCGGTGCGGCTGCATGTATTGCCTTCACGTTCACCGCATTTCACGCGTTCTTCAAGGTTATTGGATCGCTGGTTGGCAATCGTGTGTCGGAAGCGGTGGAGATGGAAGGTTTGGACATTGGCGAGATCGGCGTTCAAGCGTATCCAGAGTTTCTGCCTGCGCCACCTGTCGTCGCGACCACACAACCCGACGTCATTCCAGTTGCGGCAAGTTCAGCAGTTCCAACGCTGGACGAAGGCCTCGCGGTCTAATATGCGTAATCTGTGGATACATTGATTGATGGACCACAAAAACAAGGTCTCTACGATCCACGCAATGAGCACGATGCTTGTGGCGTGGGTTTCGTCGCTGATGTTAAAGGGCGACGATCGCATCAGATTGTCAAAAACGCGCTCGAGGTGCTGCGTAATCTGGAACATCGCGGCGCGTCGGGGTGCGATGCGAATAGCGGTGACGGCGCTGGGATTCTGATTCAAACACCGCACGAATTCTTCAAGAACAAATGTTCGTTCGAACTCCCCGCCTTTGGACAGTACGCCCCCGGAATGGTCTTCCTGCCTGTGGCCGGCTCGTTGCGACAACAGTGCGAAGCCGTACTCGAGCAGATCGTCGAAGAGGAAGGCCAGCAAGTAATCGGCTGGCGAGATGTTCCAACAAACGACGCTCTCCTTGGTCCAACTGCCCGCGAGTCAAAGCCCGTCATCCGCCAGGTCTTCATCGCGCGCAATGACGATCTAACGGACGACGCCGCTTTCGAACGCAAGCTCTACGTCATCCGCCGCCGTGCATCTCGACAAGTAAAACAAGCGAACATCGAGGGCTTTTACCTGTCGAGTCTCTCGTACAAGACTCTCGTCTACAAAGGCATGCTGACTGCCAGTCAGTTGCCGCAGTTCTATCCCGATCTGGTCGACGACTCGCTAACATCAGCGCTCGCTATCGTCCATTCGCGTTTCAGCACCAACACGTTTCCGAGTTGGGCGCGCGCACATCCATACCGTTATCTCGCACACAACGGCGAAATCAACACACTGCGCGGCAACGTCAACTGGATGCACGCACGCGAAACCCGCTTTGCGTCGCAACTATTCGGCGAGGATTTACAAAAGGTGTTGCCCGTGATCGACAACGATGCGAGCGACTCAGGGATGTTCGACAACGCACTGGAAATGTTTTTGCTTGCCGGACGTTCGCTGCCTCACGCGCTGATGATGATGGTTCCCGAACCGTGGACCGGCGATCACGTTATGAATCAGGAAAAGCGTGCCTTCTACCAATATCACTCGCTGCTTACCGAGCCGTGGGACGGACCAGCTGCAATCGTCTTCAGCGATGGATTCACCGTCGGAGCGTTACTCGATCGCAATGGTCTTCGTCCCGCTCGCTACTACATCACGCAGGATGATTTGGTTGTGATGGCGTCTGAAGTCGGAGTGCTCGACATTCCGGCGGAGCGGATCGTAGCTAAGGGAAGTCTCAAACCGGGCAATATGTTCGTTGTAGACACAATTCACGGGCGCATCGTCGATGACGACGAATTGAAGCACACGCTGGCGCGCGAACATCCTTACCAGGAGTGGCTCGACACAAACATGATCGCGTTGGACCAGTTGCCTGAACCACCATACGTTCACACAACGAACACTGAAACGATTCTCCAGCGCCAACGTGTTTTTGGTTACACGTATGAAGAGTTGCGATTGCTCATCGAGCCGATGGCCACAACCGGAAGCGAGCCGATTGGCTCGATGGGTACTGACACGCCGCTCGCGATTCTGTCTGATCATCCGCAGTTGCTTTACAGTTACTTCAAACAACTCTTTGCGCAGGTAACGAATCCGCCTGTCGACGGAATTCGCGAAGAGCTCGTGATGTCCGCTGACACGTGTGTTGGTCCAGAGGCGAACATGCTCGAGCCGTCGCCGGAGTGTGCTCGTCAAATCCGGCTCTCGTCGCCAATTCTGACTAACGAAGAATTGGAAAAGCTGCGACTGCTCGGCGATTCGGACAGTCACTGGGGAAGATCAGGCTTCAAGTCACTCACTCTACCAATCGTTTATGCGGCTGCGGCCGACGGGAAGGGACTCGCAACCGCACTCGATAACATCTGTGAACAATCAAGCGCAGCGATCAAAGCCGGCTACGATCTTATCATCCTCTCCGATCGCAACATCGACGCCGAGATGGCGCCCATTCCCGCGCTGCTAGCCACGGGCGCTGTTCATCATCACCTGATTCGTGAGGGCACGCGCACGCAGGTCGGCTTGATCGTTGAGAGTGGGGAGCCGCGCGAAGTGCATCACTTCGCCTTGCTGCTCGGTTACGGCGCGGCCGCGATCAATCCCTATCTCGTATTTGAAACTCTCCACGACAAACAAACCGCACTGCGCAATTACGTGCATGCGATAAACAAAGGCATCATCAAGGTCATCTCGAAGATGGGCATCTCAACCACACAGGGATACTGTGGCGCGCAGATCTTCGAAGCCACGGGGCTGCATCAGGATCTCATCGACAAGTACTTCACCTGGACACCTTCACGCATCGGCGGTGCGAATCTCGATGTGATCGCGGAGGAAGTTCAACGCAGACACGCAGCGGCTTTTGTTGACCAGCCCACTCTCGAAAGCGGCGGTCACTATCAGTATCGCAAAGACGGTGAGCCTCATCTCTTCAATCCTTTGACCGTTCACAAACTGCAGGCGGCTTGTCGTACCGGAAGTTATGAAATGTTCAAAGAGTACAGCGAGCTCGTCAACAACCAGTCGCGCAATCTCTGCACGTTGCGTGGACTGATGGTGCTCCGGTCGACTCGTCCGCCCGTTTCAATTGACGAGGTCGAACCGGTGGAAGCTATCGTCCGGCGTTTCAAAACTGGCGCGATGTCTTACGGTTCGATTAGCAAGGAAGCGCACGAGTCGATTGCGATCGCGATGAACCGCATCGGCGGCAAGAGCAACACCGGCGAGGGCGGTGAAGATCCGGAACGCTTTGGCGATTCGCGAAACAGCGCCATCAAGCAAGTCGCTTCCGGCAGGTTTGGAGTCACGAGTCACTACCTCGTGAATGCGCAGGAACTGCAGATCAAGATCTCGCAGGGCGCGAAGCCGGGCGAGGGAGGTCAACTGCCTGCAGAAAAAGTTTATCCGTGGATCGCAAGCGTCAGACATTCGACTCCCGGTGTCGGATTGATCTCACCGCCGCCGCATCACGACATCTATTCGATCGAGGATCTGGCCCAACTAATCTTTGATCTGAAGAATGCAAATCCCGAGGCGCGGATCAGCGTCAAGCTGGTTGCCGAAGCGGGCGTGGGGACAATCGCGGCGGGCGTCGCGAAGGCCCGTGCAGACGTCGTTCTGATCAGCGGTTACGACGGCGGCACGGGCGCATCGCCGCTGACCAGCATCAAGCACGCGGGCGCTCCCTGGGAACTCGGCCTTGCGGAAACGCACCAGACGCTGCTGCTGAACGACCTGCGCAGTCGCATCACAATCGAAACTGATGGACAGCTGAAAACAGGTCGTGACGTTGTTGTCGCAGCGCTGCTCGGTGCGGAAGAGTTTGGCTTCGCGACTGCGCCACTCGTCACGCTCGGTTGCATCATGATGCGTGCCTGTCACTTGAACACTTGTCCCGTCGGGGTGGCCACGCAGGATCCCAAACTGCGAGCGAAGTTCACTGGTGATCCTTCACACCTGGTCAACTTCATGATGTTCATCGCGCAGGAAGTGCGCGAGTTGATGGCCCAGCTCGGCTTCCGCAATATGAACGAGATGGTGGGCCATTCCGAGTGTTTGCAAATGTCGGAGATCGATCACTGGAAAGCGCGCAATCTTGATCTGTCGCCACTGCTCTTTAAACCCGATGTTCCCGCGACTGTCGGACGTTATTGCCAGACGACACAGCATCACGATCTGGAAAACACACTCGATAATGAGAAACTGGTCGATCTCTGCCGGCCTGCTTTACGCAACGGTGAACCAGTCTCAGCGACGCTTCCGATTCGCAACATTCATCGTGCTGTGGGAACGAGACTCGGAAGCGAAGTCACGCGGCAATACGGACCAGCCGGTCTCCCGCACGACACGATTCAACTGCGCTTCGAAGGATCTGCAGGACAGAGTTTCGGCGCTTTTATTCCGAAAGGGATTTCGCTGCGACTCGAAGGAGATGCAAACGACTATCTCGGCAAAGGTTTGTCAGGCGGAAAGATCGTCGTCGTTCCGCCAGGTAATTCCACGTTTGTTCCGGAAGAGAATGTGATCATCGGCAACGTTGCGTTGTACGGCGCGACTAGTGGCGAGGCTTACGTCAACGGTATCGCAGGCCAGAGGTTTTGTGTGCGGAACAGCGGCGCGAACGTCGTGGTTGAAGCTGTCGGCGATCATGGTTGTGAGTACATGACTGGTGGAAGAGTCGTGGTGTTGGGCGGGGTCGGCCGAAACTTTGCGGCTGGTATGTCGGGTGGCATCGCGTATTTGCTGGACGACAATAGAGCGTTTTGTAACGTTGACATGGTGTCGTTGACCACACTCGACGATCAGGCGGAGATTGAGTTTGTTAAAGACATGATCTTTCGTCATGCCGAGCATACGGGCAGCCGGCGCGCCACTGAAATCCTCCTCGGCTGGGATCAATTTGTAACGAAGATTGTGCGAGTGCTGCCCAACGATTACGCGCGTGCAATAGAGAAAGCAGCAGTTGCACATGCATGACCGCATTCTTCCAGTGCTGCGATCGCCATTGGAACGCGTTCACGATTGGAACGAGTTTCACACACATTCTGCAGAATCGACTCTGCGCGAGCAGGCCGGCCGTTGTATGGACTGCGGCATACCTTTTTGTCACACCGGTGAATTGCTCAACGGTGCGGCGTCAGGTTGTCCGCTCAACAACCTGATGCCCGACTGGAACAATCTCGTTTACCGCGGTAATTGGAAAGCGGCGCTCGAGCTCCTGCACAAGACAAACAATTTTCCCGAGTTCACGGGCAGAGTTTGCCCCGCGCCGTGTGAAGGCTCGTGTGTGCGCGCGATCACTGAGGAGCCGGTCACGATCAAATCGATTGAGTGCGCGATCGTCGATCGTGGCTTCGAAGAGGGTTGGATTGTTCCGCGCCCGCCGCAACGCCGTACTGGAAGGAAAGTCGCAGTCATCGGATCCGGTCCGGCAGGTTTAGCGTGCGCGGCAGAGCTTAATTCAGCAGGCCACGCGGTGACAGTGTTCGAGAAGGCCGATCGTGTTGGCGGATTGCTCATGTACGGCATTCCAAACATGAAGCTCGATAAGGCGCTCGTCCAGCGACGTGTCGAGTTCCTTTCTGCCGAAGGCATTCACTTCATGACTAACATCGACGTTGGTCGCGACTATCCGGCGGAGCGGTTGTTGAGCGAGTTTGATGCGGCGGTTTTGTGTGGGGGGGCCAGTCGTCCGCGCGATCTTGCCGTTGAGAATCGCAGTCTGCCGGGCATTAACTTCGCGATGGATTTTCTACGCGCGAATACGAAGAGTTTGTTGGACGGTGCGACACCTGAGTTCATCTCCGCGAAAGATAAAGACGTGATCGTGATTGGAGGCGGCGACACGGGTACTGACTGTGTCGCCACTGCGCTACGACACGGCTGCCGCAGTCTGGTCCAATTTGAAATCATGCCTCCGTCGCCATCGGCGCGTGCGGCAGACAATCCATGGCCGCAATGGCCTAAGGTCCATCGCGTTGACTACGGCCATGAAGAAGCAATTGCGCTGCGTGGCAACGATCCGCGCTCGTATTCTGTGATGACGCGCCGCTTCATTGGTAATGAAACCGTCGAGGCTGTTGAAACCGTCGACGTTAATTCCTCATTCAGCGAAGTTCCAGGCACAACGCGCGTGTGGCCCGCTCAACTCGTGCTGCTGGCAATGGGATTTCTTGGTCCTGAAAAAGACGGCGTGATTTCCCAACTGGGCTTGACCCTGAACGCCCGCGGCCTCGTCGCAGTCGACGCAAACAAAATGACCAACATGCCCGGCATCTTCGCCGCTGGCGACATCGAACGCGGCCAATCCCTCGTCGTCTGGGCCATCTCCGACGGTCGCTGCGCCGCCGCCGGTGTGAATAAATACCTCGCTAACGCCTCACCCGCGGCGGTTTGATGAATGCGGAGGATCTTGCGCTAGCGATCTCTACTCCCAAGGGTGATTTTCAGCTTCCAAACGTCTGCATGATACACTCGCCGCATCACCGTTCGGCCAGCTCAGTCTTCCGTGTGCCCCTGTAGCTCAACGGTTAGAGCAGCAGACTCATAATCTGTTGGTTCGGGGTTCGAATCCCTGCGGGGGCACTAGTTCGACATCTGGATGGTCGAAAAGACTCAAACGGGTTGGAGTGAGCCGGCGAACCTGGGGCTTCCAGTCAACACGCCAAGTCAGGAGTTTTATCCATCCGTCTCAGCCAACGGAACGCTCTATTTCAGTTCTAATCGCGATGGCGGTAAAGGAAGTGGCGACATCTATCGCACGCAGTTCGTTAATGGTAAGTATTCCACCCCCGAGAACCTCGGGGATTCGATTAACACTAAGACTTTCGAAGGCGATCCCTATATCGCTCCGGACGAAAACTTTCTAATTTTCACTGCGTACAACCGCCCGGACGGTCTTGGAGATGGTGATCTTTACATCAGCCTAAATCGCGATGGCCATTGGACTCCGGGCGAAAAATCTGGGTAGCCCGATCAATTCTTCCGCGCTGGACTTCTGCCCGATCATGTCTCCCGACAAGAAATACTTTTTCTTTACCAGCGAACGAGGCTTTGCTGATCAGCCATTGAAGAAGAAACTGACTTACGACGAGCTCATGAAGAACATTCGCACTCCGGGGATGGTCTAGGCGATATCTACCGCATTGACGCCCGAGTCGTACTCGATTCAATAAAAACCGAAAAGTAATTGGTGCTGGTTTGCTGAGATGCAGTCCAATAACTGACCGTGTACACTCTATCGGATGATCTCGCCTGAAGAACTTGTCGGTGAGGAATGGGCAGCGTGGTATCGCCTTTCACCAGTAGAACGCTGGCGCGAATCGGAGCGCCTCTGGCAAATCTATTTCCATCTAGGTGGCTCGCTTGACACGCAACCCGATACTCAAAGTCCTTTCTTCGATCCGCGCGAACCGAGTGCGCGCCCTGCTGATGGGCGGTCCGGCATGCGTGTTCTACGGCGCAGCCGAGTTTAGTCGCAATACTGATCTCGCCCTTCTTGCCAGTTCGGAGAATTTCTCAAGACTCAACAAAACTCTTTCAGACCTGGATGCACACGTTATTGCCGTTCCACCATTTGAGCCAAGGTATCTCCGCAAGGGTCACGCGGTCCATTTTAGGTGCCAGCACGCCGAGGCGCGAGGCATGAGGGTTGATGTCATGACGAAGATGCGCGGTGTCGACTCGTTTCCAAAGTTGTGGAGTCGTCGCACAACAGTGTCGGTCCATGACTCCACTATCGAACTCATGTCGTTGCCCGACCTGGTACAGGCAAAGAAAACACAGCGAGATAAGGACTGGCCGATGGTGCGTCGACTCGTCGAGGTAAACTATTTTGCGAATCGCGAGAATCCGACACCAGAGCAACTCCATTTCTGGTTGTTGGAGCTCCGAACGCCGGAGTTACTAATTGAACTGGTACTGGAGCGAGGTGGATTACCACCAAACCTGGTTCGCAAACGTCCGCTTCTAGCACTCGCCCAAGCCAGCGACGAATCACTATTGTCTGACGCGCTTCTCGAGGAGGAAAAAAGGGAACGCGCGGCCGATCGGCAATACTGGATTCCGTTGAAGAAGGAACTCGAAAACCTCGGTCATGCCCGTGTGCCACAGTTGAACCGTTAAGGGATGAACATATCCAGAATTGCGGTTCATGGTCCGCTTCATCGCCCTGTGCCGATTGTGACCACTCAATCAAACGAGCCATACCTTTACTGCAACGAGTCTCAAATTAGATTGTCGGCGACGATAGGTCCCGCCCGGCGATCATATCCGAACTAGAAGAAAGTACTTGGCGTCGCAAAGTAGGATGTGGTATTAATCCTCCCGATGGAGGTTGCTCGGGTTGCTGGCAGCGGTTCTTTTGTCGAAATGAAGGTGATTGGCATGCACAAACTATTGAAATCTGCCGACGTCAAAAGACTAGTCGTAGTCTCAATCCTTCTCTTCTGGTGCGTTTGTATGATCGCGGTGCGGATAAAACGGACAGGTTCCGGTTACTACGCGTTTCTCGTCGCCAATCTCTTTCTCGCCGGCGTCCCTCTATTTTTTAGTTCGGTACTGCGGTTTGCAGCTCATCGAGAATTGCATTGGCCGATCCGGCTGGCGATCTTTTGTTTGTGGTTATTGTTCTTGCCCAATGCGCCGTACATTCTCACTGACATACTCCACTTGACTCGCGCGTCTCACGCTCCCGCCTGGTACGACCTCGCTCTGTTGCTCTCGTGTGCCGGAACCGGCCTGTTGTTGGGATACCTGTCACTCATCGATGTGCAGGCGATAGTCGCCCGCAGCTTAGGGCCTGCCTGCAGTTGGATCCTCGCAATGGTGTCGCTGGTACTAAGTGGATTTGCGATCTATCTCGGACGGTTCCTGCGCTGGAATAGTTGGGATGTACTGGTTGAGCCAACTCGACTGTTCGACATCATCGGCACCGTAGTTCACCCATGGGCTCATACGAAAGCCGTGTCAGTGACATTGATCTTTGGCGGAATCCTGACGCTCGGATACATCACCCTGCGAGTCTTACTCGCGCATCCTGAGCGTACCTGAAACCTATCTGCCGGCCACATCGTTTACTCAACACTTGCCCACTAATTGATTCGCCTCTATTCAAGGGAGAAGTGTGTCATGTTGATGGCAGATACGATGTCAGTCTTCTTTGTGATCGTGGGAATGCTCCTCGCCTTCTCGGGGCTCTGGTTGCTGTGCCGTGGTCTCTGGCCGAGCGCCGTAGAAGCGTCGACCGAACGTTGCACAAAACGCATCTGGCTGTACTTTCTTGCCGGACTTCCTTTGACGCTTGTCACGATAGCGTGGACCAGCGTTCTGTTTGCGCTCGGACCAGTTGGAAAGGTCGTGGGCGTTGCTGTGATGTGCTTCTATCAACTGCAGGCAAACATCGGGGTGGCAGGTTTGGCAACCGCGATCGGTCGCCGGCTTCCTTCGCCAGTTGACCAACACAGTCCGTGGCGCACAACGCTGCGCGGCGGAATCGCTTTGGAGCTGACTTATCTACTACCGATTCTGGGTTGGTTCGTAGTGCTTCCCGCCGCCACGATCATCGGCACTGGCGCATTCAATGCAAGCCTCGTTTCCAGGTTGAAGATTCAAGCCACTGCACAACCTGCGTTCGCGGAGAATCATGGACCTGTCTCATGAACTCCACGCGCCGTGCATTGCTAAAGGCAATTGGTCTGCTCGGAGCAACGTTGCCGTTCACTGCTTGCGAACGTTTGATCAGCAGCCTCGCGCAGCAGTCGATTCCAGAGAGCCTGACTTTGCCAGACAGTTCAGAAATCGACCCTTCGTTTCATCTTCTATCACGCGCTGCTTATGGTCCCTGGCCCGGTGATGTGGACAGAGTACGAGCGATGGGTGCTGAAGCGTGGATTGAGGAACAGCTAAATCCCGAAAACATTGACGACACCTTCTGCGATCTACGCGCTCGTCGCTTCGAAACAATCTGGCATGAACCCGGAACTTGTTACGAGTACAAGAAGCCTGTGTTGCGCGAGGAGATTACGCGTCACACTCTGTTGCGCGCGCTCTACAGCAAACGCCAGTTACTCGAGGTGATGGTTGGTTTCTGGACCGATCATCTGAACATAAACCTGGAGAAAGGCGACTGTATCTATCTCAAACCCTCCGACGATCGACTCGTGATTCGTGCCCATGCACTTGGGAAATTCAGGGACTTGATTCGTGCTTCCGCGACCTCGCCTGCGATGCTCGTTTATCTCGACGGCAAAGAGAATCAGAAGAAAGAACCCAGCGACGTACCAAACGAGAACTACGCGCGCGAGTTACTTGAATTGCACACACTCGGAGTCGATGGTGGTTACACGCAGACGGACGTTTACGAAGCTGCGCGCAGCCTGACCGGCTGGAAGTTGCGTACGGGTTGGCGGAAAGGAACTGTGTACTTCGATCAAACTCTGCACGACGATGGAGAGAAACATATCCTGGGCCAGGTCATTCCCGCAGGTGGCGGCGAACATGACGTAGATCGACTTGTCGAAATCGCCAGCAATCATCCTGCTACTGCACATCACATCGCCACCAAACTCACGCGCAGATTTGTTTCGGAAGACCCGCCGGCTTCACTCGTACAACGACTAGCGTCCGTCTTTACTGCAACGGACGGCGACATCAAGTCACTGCTGCGCACGTTGCTGACCTCAGACGAGTTCAAGGCAGCCAGGGGTCTCAAGTTCAAACGTCCATTTCAATACATCGCCAGTTGCTTGCGCGCGCTTGGTGCAGACACCCATGCGCACCAACCTTTGATCGAATACTTGCAGCGCATGGGCCAGGGTCCGTTTCAATATCCGACGCCGGATGGTTATCCCGATCGAATCGCTTCATGGCTCGGTACCTTACTCTGGCGCTGGAATTTTGCGTTTAGTGCCGTTTCAAATCACGTTCCCACAGTCACTGTCCCCCTCGAACAACTGGCGCAGGCTATCGGCGGCTCGACACCCTTTCAGCCCGCACAATTAGTTGCTTACTTCATCGGACGCAGAGCCTCGGATGCGGAGCTTGGGCCACTCCGAGCCTACCAGAACCAGGATCACGCGGAGTTGGTGTCGCTGGTGCTCGCATCGCCTGCATTTCAGAGGTGTTGAGTATGTCTAACACATCGCGTCGCGCCTTTGTTCGCAAACTGCTGCTCGCACCCGAAACGGCTATAGCGCCAGCCGGTGAACGTACTCTGGTTTGTATCTTTTTGCGCGGTGCTGCCGACACGCTCAACATGGTCGTTCCGCGTGGTGACGATGAGTATTACCGGTTGCGCCCAACCTTGGCGATCGCGGCATCTGATGGATTGAGGCTCGACGATTTCTATGCGTTTCATCCGAACCTTGCGCCCTTGTTGCCGGCGTTCAATGAAGGTCGACTCGGCATCGTGCAAGCAGTAGGCACTGACAATCCGACTGGGTCTCACTTTGAAGCGCAGGACCAGATGGAGCACGGCGAATCTTATGGTCACCTGATCGGAGGCGGCTGGTTAGGTCGTTATCTCCGCACGCGATCCGCCGAAGTAACACCTCTTTCCGCGGTCACGATCGGTTCCAGCATTCCTGAGTCATTGCGTGGCGCACCCACGGCGAGCGCGATCGAATCGATCGAAGAACTTCAAATCAAGACACCGGGGAACGATGCGGCTGCGGTGTCGTCGATCTTGTCCGCGATGTACAGCGCGGAAGTCGGGATGGTGGGGCAAGCGGGAAAAGCAACTCTGGATCTTTTGTGGCGTGTAGAGTCGCTGCGAGGCGCGGCCTACAGTCCGGAAGGCGGAGCGGTCTATCTCGACGACGACTTCTCGCATGGACTACGAGAGATCGCGCGGTTGATAAAAGCGCAGGTCGGCCTCGAGGTTGCGTGTTTGGATCTGGGTGGGTGGGATACGCACTTCTTTCAGGGCAGTACTTCCGGTTTGCAGGCAGCTCTGATTCAGCAACTGGCGGGTGGTCTGGCTGCATTCGATCGAGATCTCGGCGCACAACGAAATCGAGTAACGACGCTGGTTCTGACGGAATTTGGCAGACGGACTTATGAGAACAGTTCATTGGGAACGGATCACGGCCGTGGATTCGCGTTGTTTGCGCTGGGTGGTATGGTCAAAGGTGGTAAAATCCACGGCCAGTGGCCGGGGTTGGTGGAAGAATCTTCTTCACAAACGGATTCGCTGAATCCGGTTGGACCCAGTGGACTCAAGGTTTTGATTGACTATCGCTCAGTGCTGTCGGAAGTGTTGACAAAGTTTCTCGGTCATCGCGAGCTGAATCAGGTGTTCCCGAATTTCAATCCGCAACCCGTCGACTTAATTTAGCCCCGTTCACCGAACTGTAGGGGCGGCCCTCCGTGGCCGCCCTCGGTTGGCACACGGATTCAAGAGTCGACGGTCTCGGGTTTTGCGAATACGATTAAACCGAGGGCGGCCACGGAGGGCCGCCCCTACAGTTCGTACAAGGAGTCTGGATTTGAAGCTTGTTCTAATTGGTGTAGCAATCGCGCTGCTAGTCTCGCAGGCTTTTGCGCAGGGATTTAGTGTCGAGAGTAAATCGCCGCCGTCGGTTGTTGGCGCTGGTCCTTTTGTTTCACTCGAAGGCCGGTTCTCGATCGCGCTGCCGGCCGGAACTCACGGTTACAGACCAGTGGCGCTCGAGATAGTTCACTAAACCGGCGTCTGGTTGCGACTGTTGATGACAAGGGTAACAAGATCGAAGAAACGGAATTTCAGACTCTCGACGGCCCAGTCAAGGAGACAAATACTCATATGCGTACGAATTTGACGCGAAAGGCAATTGAACCCCGAACTAGCTTTAATGGATCAGGTAGAACGCCGTCTGGCGCGGGCGAAACCACTTCATTCCTTCCTTTGTTAAATAAGCATCGTCTTCCATCATGATCGTGACCTTTTGACCGCCCCACTCCGGAACCGGAGTGCTCGTGTTCAATTCGATCGAGGTATACGAGCCTTCACGAAACGGCGGTTCAGCTGGTGCGCCGGCTGCCGGGCGCCGAAAGTCTATGCTGGCGCCGAGTGCGTGTCCCTGATTGCCGACCGAATGCGAATAGATCATCGCTTCAATACCGGCGGCTTTCATGTCTGCCATCGTCGCCTCGTAAACCTCAAAGCCTTTCGCACCGGGTTTGATGTGAGTGAACAGAGCATCCTGAAGACGATTCGTATTGGCGAGTGCTTTCTTTAATCCTTCGGGCGCGTCCTTTTCACCGGGACGCAATATGTATCCCATCTTCTGCCAGTCAGTACTCAAACCCATGTAGTTCAAACCGCAGTCAATGTGAATCACGTCGCCTCTTTGGATAACAGTTGACTCTTCAGCAACGTCGAGGAATTGCTGTGTCTTGGCAGTTTCATGACTCTGTCGCTGAACTCGCAGATCGGCCTGGAACCAGGTGTTCAACCCCAGATTGTTTAGCTGTTGCAGAAACCAATAGCGCACGTCGCCCACGGTCGTCTTACCGGGCGTGATCACTTCGTTTGAAAACGCACGCTGCGTCAATATGTCTGTAACCGCGACAGCGGTGCGATACGTTTCCAGCTCTTCAGGCAAACGCGTGTCCATGTATTCAACGATGAGTGGCGCCGCGGAAACGAATCGGGACGCGTAATCAGGGCCGAGGGTTTCCGCTAAAAATTTATAAGCATCGTGAGTGATCCCGTTTGTCGCGCCGCGTGTTCCGCCCATGTTGAGTGCGATCGTTTTTGGTTTGCGCTCTTCGACAATGCGCTTCAATGTGGCCGCGATTTGACTGCCCGGCGGCTGCAGGAGCTCGTAAAAATATTTCAGATGTTCTTCCCCATAACGGACGACGGCGATGCGGTCGAGCTTGTCGCCGCGGTCCGCAAAAATAAAGAATTCGCGCCTGCCCACGTAGGGGATAGGTGGCGCGATATATTCCGTCACTGGATCGGGATGAAACTCTTCGTTGGTGACTATCCACATGTCGATCTTCTGTTGCCGCATGAGCGGGAGCAACATGGTGTCGAGACGTTTTTTGAGCCACGTCTCACGTAGTGCCTGCTGCTCACGCACGGTGAGGAGTTTCGGTAACGGCTCAACACTCTTTCGCGCTTGCGAGTAGATTGAGGAGGTCGAGAGCAGAAGAATTCCGGTCAGGATTAAAACCCGTTTCATAGAAGTCTTTTTTCTTTCTGTGTAGTCTGTGGATGAAAACCGTGATCGTGCGCGAATACCATTGCCTGTGCGCGCGACCAGACACCGAGTTTATCGAAGACATTTGAGACGTGATTGCGGACGGTCTTTTCACTGATCGAGAGACGCGCCGCGATTTCCGCGTTACCCAAACCTTCAGTGATCAGTGCCAGCACTTCACGCTCGCGCGCGGTTAGTGAGTTGAATGCAGAATCCTCTTCGCCGGCCGCACCCTTGATTCCCATAAAGTCCAACACTTCCTCGCAGAAGCGTTCCCAGGCTGGTTCGCCTTCCAAAAGAATGTGGTTTTTGGAATCAAGCTCGACGAATTGAGCGCCACGAATTCCTGCCGCGAGGATGTGACCCTCCGCGATCGGAATCACGTCGTCGTCGCGTGAGTGCAGTACGAGGGTCGGCACATCAACCTTGCTGAGAAGATCGACGACGTTGATTACCGCGCGTGTTTCCAAAAGTCGCGCAGCAATGTCGGGTGAAGTTGTTTTACGACAGAGCTCGTTGAACCACCCGATTTGTTCGTCTGTAGCGCCGGGGATAAATCGCGATGTGAAGATCTGGCGGAAGGCCGGATTGTCTTTGCCCCAGCCCAGACGAGTCATGTCGATCAGCGCGCGATAAAAACGGTCTTTATCCGGGTCGCCTCGTTCATACGTGCCGCGCGCGTAAGCGCCGTAGAGCACGAGTCCTGAGACGCGTTCGGGATGCTTCACCGCGTACGCGATACAAGTTGCGGCGCCCTGAGAAATGCCTAACAGAGCAAACGGCTCGGGAGGATCGACTACGTCGACAAGCGCCTCGAGGTCTTCAACCC
>Ga0097621_100001564_pt1 | contig 15636 bp, 32 predicted proteins | sample KBSMisM72_FD_73165 | JGI IMG/M metagenome (GOLD analysis project Ga0097621, IMG submission 73165) | Miscanthus rhizosphere microbial communities from Kellogg Biological Station, Michigan, USA - KBS Miscanthus M7-2 (version 2) (version 2) | ecosystem: Host-associated > Plants > Roots >... | reverse complement strand
TGACTGTCGTTTATCGGTGGTGAACGCGACTTACCGGTGGAATACCGGTGGTGTTACGGTAAGTCCGGTGGCACCCGTTGCGACTGAGATACCGGACTGACAAATTGCCGGATTCCCAGGCTAGATAGGAAGGGCGCAGCGATGCCGACTATTGTGGAAGTGTCCCAGCTAGTACCTGTAACTAGGGCCAGAACTGCCAGGAGAATGGAGGTAAGAAGGCCGATGGCTACGGCAGGTTCGGTCCAGATTCTCTTACCAATTACCTTCATTAGGACCCCCCATTCACCCGTGGTATCAGTGGTATCGGTGGTTCACTCCCTAGATGTAACGCCGAACGTTCATGATGTCACCACGGTAATCCCACCTGATGTAGTAGGGACCGCCTTCACTACCGTGACTGACCACCATCGGTGTCCCGCTTCTTCCACCCTGCCGTCCGACGATGATTGCGACATGCTTTCCAGGCGCGCCGTTACCGTAAAGGACGAGGTCTCCCCGCCGGAAGTCTCGCTGGTTCTCCACCACCATGCCGTGATTGAGCATCGTCCCCGTGTACCCAGCGCGCCAGTTCGCACCGTTCACTACGTCCTTGACCTTGAACGGAACGTACAGAGCGTTCCAGAGACACCACGTGGCGAATGAGGAGCAGTCGCATTGGTTGGGGAACTGCCCCTGACGGGAGTAGCGCGTGTCAGCGATCCCCTGCCAGCGTGCCCCCCCTTGCGTGTAGTGAATCGCGCCACGGTTGCGGAACCCCAGCATGGCGGCTTGCACTGCCCGGTCACGCGCCAGGGTCTTTTTGTCGTGCCGCAGTCCCGATGGCCCTACCCGTGGTTCACTCATTCGCTAGCTCCTCCTGCGCGTCCTCGTCCGGGGGGATGTTTGTGTCGGGGGTTGCGTCCGGCTCTAGCTCCTCCCCTGCATCGTCGTCATTGGTGGTATCCGTTGCTTCAGTCATTTGGTGCGATCCCTTCTTGTTTAGACGTATCCGACAACGACAATTGGCGCAAACGTCGCGGTAGCAGTGGCAACGCTAGTGGTATTCACGACAGCCACCTGGATGCCGATATTGGCGCCCATAACGATGGTTTGGTAACACCAGCTAAGCGACGCGCCGGACGTGGTGACGAATCCCCCGAATGTGCGAACAAAGCTGAATGCACGTCCACTGCCACTAGGGGCAATCGTGGCCGACAGCCCGGTACTCAACCCACCCGCCGGGAGGAACGCGGACCCCACCCCTGCCGCGAGTCCTGGAAACACCAGCCCTGACAGGGCTGCAAGGTAAATTTCGGACGGGACAGGGTTATTGATTGAGGCGGACGGCTTTACCTTGAGTCCCCCACCGTATGTCCCCTGTAGGTCGCTTGCAGCGGGTGGGGTGTCACTGTCCATGACATAGTCGGAGGAACCATCACTACCTAGCAGTAGCTTGATTACCTCCCCGGATGCTCCCCATGCCTGGGCGTTGATTTGTGCCGCAACGGGACTGTTGTCACCCGTCAGCTCTAGCCGTGCCAGTCCGGGGTTCTGGCTGGGATTCCTGACAGGGTCAGTGGAGTAAGGCGACAGTGCATCAAGTTCTAGGACTGACTCGTCGTGGTCTCCTGCACCGGCACCCCATCCACCGATGATGCGGGGACCTGGTTGGTTACCACCCGGGGGGTCAGGTAACCACCGAATCTGTTGAGCGGCGTTTTGACTGGTGTCAGTGTGCAGGAAGTCAATCCCCTGGGCTGACACGTGTCCAGAGAACGCAGCGCCCACGGACCCATCGGGCGCCACGGTGAGATAGTTAGGTGTCCCCACCGGACTCATATGACTGTCACCGATGCCGGGGTCGCCGCCGACGATGACCTCACTCGTACCCCACCGAAAGCGTGGGAGTATGCGAACCCTTCATCAGCGGGTGACTCAAACCGCTGCATCCCAGGCAATAGGAAGTGCTCGAACGGTTCCCAGTTCACGTCCGCTGACGCTGCTCCCGGTCCTGGCGTTGACACCTGGTAGAAGATGCCGCCGTTTGCAACGTTCAGTGAGAACCCCACGCGCGGCGGATTGAACACCACGGTGAATGCGTCAGCGTAGGTGACACCAGGGACCGCGTTGTTCAGGAGGGGGACGGTCACGTGATGGCGGTACGCACCGGGCGGTCCTGTAGCTGGTCTAGCTGCACGTCTACACGGCACGCAGCATTGCTAGACGGGGCAGTGAACTGTGCCCATAGCTGCCTACCCTCCGTGATGATCGGACTGTTACCGATGTCCGTTGCCATGACACCGGACGACGCACCCACGGTCACCACTGCCACCAGGGGACCGCTACCCGGGGCGTCCAGCCATAGCCTGATGTCCTGCGCGGGCGAGGTCTGAATCGCCCACCTTGTGATGATCCACTGCCCACCTGGGGGGACCGTGCCCAGGAACAGGTTGAATTGTCCGCCTCCAGGGGCCGTGTCCTGCGCATAAACGCGCCTCTGAGTCCGATCCACGACATCCTGGGGGTCTTCTGCCACGGAGTCCCGAATCTCCTCTAGGAGGGCTTCTATGCGGTACAGGCATCCCCGCAGGTCATCCGCGTGTTCGTTCAGTCCTAGGCTTCCCAGGATTCCGCTCATGACTTCCTCTCGTAGGCGTAGATGGTGGCGAGTCCGATCATGATGGCGACCAGGATCGTTTGGCGCAGTAAGCGCAGTTCGTGTTCAGTGTTCCGCGCCCGCGCGTTGGACTCCGCCAGTGCGTCGATGATTGGACCCCAGGGGATGGGTTCGTGATGGGTGGTATCGGTGGGATCGGTGGCGCTCATAGGGGAATCGGTACCGCTGGGAGTCCCTTCCCGAATTGTTTGAATGCCGCGCTCAGCGCCAAGGCAATCAGTACAAGGCCACCTAACGCCATAGCTACCCGGAGCCAGAACCCGCCGTGAAAGACGATCCCTAGCTTGTTCAGGAAATCCCCCACCGCTCCCGTGGCGTCCAGGGGGTTGGGGAGTCCCGTGGGGTCCCCCACCCCCGTCCCGAACGCCCCGCTGGTCGCGTTCGGTGATCCCTTCTTCGCCTGGTCTAGGAACTTCCGGTATGCGCCATTGTTGTAGGTCGCCCATGGGGTGAAGTCAGTCCAGTTCTTTGAGATACGTTTGGCAGCGGACGCAGCGCAGGGCGGGGAGAACGCGCAGGCATCCGACACGTCAGGATGCGCGCGGTCATTGATCTGGAACAGTCCTCTGTCACGTGACTTGTCGCCATTGACGTTGACAGCGTGAGTGTTGCCACCGGACTCCGCTAGGACGATGGCAAGGGCAGTGACGTTGCCCCCCGCCTGACCGATCAGTTCCCAGAGGGATGCAACGTTCAGGTGTTGCCCTGCCGTCCTGGTCGCCACTTACCCCACCTTCCTCCACTTACCACTACGGTAGTGGTGATACTTCCCCCGCTTCTTCCCGGGTGGGTTGTACTCCACCCGGTACCATCCCCACGTGTCTCGCCTGGGGAAGTTCGGATAGGGGACCTTGTGAGCCGCCTTCGCTGCTTTCTGGGCGGCTGGCAGGTTCTCTACCACGTGGGCCACTGGTGCGGGCGGAGGGGTCGCGTGAGCCACCGCTGGCGTCACCCTGTTAGGTGGGCCACCGCCAGTGGGCGCGTCCACCAGGGAAGACGTGATGGGGTTCTGGTTGACTGGCATCACTCCAGCGAGTCCCTGACCACCCGTCAGTGAGTCAATGAGGGTTGCCATGTCCTGGATGTTCAGTCCACCGCCAGCGGAACCAACCGCTGACCCGTACCCCAGGAAGGCACCATCAGTGCCCACCGTACCGTCATAGGTGGCGGGTGACCCCAGCGAACCGTATCCAGTGAGCGCGTCGCCGCCGACCGTACCGTCAGTGGGTGCCACGGGGTCACCTGATCCATCGCCAGCGGCAAGGTCTGTTGCCTTCGCCTGTTCCCGCTGGTGGATGTAGTACGCCACGATGACCGCAAACACGATCACCCCAACGTAGACGATGGGCTTGTGACCCTTCAGGGCGCCCATCAGTTTCCCTGGTGCCTTCGCTGCCGCTCGCGGCGCACCTGCGGGGTTAGGAATCTCCATCAGTAGCTACCCCATCCCGTACAACGTAGGCGTGGTCTGAAACAGTGACCCGTAGGCGACATGCTGAGGGGGAGCGATGTTGGACCGCTCCCTCCATACCAGATGGTTACCGAACGGGGTGGAAGCGAGGTCCCCGCCGATGTCCACGTTCTCACCCCAGGCGAAGTCTTCACTGCCCATCATCATCCCCATGTCATAGGCGAAGGTCACCACTTGCACCTTCGCTTGACGCGCAGGAGTTGCACCATCGCGGATGGGGTCTGGCGACTCCTGCGGGCTAAGGATGACCGGGACACGGACGTTGCGCTCCGCTGCCGTCCAGGTGACACCCTCTGGATTCTTGGCGTCACCCACTCCCCGCCCACGGTCGATGATGGCACCGAACGTGTTGAATACCGCCCGGATCATCGTGCTGCACTGGTGGCAGCGCGCAGCACGTTGGCGAACCCCGTGGTGAGCGCCTGAATCTGACCCCGTGTGTTACGGGAACCCACGATGACCGCCACGATGGAAGCGACCACGATCAGGGATGCAACGTCAGCGATACGGTCCATGAGGGACCTCCTAGTTGGCGAGGTTCCCGGGGATGCCGGGAATAACGATGGATTGTGGAGAGGTCACGACAGTACGCCTCCCCTGGGTCTGGCGGTTCACCGCCACGGGTGATGGTGGCGTCTGGGGTGGGGTGAACCGGCGCGCTGGTTGCTTCTTGCTGGTGTCCAGTTCTCCCCGCTGGTTTAGGTAGGAGAGAACCCCGTCACCCTCCCCCAGGAGAACGGTCACCAGGACCGCCACCGCGAGCGCCTGCGCCACTTCCGGTTCGGCTTCCGCGAGGAAGGAGAGAAGGGTGAACGCCGCCCCCGCACCGATCAGGAATCGCGCTGACGGTAGCTCCTTCTGTTTCGCAACGCTGTTGAGTGAACCCACGCCCACCGTGAGAACCCCGCAGGTCACAACTGCTTTCTGGGACATGGACTGTCACACTCCTACGTGAACGTGGTTACGGTGGCCCGCCCATACTGCCGCGTACACGGCAGGGCCAACGTCGTGTCCGTGGTACACGGCGAAGCCTGGGTTGTGAATCAGTTGGGTGAGGGTCGCCTTGTAATGCTGATGGATGAACTGACAGTAGGCGTGCATCTGAGATTCACTGCCTGACGTGTCAAACGCACGATGCATGTAATGCATTGACCCTGCCGCATGGACCTTGTGGACGGGACCCCATGACTTAGGTGCGCCTGGGGCGTCACACTCACTGACACGGAGACCGTAGGACTCCGCTATATGACCCAGTGAGACCAGGGTTGCCGCTTTCCCCCCCGATGCCAGAACGGGGGTAGGCGTGTCACTGAGAGAGGGAGTCCCTGGTTGCCCGTGTTGGAGGTCCGGGATGTCCCCGGGACTCCCCCCCTCTATGTGACCTCCTCTCCCCAGGAGGGTGTCAAGTACGTTCTGGTCCTTCCACGCTGAGTAGACCAGAACCGCACCGAACAGGAAGGCGACCCAGGCGACTGGCATTAGTGACCCTCCTTATCGGGAGTATCAGTGGTACCGGTGGGAGGGGATGTTTCCATGTTCACCCTGACCCTAGTCCACGATGCACGTGAAGATGGAGACCTGCCCGCCTGGGGCATTGATAACCAACTTGCCGAACGTTGACCCTTGTGGACATGTTGTAGTTCCTGCGGGACCTTCTGGACCCCTAGGACCGGGTGGCCCTGGGGGTCCCTGCTTACCGGTACCTACATCTACAGTGACCGTCTTAGTGGGCGTCTGACTTCCACTCTGCGCCACCACGGCAGCGGTACCCAGTCCGCCTGCACCTGCCAGTGCTAGGCCACCGACAACCGCCAGTAGTACTGGACTAGGACGCATCACGCATCCTTAGCTTGTGTAGTTCGGCGGCCACCTTCTCTGACTCAGCGCGTGCCTCACGTAGACGTTCAATGCATTGTTCCCGTTCACTCGCCCTAGTAGCGCGTAGGGAGAGGAAGGTTGACACACACCCACCTATTGCAGAGATGATCGCTGCAATACCTAGCAGTGTGGGTGTTATGCGGCCATCCTCATCTTCTGCCAGCCGAACAGTGCGAGGATGCCCAGGATGATTCCCCAGAGGAGACCCTTGTTACGTGCGCTCATGTTCTCACCCCCTCCCCACTGCCACCATTGCGCGAAACCCTGACTTCTTCAGGACAGTGAGAACGACCGCTGCCATGACGATCATCACTGCCACTGACACGGCGGCGTCCTTTGGGTCCGTGTCATCGTAGGTGTTGGGGTCATACCCCCCGTCGTATCCAGCCATCGTTCACCCCTCCTTACATCGCCTGGGGAACCGGCTGGCCGACGTTGGGGTGGAACCCCGTGGCGCTGTTCTCGACGAACCGCTCCTCTGGCCTGACCTCTGCCGGAGCGATGTCGTTTGTCACCACCTGGATGGAACCGGCCACCGTGTTCACTCCGTCCAGTTCCAGGCGGGTGGACTGAACGGTGGGAAGCCAGAGGTTCGGTTCCTCGTCCCCAGCGTGGCCCACGATGCTGTTGGCGAAGTTGAAAGCGAAGACTCCCGTGTCACGTGCGGCGGGCGCTTCCAACGCCTCCATCATCCGCTGGGTCCGGTAGTTCTGACTCTCCATGTTCAGGATGCGCGCATCCCACATGAACTGGATGGGGTTGGGCATGACCCCGTCCGACCTCGCGCCGGTACCGTCCCGGCAGATGAAGATGAGGTTACGGATGAGGTTTCCGACACGCGGCAGAAGGATCGTCTGGTTACCCACCGCGAGACCTGACTTGGAGAACGCGGACCAGAACTGGGTTGTACCGTGAGCGATGGGTTCCCGCTGTTGTGGGCGCCCCGTGAGGTCAGTTGCGTTGGGTTGTGACCATGCCTCCAGCCATGCGCGCACCTGGACGCTAGCTGGCGTTGTGGGCGCCGTGCTGTACGCCTGCGCGGACGTTGCCAGTGTCCACGACAGTTTGTAGCTGGCGGCGGCGTTCTGGTTCGCCAGTGCCCCGTATCCGTTGTGTCGGGAAATCTCCACCGGGATGCGCAACCAGAACGACCCATTGATCGTCCCCACGTACCACGGTCCTAGCCGTGGGTCCTGCCGGAAGGCGTACCCGCCGACGATGTTCGCCCAGAGCGCCGCGTACCCATCCAGCGGGCCGAAGATGGGCGCGCCATTGACATCCGACAGTGTGATGTTCTGAAGGATGTTGAATGGATAGTCAGGGGACAGGACTCCCGCGCCGATGGTGCCACCGGAGAGGATGACTTCCATGAACACGTGACGCAGGAAGCCGAATGCGGGAACGTCGTACGGGCCACGCGGCTGTTGCGCCGCACCGATGGCGAGGGTGGCGTCAGTGATGACCGGTTCGGAGTGTTCGTGCGCTGCCGCAGTGAACGGGATGGGAGGCATGGCAGGCGCACGCCCCTGACCGTTCTGGCGGGCAGGGAGGCGGGTGGGTGGCATCTTCAGGTCTCCTGACCTAGTGGGCGAACATCAGGGCTTGCGAGACCCTGGTGTCGGGGAACTTCAGGGTGAACAGGCGGATCATCGCGCCGGTGATGAGGTACAACGCGAGGAAGTGAAGCCAGAGCATGAACATAGTGGTCACTACTCCTTCTTGGACCCACCTGACGATGATGGGCGAGGTGACTTGCTTTCGGTGGTACCGGTGGAACCGGTGGAATCCTTGCCGTTGTCCTCCTCCGGCTGGATGACCTCGACGTCTTCATCGTCGTACAGGGACCCCTCATTCACCAGAGACCCCACCCCATCGTCATCCACCAGGACCACGAACGCGCCGCCGTCCGACGTGACCCGCCCGCCGACACGGCGGTTACCTTGTGAGGTCTTCAGATTGACCCCGTTCTGTACTTCCTCGCGCGTAACTGACATCAGACCTCCACCGTTGTCCTGACACGGTATCCCGTGTCCTTGTGTAGATACAGAACTTCGCGGCGCGCTAGCCCCGCCACTTCCCGTTGTACCACTGCACTGGCGTTTCCTGCCAGTTCACCCAACCGCTGCCTGTTGCGGCGGTCATTGTCACGCCATACGAACAGGTGGGTTGCCTGGTCGTAGAACGCCAGCGGGATGAATGCTGGTCGTTGTGTCATCCCCACGATGGAGATTCCTGATGACCTTCCCTGTTGCAACATGAACTTCAACTGCCTGTCCATGCTCAGTGTGTCGGAGAGGTAAGAGACCTCATCAAACACGACACACCATCCACCCTGACGGTAGATCGCATCCATGGCATCAGCGAACACGTCGCGCTGTTTCGCAACGTGGTTGTACCCCTTTATCGAAGGCCAAAGAACGAGGTAGTTAGAGACCTCATTGTACCCCCAGTTAGGGATACGGTGAAACCCCATCGCCAGGAACTTGTCCATGGATGAGTCCCGGCCCTTCACCCCAAAGATGACGATGAACCTGCGCGCTCCTAGTAGCTGCGCCGCGAGAGTGGTCTTACCTGACCCAGTGGTGCCGATCAGTGTCACGTGTTCACCCTGCGCCCAGGCGCCAGTAAACCACCGCCGAAACTCTTTCCAGGGAACGGTAGGTGTAGGCGCGATGTCCGCGTCAGCGGTACGCCTAAGAGTGGTGGGCGCCGTGGTGCCCTGCACCCGTAGCGTCAACTGTCACCACCCCAGGCGGGGCGTCGCGGAACTGTGTCATGGGTGAGGGTGAAGGTTGGTCATCGGCGGGGGAGGGAGCGCCCATCGTGGAACGGTCTTCTCCACTGGTGCCACCGTTCCCAGTCCAGCCGTTCCACCCTGCCGGTGGCGAGGCGACCGCTTCTCTATGGGGTGAACCAGGGAACATGAACATGAACGGATCGTCACCCGGCAGCGCGCCATGATGCTGAGCAATGGGGATAACGATGGTGACAACTGACAGTGCCACCGCTCCCCACGCTGATCCCTCCAGGATGCGGTTCAGTAACCGTTTGATCGCTGGATTCTCACGTGACAGTTCCACCAGAGAATGCGATAGGCGAGGCATCCGCTGGGCGATGATGGTGGCGCAGTAATCATCACCCGCCAGTGCGAACGGCAGGGAAGCGGCAGCGAGGAACTCGTTCAGACGCGCCTCTAGGGAGGCAGCGGAAGGCGCCCGACCGGTCCCCACCGCCGCCGACCCCGCATCCCCCTTAGCACGCGAGCGGGGGGGTGACGGCCGCCCACGTGGGGGACGATCCTGGGAAGTGTCGAGAGGGTCTGGCCCACGGGTACCACCAGAACCACCGGTATCAGTGGTTCCCGTGGTTTCGGTTGTGGGCGGCTTGCGTGGGCGGGGGGCTTTGGGGGTGACGGTTGGCACTAGATGCTCCGGCGCCCAACGCGGCGGGGACGGTAGTACCAGTGTTCACGAACCGGATTGATCGGCGCCTCGTCCACCAGTACCTCTGGCGCCGCTACTGCGTCTTCTACGACCTCGTCCGGTGATGCCACCAGACCAGTTCCCAGGTGGCCCTCTTCATGAAGGCGATGCATCACCCGTGACACAATCTCGTCGTAGTGGCGGTCATCCAGGTGGGGTGAAGCCTCCACCGCTGCTTCCACTGCTTCCTCTACCGCGTCTGATGCTTCCTGCGCAGCATCAGCGATGGTCTCTCCGGCTTCCGCTGCCGGTTCTACCGCTGCCTCATGGGCAACCTCTACCGCTTCCTCCACTGCCTCCTGAGCCTCCCCTGCTACTTCAGCGAGGTTACTCGCTGCCTCATCCGTTGGAGTGGATTCGTGGTGTTCCTGTTCACTCACTAGAACCTCCTATGGTGAGAGGCGCCCGCCCGGGCTTGGCTACCGGGGGACCGTGGAACCCCTGCGGGAACCCGGGCGGGCTTGACCTGACCTCTCATGGGCACCCACCGATTGTACCGGACCCACCCCCGGCCGTGTTACTTTGCACTGCAAAGTAGTGTGTACCGCAAAGTTCACCCCCCCTCAAAGCGGGGCAGGTGATAGAGTCCCCCGTGGCGCCCGGGACTTACTCTCAAGGGGTCCTGGGCGCCACCGCTAACTGTCACTGGCGGGCACCAGTGACCTGACTTGAGAGGCGGCACCCTCATTGGCTACCAATGATCGCGGTTACGAGCCGGGCGAACTGGAAGTGAACATCACCCAGTTCGTTGACCTGGGCCAGGAGAAGCATGGTGAGGATTCACTAGCGGGCCTGGGTCCTGATGACCTCCAGTGGCATCAAATGGACTGGGCAACGGCAGAGGTCGTTTACCCTGATGGTCACCGCGAGTGGGTTCACCTTGTCGGGCCATTTGAAGATGAGGAAGACTTCTACGATCACGTGATGGATTGGGTGGAAGGGGGGACTCCGTGAAACCCGCCAGTTGGGAATCACGGATTGTCAAACCACGGGACCACCGAAACCACCCTTACCTCACCATCATCGCTGCTTCCCTCTCTGACCTCTGCATCCTGGTGGAACGGACCGGTGAGATTCACCCACTGAGCGAAGCGGTGGCGCTTACCGTCGAGGAACCATCTTCACTCTGGGTATGCGCCGGAGTAGGGGAACTGGTCGATCAGATTGATACTGCCCTAGAGGATGATCCCCGGTGGACGTACAAAGTGACTCCGCTGAAGCGTGACATCTACAGTGCGCGCCAGGGAGGCAGTACAGGGAGAACGCGAACCACTGGTGTTGTCGTTCATCAGTTCGGCTTCCGTAGGGTGAATGGTAAGCAGAGGGGGCATTGGCATTACACACTAGACCCCGGGACCTTCCTCCCTGATGCGGTGAGGTCTCATCAGGTAGGTGAACTGATGGAGTGGGGTCAGGATGTCCGCGCGTGGTGTCAGGCGAACGGCATTGAACCTAAGCCTACTGCGGGTGGTCTGGCAGGTCAGCTACTCAAGGACCCACGGTTCTACCCGGAACCCCGCAGGAAGGTCCCCAGGGCCACTAATGCACGCGCTAGGCCCACCCTCCCTGGTAACCACTATGAACTGAGAACGAACACGCGGAAGGTCACCCCGTTCGGTATCTACCTTGACATGAGGTCAGCGCATCACAACTGCGCAACGGACCTTGTGTTCCCCAACGCTAACTCACTCCTAGCGCGCGGGCATTACCGGCAGACCACCGAACCCACCGATACCACCGTTCCTGATTCACCCGCATGGGCGCCCAGAGGGAGTCACCTGTATGAAACCGTACTTGAACAGGCGACAGGTCTGTTGTTGTTACGTTTGTCAACGCCCGTTCTTCCGCCCGAACGGTTCCCGCTTCCGTTCCTACGTCCGGGGACGCATCTCGCCTGGGTCTACACGAACGAACTGGACACGCTGCGCGAACTGTCAGTGTCCATTGATGGAGTGGAGGCAGCGTGGGTGAGTTTCGACCGGGACACGGGACTGAATCGTTACGCCGCCTGGGCACTCACTGAACTGGCGGCATCGTCACCTGACCGCCTGGACTGGCTGAAGCCAACGCTCCTAGCCGTGTACGGAATCCTTGCCGCTCGCCCACGAGTGACAGAGGTTGGATGGAAGCGGGCGGAAGGTGGACAGACACGCCACTACCCGGCAGGGGGGCACGGGATGCTTACCGCGAGGGCGTATATCAGTGAACGGGAGCAGGAGGTCCCTACGGTGAACGTGATTCACCGGGGGATGATTGAGGCAGAGACCAGGAAGCGCATCCTAGACCTAGCGCGATGGTTGACCTCACTGGGTCACCGTGTTCTGAACCTGTATGCGGACGCCGTGATAGTGGAGGCAGGGCCACCGCTGCCACTGTTGCCTTCACCCTGGTCTATCAAGACAGAACTTAGTCAGTTGCGATTCCTCCACCCCAACGCTTTCCACTCACAACAGATGGTGAGGATGCCTGGCATCCCCCGTGAGTCAGAAGAACGCATCAGGCGCCTCCAGGAGATAGTCACCGACAAGGGCACACTCCCCGCCGTCGCGCCCGCCGAATGGCTGGCGCTTTCGGAGTCAGAACGAGCCGCCCGCCTGGGGTGGGAGAACCGACACAACGACCCTCAACTGCGGTAGTATTCGGGGTGCAGCACACACCCACACAACCCCAGGAGGGACGCAGCATGCCGCAGCCAAAGAAGACCCCCGACGCGAAGGCGCCGGACACCCCCGATGAGACCCCCGACGCGAAGGCGCCGGACACCCCCCAGGAGGAGACCCGGGACCGCGTGAAGCCGGGAGAGTTCAACCCGGCGGTCCATGACCTCCTGTTCCTCGCGCAGGACCTCCAGAAGGAGAAGGAGGACGTGTACGGGAAGATCGACGACAACCGTCAGGTCCTGCGCCGGTACCTGCGCATGGGCATGGTGAACGATGACCAGCGGGAGGCAGTGGAGGCGTTCTACCCCTTCCCGAAGAAGAAGGCGAAGGAGGAGGCGTCCGACAACGGCGCCGCCACGGAGACCCCCGCTGACAACCAGGCGGGAGAGACCCCCGCCACAACCGCCGCTTAGCGGCAGAGAGAGAGACTGACCTCATGGGCATGTTTGACAAAGACAAGGAGATAGGACTCATCCTGACTTCGCACATGGCGGAGCGGGAGGAGTTCATCCTCTGGGATGCCAGCATCTTGCGGGATGACTTCCCCACCACCCTGGGGCACGCTTCCCAGGTGGGCTTGGAGGTCTCCCGCATGACGGGACCCCGGGAGCGGTTCACCGTGACCACCCTTGCGTCCGCCATCGCGGCAAAGGTGAGGGAGGCAGAGGTCACTGACTTCCCCGCCGTCGTGTACTGGGCGGGCATCTACTCCGACAAGTGGCAGCGGAAGGTGACCGTTCTCCAGTTTGTCCGGCCTTACACGGGACCCGGACAGGAAGCCCCTGGGCAGAACCAGGGGACGGGATTCACCCCCACGCGGCAGGAGTCCGCGCCCGTGGGTGACGATGACATCCCGTTCTAGGCGACTCATCACCGCCTAGTGCCCACGCCCCCCCGCCCACTCCCGATGGGTGGGGGGGCATTCATCCACTGTTACCACTGTTACCACTGTTGGAGGAACGTGATGCAAGGACCCCAGGAGATAGGACAGGCGATGATGGCTGTCATCGCGCCCGCAGGAATCCCACTCACTGACCAGGAGGAGGTCGAACGCAACCTACGATCCATGTTGGGCGAGTTCGGCATCGACCCTGACGCGACGTTCACCGTTGGGAACGGCATCCTCCAGGGTGCCATCCAGAGCGGGGAGGAGCCAGAGTCAACCGTGGTCTCATCGTTCGTGGTGGGCGTGGCGGTTGGGGCGTACCTGCGGGGCAAGCCGTGAGCGGTCCCGTGGTAGTCATCCTTGCCCTGTTCGCCTTCATGTTGATCGTCTGGGCACTGGCAGGTGACGAATGAGCGGACTCGTCTACTACCTGTGCGAGTGGTGCGATTGCAACCGCACTGCACTACACCGTGTCAAGCGTGGCATGGACGAGCTATGGCTGAGGGTGTGTGACATCCACCTGGCCCTGTTCCGTGCCACCCCAGACCATGCCCTACCGGAAGTCATCCGTACCGCTCAAGCGCCACGCCCGGTGAAGGTGGCCCGGTGGTACCCGGGACCCCGGGTTACCTCTAGCGAAGGAGAGGGACGCTAGCTATGCCCATCTTCCCCGACGATGAACCTGTCATCGGCCGTGACATCCCAGAGTTCCTGGAGTGGATGAGAGGGAACGGAGAAATGATCGGACTGGATGAGGTCATGCGGTTCCTGGAGAAGCCCTACCACTGGGCCACGGAATACCGGCAGTTCAAACGAGAAGCCAGAGCGAAGGAGCGCCAGGACCGCCACTTGTTCTAGGCCACCGAACGGGTACCACGGATACCACCGATAGGGGTGGTATCCGTGGGTGGACCTGCTATCATGCTGCGAAGCAGCACCCACCCACACCCACCAGGAGCCATCATGACTAACGCCACACTCGCCCAGCCCAACGTCACCATCGCCGACGAGGTCCGTGACTTCATCAAGGACTATGTCTCCCTGCCCAGCGAGTCCTACCTGGACATCCTGACCCTGTTCGTTCTCCACACCCACGCTTTCGACGCAGCGCGCACCACGCCCTACATCTACATCACCTCCCAGGGACCGGGGAGCGGTAAGACCCGGGTCATGGAAGTGATGCAGGAGATTTGCCGTAAGTCTTCGTTCAACTCCGCGATGACCACCGCAACCCTGTTCACCATGATCGACTCGCGGAAGCCCACCCTGTTCTGGGATGAGGTTGACACCATCTACAGCGGTTCCAAGAACGAGGAACTGCGCGGGGTCCTGAACAGCGGCTACAAGCACAACGGCAGCGTCCCCCGGGTGGACAAGAGCAGCGAGGACGGCATCCGCGATTACTCCACCTTCTGCCCGAAGGTCCTTGCCGGGATTGACAATGGCAACGTACCGGACACGGTCCTGGACCGGTCCATCAAGATCATCCTTGAGCGGGCCAAGCCCGGACAGGTGAAGCCCTTCTACAGCGAGGATGTGGAGGAACTGGCTGCTGACATCCAGGACACCATCCGCGCATGGGTGCAGGCGAACGGTGACGCGCTGCGCAACCGTGAGAACCGCCCCGCCGCGATGGAGGGACTGACCGACCGCCAGAACGACATGATCCGGCCCCTCCTGATGGTGGCCGACCGTATCCCCGGCTGGCACGACAGGGCACGCGCTGCCTTCGCCCACGCATTCGGAGCACAGGAGACCCCACTCTCCGCCGCTGCCGCCGCGCTCAACACGGCGCGAGAGTGGTTCCTGATGAACCCCGACGCTGACCGCATCGCATCGCGGACGATCATGAACCGCGCGGGAGTCAACGGGAAGCAGCTTGGCTCTTGGATGACCCAGTTTGGGGTGAAGGGTGGCACCTACGCCATCGAGGGCAAGAACGCCAAGGGTTACATGAAGACCGAAATGGAAGCAGCATTTGACCGCTTCCTGCCCGCTCTGCCGAATAACTGAACCACCGTTACCACCGTTACTACCAATAAAGGGCACACCATCATGATTCAGAGAATCGCAACCATCACTCTCCCCGCCACCGAACCCCGCCACTGGGAGGGCGGGGACGTGGCAGGAAAGACGTTTGACATCCGCTCAGTCCACCATGACGTGAATGGCGGATACGTGTGGGTCCTCTACGAGGGCTACTACTTCCGGGGGCTGGCGTACCTGGACCTGGGCGACTACAAGATCCGGTCGCGTGCGGTCGTCAGGGACTATCAGGGCATGAGGGGTGCCTTGATGGACCGCGTGCCGGGAGAGGGGGCGCTAGGGCACCTGGCGGACCTCCTGACAGAGGGGACGGCCGCCGCGATCATCCTGGAGGCGGAGGGATACCGGGACACGGCTGGTAGGCTCGCCCAGGCGGTCAATCGCGTCCTGGACGAGGGCGGCTACGGATTCGCGCGACTGACTGGCCCATCGGACGAGCCTATGAACGAAATTGACCTGGACCTGGCAGGGCTGGACGAAATGTTCACTCCCCTTGAACATGACGAATAAGAGGTAACATTGAGGGGGGCCACGGCCCCCCTCCCTCGTCCTTCACT